>Ga0080003_1001128_pt1 | contig 14881 bp, 12 predicted proteins | sample JossMetagenome_FD_69206 | JGI IMG/M metagenome (GOLD analysis project Ga0080003, IMG submission 69206) | Hot spring microbial communities from Joseph's Coat, Yellowstone National Park, USA - JC2_E (SPADES assembly) (version 2) | ecosystem: Environmental > Aquatic > Thermal springs > Hot (42-90C)... | reverse complement strand
ATTCTCTTGACCACTACCTCTGGCGTGGGCACGAAGGGCACATCGTAGACCATAATCAAGCTAATATTTACAGCAAAATAAATTTTTCTTCAAAATCCGCTTGATTGTAAAGGTAAGGGCAGGCGGTATCTGCGGTAGGGACATAGTGATCCAGGCCCATGTAATGTTGCGGCTAAAGGGAACCAATAGATGGGGCCGATCATATTTATCATTTATAATTGAAAATAATTTATAATTCAATTCCAATGCATGATGGGTTATCCTTTAAAACAAAAATTAGGAATTGATAAATGCTAAGGAGCACCACGATTTACTTGCCTAGGGCGCTCTACGAAGAAACAAGCAAGACATGCTTATCCAACCTACTAAAGAGCTTCCTAGCCAGAAGCGATAGAGAAACAATGCTCAGCGCAGCATTCCAGGACGAAAATATATTCTCCAAGGTATGCGGAAACAACGACAAAATACGCTACCACCTGAAGACGGATGCATCGACGCTGAACTCGCTTAGAAGCCTCTCCGCGGAGATGAATGCGACCCTGAGCGACTTAGCATCAATCATAGTATATATTTCAATACACGAAGAAACGCTAAGGGGGTTAACCATTGGAAAAATACTATGTAGACATTTCGGAGATGGATATAAACACGGAATGATGGAATTGGTATCGATATTCCTTGGAGAATACGATGAATTCAACCATAGCAATGTAATGAGGCAAATACGCGAGAGGCATAGCGATGAAATAAACACATGCATGGATTACGTAGATGAGGTGATCGGCTTCCTAATAGATAGATACGGCGCACAGAGGCTAATGTTATTCATTAAAAACATGGAGATGATCGATATCATTCCCCCATTAGGATCGGAATCAATGCATTAAGATACCTTGTATTCTATACTAAGTGTTACAGACTATCTGACCTCCTCCCCGCCTTTAGGGCGAGGGTTCCCAGAGGTCTTGGGGGTTACGCCCCATTACAGGTGCCACTCGGTTATGATCCACAATGAATGACCTAATAAAACGAACGACAAGCCTCGCCCTTCAGAGCGGGGAGGAGGGCAGAACGACATTCGTATTCCCAACACTCTTCGTCGCCAATTCATACATGGCGTACCTATTCCTCTGTCTAGTCTCAATAATAGGCGCTGCGCTAACTTTCACAATAATACCGGAGACGAAGGGTTTGGGGCTCGAGGAATCTCAGCAAGACTATCGGAAGCCCACTAAAAATACCTTCATGGTTATATAATGCATTACTCAAGTTATTTACATTATAAAACTCATTATTGTCAATAATTTAACAGTAATTAGTTGTTGCACACCACTTACTAGTTCTATTGTTAAAATGTAAAGTATAGCTAAATATTGAATTAATATAGAACATAGTAATCACAGCGTGTGTTTTAGGTATTATTGCCTAAGCTTCTCAGGGCATAGGAATCAAGTAGTGCTTCATTGGTATTTTGAATTTTTGTGGGTATGACTTGGTGGGATTTTATTCTGGGCTCAAGATCTTATCTTACTTATTTAATGATATATTTTATTCTGTGCATGTTTGTGATGTTTGGTTTGTTGTTATATATATTGTTGCTGTGCATGTTATTGTCTTTATACCTAGTGGTGTTTGCAGCGTTACTTGCCAACTAGCTACGTAGCTAGTTGGTGGTGATAGGGCGAGTTGAGTTGCCTGCCCCGGCGAGATACCTCCAATATATAGTAGTATTAACTGAATGAGACTGGATCTCAACAGGTAAGTACTCAGGTTGTAGGTTTATGGTTACGCCATCGTCATAGGTCACAGTAATACTTGAACTAATAATGCTTATTGTGTACGGATTTGGATTCCTAAGCCAAAAATCCATATAAAAAACGACACTAACAAGGGAACTCTGGCTTGAAAAGCCCCAATTACTAGAAACAACGACAGGCGGCTTAAAGGTAATGTATGGATATAGAAATATGAGAGCCACAACAATAACCGCAACCAATGCAACCAAAATCACAGTACGAAGACGCATATGGGAGCAAAGTTAAAACTAGTTATTAAGTATTATGTAGTTATGTCCTTCATCGTCTTCATTAACTTGGAGATGCCTGCCTCATTTAGCTCAACGTCCTCTATATAATCAATGCCATTATTAAGCATTTTAATCTTCGCTTCACTCGGTATTTTATGGCGAGCGACGAGCATTGCCTTCCCTGGCTTAAATTGCTTGACGTATGGTATTACTTGCTCATCAATATCGTCCCTCCAATCCTCATAAGTTAACGCCTTACACTCAATTAATGCATCAATCTCCTTACCTGACTTAATGAAGTCATTAACGTCATCGAACCTACCCCTTACAATAACAATGTCGGGCCTAACGGCCTTTCTCCCATGCCCAGCTAGGGTTCTAATCTGGTTGCTCTCCCTCGCATATTCGGGGCTTGGGAATACATGTATTGCTGGGTCTACCTGGAACTCGAGCCATATAGTGAATGCGCCATGCGGCGTGTCAAGTATTGCGTAACTCGTTCCCCCGCCCTGCTCAAACCAAACAGTAACCAATTCATTGGTAAACGGTTGCTTCGCTTCCCAACTCCTCCGTATTAATCTCCTCGCGCCTAGCGCCTCCGAGATCTTCACGGCTACCCAATTCTCGTAAACGAGAGACATGGTCGTCCTAATTCCCTGAATTCTACCGGAGTCGTTTGGTATGCTTAGCTCGGTGAAGTAGTAAATCCTTGGATTATTAAAGAAATTACTTAGCCTTGATGCGTGGCCCATGAATCTTAACTTGCCACCAAGTGAGCTCCAGTAATCCTTAGCCTCGCTAGCCATTGTCACGTACTCGCTAATTAATTCATTCAGTAGGTTCCTTAGTTCGGGACTTTTGATCTTGAAGTTAACGTCGCCCAGCCAATCTAAGGCTTCCTCAACGTTCTTAATGGGGCATTTCGTATGATCGATCCCAACATAATTACCTGGTGGGCATCTGATGACTGAGCCATAGCCGCTTCTACTGAAACTGAATATATATAGCCAAGTGAAGGCATTGCTTGGTAACTCATAAATGTACTCATCATCCTCCTGCCTAATTAATTTACCAATCTCAGAAATATGAATAAGCTCATTACCAATAAGGGCATAAATATACTCGGAACCATGAGTACCACCCCGCCTCCGCTCACGAATAAGCATGAATTATTAGAGATTAGTGATAATATAAATTTATGTAGATAATATAGCAAATTAATTTTTCATTGCATGCTTATGATAGTAGTCGGCAAGTTGATCCCTAGGTCTTCCGGCACCCTCAGCACCAATATAACTCAGGAACAGCCTAGGCCTACGCCTAACAGAGCCCCAGAACAACACGCCCCTAGCCAAGTCCTCATAGTCCTCTCAAGCCGCGCTCAATTGATGGGCGGTGGGGTGGTTCACTAGTGCAATATCTATTATGAATATTAATGAGTTGTTATATTTTTTAAAGGCGGCTATTCTTTTATAGAAAGAATCATATAGATATTGCACTTAGTATCATTATTATTCCCGGCATTGGTATAGTCGTTAATCTATCCATTAATTATATGGCTTTATACGCATGGGGGAAACCTCGCCATTTATGGCGGGGATGAGGAAAATAACTTTAAATATTTGATGTTCCTATTTTCCTGATGCCCATCGTGGGGTTTAGGTTTAGAACATACACTGGCGAACAGACGTAGGTTTAGAACATACACTGGCGAACAGACGTTGAGGGCGTTAAAGGCCCAATTGGACCGCCCACTACCCGTGATGATGGGCAAGGTGGGGCGGGGAAGCGGGAAGCCCCTTAAGGATGGGGTAGCTCACAATAGTTTATGGTAGTATCATTATGTCTATCAACCTCAGAGCTGACGTGATCATAACTGGGACATTAATATGGTATCTAAAAATATGTCCAAGGGAAGTATGGTATATGGCGAGACACGTGACTCCCTTTGAAGGCCACCCCAAGTTAGAAAAAGGGAGGGCAATACATAAGATATATTCGGATCAATTTCCAATATCACTTGATGGAATGAGAATTGATGCCTTCAGGAAAGAGGAGGGAATAGTTGTAGAGATTAAGTCCAGCTCAAAGTACTTAAATTCAGCCATGGCACAAACAAATTATTACTTGTATAGATTAAAGGAAGTAGGGCTTAATTGTGAGGGCGAAATCTATGTTCCAAGTCAAGGAAAGAGATATAGAATTACGCTAGATGAGGAGGAAGTAAGAAGGGATCTAGACGATGTGAAAAGAATAGCGAATTTGGGCTCTCCACCGCCCAGAGTAAGGATAGCATATTGCAATAAATGTGCTTATAAGGACCTCTGCTGGGGATGAGTCGCCAAAAGATCTATGTTTTCTGGCATTTTATACAGAACATTATTATTTGGGGAACCATGAGTAAAGGCTCTATTGCTAGATGTAGAGATAATATGAACTTGTGCATCATCTAATCCTATGAGTGCTCGATGATCGGCGTGCATCATATTATTATCCATGTAATTAAAGGAACCTTAAGCTTCTCCTTCAGTTCTTGTCTTGATAAAGAGGATATCAAACCCTGCCCTTTAGGGCGGGGAGGGAGTCAGATCCAGACTTGCATTCTTTTTTAGCAATTCGTTATTTATTAATATTGAGGTAAGGGATTTAAATGCCCTAATCAATTCTATCCATGAAGAGGCTCTTCATTTTAACCAGTGGAACCTTGAAGCGGAAGAATAACACGCTCTCTTTGGTGACCAAGGATGGAACCAAGTATGTCCCAATAACTACCATTAAGTCGATATATATTTTCGGGGAGGTGAGACTTAATAAGCGGCTTCTTCAGTTCCTAAGCAAGAACCACATTCCCGTTCACTTCTTCGGGAGACATTATCTGGGCACGTTTTACCCACGGCTTTTTAATGCATCAGGCTTTATGGTTCTGAGGCAAGTCCAAGCATATCTGGATCCAGGAGAGAGGGTGAGACTGGCAAGGAAGTTCGTTGAGGGCGCAATCAAGAACATGGCTACAGTGCTCAGAGAGAACGGGCTTGGAGAGGAGTCCGTTCAGTTAAGGAGTTACTTAAAGCTGCAGGCAGAGGACGTGGATTCAGTGATGGGAGTTGAGGGGAGCGCAAGAAGTTTTTACTTTGAGTGCATGGATAAGATACTTCCCCAAGATTTCAAGCTGGTTAGGAGGACAAGAAGACCGCCGGAGAATATGGGTAATTCCCTCATGAGTTTGATGAATATGATTCTCTACACAGCTGTCTTGGATGAGATATACCAAACACACTTGGATCCCAGGATTGGTTTTCTTCACTCCACCAACTTCAGGAGATTCTCATTAAACCTCGACGTGGCAGAGGTTTTTAGACCCATCATTGTGGATAGACTATTGATCTCCATGATAAATAGGCGAGAGATTTCCAAGGATGACTTCGAGGATCTCACCGCAGGACTAAGGCTGACTCAGAAGGGACTCAAGACCGTGTTGTCTGCAATTGATAGAAAACTATCGTCCACAATAACAGTGAAAAAGAGGAAGATATCCTACTCAAGGGTGATAAGAATGGAACTATATAAAGTGGAAAGGCATCTATCCGGTGATGTAGAATACTCCCCCTTCCTGATACGCTAGATTATGGAAAATCAAATAATTATATAAATTTACAAAACAAATTTAATGCTGTTTTAGGCAATCTATAAATGCTTAAATCGCTCAGAAAAATAGGTGAGCTCCAGAAAGGGTCTGGGAAATCACTGCCGACAAAAGACGTGAAACCAAAGGGGAAAGGGCCTCATACATTCAGGCTAGTGATTTTTGATAACGATAAGAAAGAGGTTGTATTCGAGGATCGCGAGTTCACCGAAAATACTCCTCACGAGTGGAATTTCATGGGAAACAGTGATGCAAATAAACCCATGGATAGGTTGACCACTACATCTTTGGAGTACATACTAGGGTTTGACGATAAAGGGAATCTAATTTCGTCCAATAAATGGATATTACACGCTGGACAAAAAATTCCGGTTGTGGGAGATAAGCTGAAAAAGGTGACACAATGGTATTCCCCAGAACATTGGAAGGATAAGGTCGAACCGGATCGTTTTAAAACTGCAGTTTTATTCAGCATTATAGTAATTGATCAAGGAGAAAAATATGAGTTGGCGAAGATGCAAGAATATAAGGAATACTTCTTAGTGAAGCAGGAGGATAATAATGGAGAGGTAAAGTGTCAACTTTGTGGCCGCTTAACCTCTATAGATGACCCCGGTTATCCTGGCGGAACTCTCTTGAAAATCTACATCACGGACAAGAAGGGCTTCACTTCATACATAAGCGATTCCCCAGAGAATAGATTGAAAACCCATGTTATATGTAACGATTGCAAAAACTTATTGATACTGGGCAATAATTACGTCATGGATAATATGAAAGTTAGAGTTGGAAAATTGAACGTTTACGTAATTCCCTCCCTATCGGAGAAGAGCAATAAAAGCGTTCTGGACAGAATAAAAATGGAGGAAGAAGGATGGCTAGTTTCCTTCAAAGAATTGGATGAAGCCGAGAAGGAAATAAGGGATGAAGCTGAGTTCCAAGACTGGATATATAGCGTTACCCTCGTGTGGGGAGGTGCTCAGAAATCCAAGTTCGCCGTATCAAAGGTTATGTATGATGTCACAATCCCTAGGCTAATGGAAATACGGAGAGCAGCAAAAAATGTCGAAGGGAGGCTTGATATAAAGGAGTTGACGGGCAAATCTTTGAATGTTCCTTCCCTTTACGCAATCACTCCAGTGATGGAAACATCGAGAGGGATCATCGCTACTCAATTCTTGAATATAATGTCCTCAATAATGGAGGGACATCCAATAGACCTCATTTACGTGTACTCTTCATTCCTTAAAGAGATTAAATGCATTAGGACAGATACATGTCAGAACTCTCTCTCCTCTAGGCTTACTTTGGAAGAAGCATCTCTCTTAGCCACTGGATTTATAAAGATGCTTCTGGAATTAAATCGCGTGTCAGTTCAATCCATGATGGGTGAGGCGAGTAAATTAACAGATCCAAAGGAATACGCAGATAAGTTGGGGCTGGCTAAGGGACGAAAGGGACTATTTCTATTGGGCGTCGTGACGGCAAGCGTGGGTTCTGTTCAATATAAGAAGGGAGATAGGAAGAAGTCAATTCTGGACAGACTGGATTTCGAGGGTATGGACATATCTGAAGTCAAAGTATATGCCTCGCGACTCATGGAGTCCTTGAGAAATTATGATATACTTACATTCAATGAGGAACTTCTTGGGGAAGCCATTTCTTTAATCAATGAGGATCCTAACTCCTTGAATTCTGCTGAGGAGAATGTTTTCTGGATACTTTCCGGGTATTCTTGGAAGACCTTGAATTTAATTAGGTCTGGAGAAGCTAATGATGAGGGTGAAGATAATGAGTAAAATACAGAACAACTCTGAAATTCTATTCATATATGAGGCTAAGCTTACTAACCCCAATGGGGATCCTGACGACGAAAACAGACCCAGGATGGATCCAAAGATGAGGAGAAATTTGGTCAGTGACGTAAGATTGAAACGATATTTCCGCGATTACATGATTTCGCAGAAGGGGGAGGACAATATATGGGTAACAAAGTTAGATGGCAGGAATGTGGATGCCACTGAGAGGCTAAAGAAAATAGGAAAGCCGGAGGATGTTCTCAAGAAGTGCATTGATGCTAGACTATTCGGTGCCACCATCCCCGAGAAGGGTACAGAATCAAAGGGCAGATCTACATCCTACACGGGGCCCGTGCAGTTCACGTGGGGGTACTCATTGCATAAGGTAGATCTAGTGGACTCTCGAACAATTACATCAATCTTATCAGGACGGGACACAGGATATGGAAACATAGGGAAGGACTACCGAGTTTATTACTCTCTAATAGCTTTCTATGGTGCTGTCAGCGCCAAGAGGGCTGAGATCACCGGCGCATCCGAAGAAGATCTTAGTGAATTAGATGAATCCCTCTGGAAGTCCCTGATAACTGAGAGTGTGACAAGAAGTAAAATTGGACAAAGACCCCTCCTCTATCTCAGGATGGAATATTCATCTCCTGAGTCAATGAAAGGGGACTTAAGACGGTTCATTTCTGTGAAGGAAAAGAAGGATAATATACGGGAATTCTTCGACCTAGAATTAAAAATGGATAATTTATTAAAGTTGATCGAGCAAACCGAGGTAGTTAAGGTAATTGCCAAATGTTCTGATGAGTTCAGGGGATTCTGCGATGGCGTTGCGAAAATTTGCAACGACAAGAATAAAACTTGCAAAGTTGATATCAAATAAATTTGAAGGGAGTTACTAAATGATTGTTCTCACGTTTCGCATTGGGGGCGCAATGGCTCACTTCAGAAAGGTGTTCTCCAATTCTACTTCTCTCACATATTATTTCCCGCCAAGAACCACTGTTATGGGCATTATAGCTGCAGCCATGGGACTGAAGAGGGACTCCTACTACGAGAAATTGGATAAGTATCAATACTCGGTGGCGCCACTGACTGGACTGCGGAAAATAATGTTTGGGGAGAATTACCTGGATACTGATGAGGTGAGCGTTACAACACTTAGGGGGCTAAAGCAGAGAGTTCCAACTGCGAGGGAGTTCGTGGTTCCATCTGGGGAGCAATCTTTTCTTGAATATGAGGTATTGGTTTATCCATTCGATGATACCATGGAAAAGAGCCTTAAGGCTCCCGCTTATCCCATCTCCTTGGGCGCCGCCAATATGCTTGGCTATGTTGATTATGTAGAGAAAGTCGAGTGCGACGAAATAAATGTTATTAATGGTAAGGTAAATTCCGTGGTATCTTTAAAACCACGCATAGAGTCTAACATAAAGGTGGCAATCGAAGATATGGTTCCCAGGACATTCGATGAGGGAAGACATAGTGGTCCACTGTCGACGTATTTCATCGAGTTAAACGCAATGCCATTACATGTTGAGGGAGAAGCTAAGGGAGTCAAGTGCGGGGAAAGACAATATCTTTTTCTATGATTAAAAGCAATAATTGAAAAAGACCATTTGATGAATATGAAGAAAGCTAAAACACTGGCTTTAAATATTGCATCGTGGTTTGATTAAGTTATGGCTAATAGCAAGAAAGGGTTATAGAAAGTTATCTTCCTTTCTTGAATTGCTCCCTATTTCAATTCTTTTAATGTTTTTTCCAGTGGGAGTCATATAAATCGTGATTGCATCATTCATCTTTATTATCCTCTTTAATTCATCAGAAAGCAGGTTAAGATTACCTTCCGTTATGTCACCTTCAAAAACGGATCTCTGAACCCATATCAAATACTTCCTACAAGTATTGAGCACCTTGGCTACGCGGGATTCATCTATATCGTATACTAATATGACATATACCACTGCGCATCGCAACCTATTTATGGTTATACATAAATAGTTTAGGGTGTTTGGAACTGAAGTCACAGCAATGTATGCATGAAATCTTTAATCCCTATAGGGTAGCAATAAAAATAGTCATTAAAATCCATACTCTTATCCTTCTACGTTTTTCTCTCTGGCCTAATTTTCTACGGTAATTTAATGATACAAATTTTTGCTTTTCATCAATATCCCCCTCTGGGGCTGGATAACCTTAAGTTGGCACTAACCTCTGCATCTAGGGTATGTATTGCTTTAGCGCCATCGAAAGGCATTTATAGTTATCTATGAATAATTATTCATGGATTTCAAATCTCATCCAGATAAATTGTTGATCGATCATTTGCGTGAGGTTGGGGATAATGCTGAGGCTCTTGCTCCGTCTCACTTGAAGAAGGCGGCTTACATTGCTGGATCCCATCATGATATCGGTAAGTTCACATCATTCTTTCAGGAGCATCTAAACAGTGGAAGAAAAATGAGGTGCTCCTCCCATGCATCAATATCCGCCCTCTATGCGTTTAACACAGCTAAGAGGGAGGGATTGGATGACCTCACCTCTTTCCTCGTGATGAGCGCGGTTAAGTCCCACCATGGAAGACTATTGGGACTCAAGACCATGAAGAATTGGTTGAGGGGACTCATGGATGGCGAAGATGAATGCCTACGGATGCAATATGAACAAATAAGGAATAATGCCAGCGACGTCAAGTCTCTCCGCTTTCCACCGAAGCTTGACATGGATCTGGATAATACAGTTAGTAATGCTTGGCAAACCACAATGAAATTGTTGCAAGAATTCCATAATTGGAGGGATTACTTTAATGGTGCTCTCCTATTCTCTTGTTTAATAGATGCAGATAAACATAGTGCCTCAAATAATCCATTCTCTACTTCTATATCATTACCCTTAGAGCGGGTCATGGAGTTTCACGATAATTTGCCTAACGGCAATATGAAGGACCTCAGAGATATGCTTTACTATGCAGTCCTTAATTGGAAACTCGAAGGAAGGATTGCCGGGATAATCTCGCCGACTGGAACTGGGAAGACCCTGGCCGGGATACTTGCCGCCGTGAAAGAAGGAAGGAGAGTGATATATAGTTTGCCCTTCATCAGCATAGTGGAGCAGACCTATGACATAGTTGATTCAATATATCCAGATCAAGTACTCAAGTTCCATCATATGGCTTTTCCAGATCCTAATAGCGACGAGAACGTCAGTGTGGAGGATATCCTACTCCTAGCTGAGTCCTGGGATTATCCCATGATAGTGACTACGTTCGAGGGACTCCTCGCTTCTTTCCTGTCCCACAGGAACAGAGATATAAAAAGGCTCCATAGCCTCTATGGATCTGTAGTAATATTAGACGAGGTGCAAGCATTACCTGCAGAGAAATGGAATATAATTAAGGAAGCACTTAAGGAGGCTTCCGAGACATTGGACATAAAGTTCATTTTGATGAGTGCTACAGTGCCTAAATTGTTAAGACCAGAGTCAGGTAATATAATTGATCCTCTATATGGAAGAGAACCAAACCGGGTTAGGGTAAATTACCGAGACAAAATTGTAACACCGGAGGAGCTGGCGAAAGAGGTGGTAGATATATGGAAAGGAAACGAAAGTATTATGGTTGAGCTGAACACTATAGCATCAGCCGAGAGAGTGGCTGATGAACTTTTACGGAGTGAGATTCCAATTCAATTCTTATCCACACATATTACACCATACGATAGACGAAACAGAATAAATAAAATGAAAGAAATGTTAAGAAAAGGAGACCCCTTTGTTCTAGTGACTACCCAGGTAGTGGAGGCCGGCGTGGACCTTGATTTCTCCAAGGTATTTAGGGATCTAGGTCCTCTAGACTCAGTAATTCAAGCTGCAGGCAGGTGCAATAGAAATTCTAGGTTGGCTAAGGGAGAAGCATTCATTAGACGGATTAGAAGGGAGGATAAACCAACAGATTTCTCTCTAATATATGGAAAGTTTACAGAGCAGGTCACTTTAAAAATAATCAAGGAAAGCTTTGAGGAAAAAGATTTTCGTAAAATGCTGGACTCATATTATGAAGAGCTTGAGAAGATAAGAGATTTGGAACATCAATCCATTGATGTAATCGATCACGTAAAGAGCCTTGACTACGATAAGTTGGAGTTCTCCTTAATAAAGGAAGAGCCTAAGTATGCTGTGTTAATCCTACAGAATAATAAAGCTATGGAGAACCTCAACGGGCTTAGGAGTGCAATGCGGACCAGAGGATATGAAAGAAGTGCTGCAGTGAGGAAGTGGAGGGCTAATGTCGAGGAGTTCACCGTTAAGGTATGGCAGAAACCGGAGCTTGAGTATGATGAGAGATTGGATCTTTACCTGGCGAATGCCGATATATATGACAGCATTAAGGGCTTTACAGTAAAGGAAACCGAGGAATCGCTCTTGTGGTAAGATTAGAAGAAATAACACAACCAATTATTAGAGCAAAACACCAATATAAATTAAATTATATAAACCAATAAGAAATGAAACGGTGATCTGTTTGAATCCTAGTCAAAAATAATTTCTGAAAATAACATAAGAATTACAGCTCAATATCATAGTAGCATTTTTCCTATTTAGAATTAAATGATAAAAATTCGGCAGTGAAAGGAGGGTTTATGAGGAGGAGTCACTGCCGACACAGTGGAAAAGTTTTTAACGAGGAAAACACATAGCAGCATGAGCCATTTGTAGCTAACCTTAGAGGGTTTGAAATTAGTGCCTTTCTCCGTAAATCCTTTACTTCCATATTTATTTGTAGCTAACCTTAGAGGGTTTGAAATCTCACGCCTTCGCCATAATATAATTCAGTTAAATATTTGTAGCTAACCTTAGAGGGTTTGAAATTCATTTTGGACAATGTGCGGCAATCCCATTGGTGGATATTTGTAGCTAACCTTAGAGGGTTTGAAATAAAGTATTGCCCCAATTACTCCCCCAGCACCAGATAAATTTGTAGCTAACCTTAGAGGGTTTGAAATTCTGCGGCTCGGGGCTATGCGCACGTCCCCGGCCAAGATTTGTAGCTAACCTTAGAGGGTTTGAAATTTGATTACGGTCTTTAGTAAGTCATAAATGTCTTTCAAATTTGTAGCTAACCTTAGAGGGTTTGAAATCCTTTATTATCCTTTATCCAGAATTGAATCACACTATGTTTGTAGCTAACCTTAGAGGGTTTGAAATTCCACTACTTGAAAAGTGAGTGTCTCACTAAATGAGTTTGTAGCTAACCTTAGAGGGTTTGAAATTCATTAAGGCGATAGAAATAAATGCCATTCATGTAAGTTTGTAGCTAACCTTAGAGGGTTTGAAATCGGGATTACGTTAAGCGAAAATATGGCAAAAAAGGATTGTTTGTAGCTAACCTTAGAGGGTTTGAAATCTCAGTGAAATGCTAGAAAAGTTGAATTTTCCAACACGTTTGTAGCTAACCTTAGAGGGTTTGAAATCAGGGAGGACTCCCGAGGGCCGCTATGGGTGAGGCTGGGGTTTGTAGCTAACCTTAGAGGGTTTGAAATAATTCCTTGGCATTCATTTAACCCACTTAATTGCCCTGTTTGTAGCTAACCTTAGAGGGTTTGAAATCTAAATAAGGAAAACGGTTTAACCTATGTAGATGGAAGTTTGTAGCTAACCTTAGAGGGTTTGAAATATGGCGATAACTAGCCCGATAATCACTATAAAGGCGATAGTTTGTAGCTAACCTTAGAGGGTTTGAAATTTTATCAAAATCTCATGTTTTTCATGGGAAAGATAGAAGTTTGTAGCTAACCTTAGAGGGTTTGAAATCTAATTAAGTTGATGCAGGTATATGATTTCACTACTAGTTTGTAGCTAACCTTAGAGGGTTTGAAATTTTTTCCACGATACATAAAATCGAAAACGGAGTCCCGTTTGTAGCTAACCTTAGAGGGTTTGAAATTGATTGGGGTAATCCAATTGCGCCCATGAGAATGCAATGTTTGTAGCTAACCTTAGAGGGTTTGAAATTTTACCCTCCGTATTTCCCTCATTATTTTGTTTTTCCGTTTGTAGCTAACCTTAGAGGGTTTGAAATCTGTTGTCGCTATACGGTAATCCCAACGCCTTCATTGAGTTTGTAGCTAACCTTAGAGGGTTTGAAATATATTTTAAGGGGCGGGGGCAGCAATAATAATCCAGGGTTTGTAGCTAACCTTAGAGGGTTTGAAATATGTTGATGCCTCTTAGCGCAAAGCGTTCAAATAGAGTTTGTAGCTAACCTTAGAGGGTTTGAAATAAAACAAGAATGGGAGGGGATTCACTGTCCATTTAGTGGAGGGTTTGTAGCTAACCTTAGAGGGTTTGAAACTGGACTTGAAAAAAGCTTCAACAATTCAGGAAGCAGGTTTGTAGCTAACCTTAGAGGGTTTGAAACATGATTGGATTGAGATTAATTAAATGGCTTAACACGGTTTGTAGCTAACCTTAGAGGGTTTGAAACATATTTAGGTGTTTTATTAACTAAACGGATTCGTAGGGTAATGAAGGGGCCGTATCAAGTTTGAAACATATTTAGGTGTTTTATTAACATTTGCCTGCGTGAGTTTGTAGCTAACCTTAGAGGGTTTGAAACATACCTCATGCGATGAAAAGCCTAGGTCATCTACGCTGTTTGTAGCTAACCTTAGAGGGTTTGAAACCAAATGTAAGGTAAAGCCCGACGCATTATTCATGGGCGTTTGTAGCTAACCTTAGAGGGTTTGAAACTCGATTGTAAACGGCTTTTTCACGTCCATGTTCAGGACGTTTGTAGCTAACCTTAGAGGGTTTGAAACTTCTAACATTGTCTTCAAAAACGATATTTGCCAAGAAGGGTTTGTAGCTAACCTTAGAGGGTTTGAAACTGTTGCGTCGCCATCAAATTTGCTTTCGTTTGCTCAAGTTTGTAGCTAACCTTAGAGGGTTTGAAACACGTTATGTACATGGTGGGGCCGAGCTGAGATGTGGTTTGTAGCTAACCTTAGAGGGTTTGAAACCTCCTCTACGTAAATAGGTAATACATTACTCACCATGGGTTTGTAGCTAACCTTAGAGGGTTTGAAACCCTGGGGAAAAAACAGATAGTATAAAATTCTGGGAATGTTTGTAGCTAACCTTAGAGGGTTTGAAACAGACGCATCATACAACTCCTCGAACGAGTAGTAGAGTTTGTAGCTAACCTTAGAGGGTTTGAAACTCGGGAGTCCGTAACATAAAACTCCTTTGCAAAATCGGTTTGTAGCTAACCTTAGAGGGTTTGAAATAAGAAGGCTAAGTACGTTTACGGTGTAGTCTCAGGTGTCAAGGAGGACTACGCCGTGGTGTCAATAGCCAGCATAGAGGAGAGGTTCATCAGTCCCTCCCTGACCACTCCCAGCCTGTTTA
>Ga0080003_1001125_pt1 | contig 14889 bp, 8 predicted proteins | sample JossMetagenome_FD_69206 | JGI IMG/M metagenome (GOLD analysis project Ga0080003, IMG submission 69206) | Hot spring microbial communities from Joseph's Coat, Yellowstone National Park, USA - JC2_E (SPADES assembly) (version 2) | ecosystem: Environmental > Aquatic > Thermal springs > Hot (42-90C)... | reverse complement strand
CACTGGGTTGGCGAGGGCGAACACTATGGCGTCTTTGTTCATCCTTGACACCCACTCGGGCCTTATAGTGCCGGGCCCTGGGGCCGAGGCGGCAACGACGACGTCGGCCCCCTCGAAGGCCTTTGAGACGGGGGCATCTGATGGGAGGCCCCCTCCACCGGTCTCAATGGCCATCCGGTACTGATAGGGGTCTGTGAACATCAGCTTGTCTATGTCCTTCATCTCAGGGTGAAGAATGCCGTATTTATCAACCACGACTATATGTGAGGTCTTCACGCCCACCGCCTTTAGCAGCCTGTAGAAGGCCGTGTTGGCAGCCCCAGCGCCAAATATTACTATCCTCACGTCCTGAAGCCTCTTGCCTACGACCTTGAGGGCGTTCGTGAGGCCCGCCAGCTCTACGGTGGCGGTCCCCTGCTGGTCGTCGTGCCACACGGGTATGCTGAGCTTTGACCTGGCCTCGTCAAGTATGGTGAAGCACTTGGGCTTCTCTATGTCCTCGAGGTTTATGCCGCCGAAGGAGGGCTCTATGAGCTGGAGAAGCTCAACGAACTTAGCGACATCGCTGGCCCTGTGCACAATTGGCACGGCGTCCACGCCCCCCAGGTACTTGAAGAGAAGCGCCTTCCCCTCCATCACCGGGTATGCGGCCTCGGGGCCCACCTTGCCGAGACCGAGGACCCTGGTGCCGTCGCTGACCACGGCGATGGTGTTCCACCTTGACGTGAGCTCGAAGGAGAGGTCAGGGTCCTTGCTTATGAGCTTGCTGACTGCGGCAACCCCGGGCGAGTACCAAACGGCGAAGTCCTTCATGCCCCTGACCGGCACCTTGGGCAGCACCTCTATCTTGCCGCTGTAGAACCTGTGCATGTTAACGCTGATGGTATACCATTGGTCTGAGGCCGGCTCTCCCTCTGACACTTCAGCCACTCTCCTCACGAAAAACGTGTACTGGCAAGTTTTTCTGCTTTTCCATTACATGTTATTTTATAACTTAAAAACAAATAAAAATGTTATTAGAGCTCCTGCTTAAGCCACGCTGTTGGCTGAGCGAGAGAATATCACTGTAGTTGTTGGACTGAGGTAGCCTTTGAGGAGGCCTCCGCTGAGCTGCGGCTGATACTTTGGTATGACCCAGTACTTCATGAGTGGCAAGTATATCAGCCCTGAGACAGTAAATGAGAGCAGCCAGGAGCCGTCGAATAGCAGCGCGTGGTACGGTAGAGGCGCATAGATCAACAGCGCCACAACTACGAACGTTATTACGGCAGCAGGGTTTATGCCGTGCCAGTACCTGAACATGCCGTCGCTCCTGAACACGTCTGCCAGGTCGAACTTGAACCTCCTTATGATAGCATAGTCAAATATTATGACGCCCTCTATGCTGCCCAGCAGGCCCCCGTAGGTCAGGAGCCAGTTCTGGATGTAGCTGTAGGCGTTGCCGTAGTAGCTCCAGGCCCCTATCCCTATGCCTATGGCTATAAGGGCCAGGGAGCCCTTGAACCAGCTCATGTACTTCGGGAAGGTGTTAGCTATGTCATACGCTGGGCCGACTGCGTTGGCGAAGGCGTTCACCAGGAAAGTAGCCAGTATTATAGATAGCAGCACGAAGTAGGCCAGCGGCCTGGCCATGTGGAGCGAGGCGAGCACCACGGGGTCCCATATGGCCTCGCCATAGAGCTTATATGCGGCTGAGGTGGTCATAACCGAGAGCGCTGCCACCACAAGCATGAGGAAGGGCATCGCCGCCTGCCCGTAGGCATGGGACCTCTGCGACCTCGCAAACCTGGTATAGTCAGGCATCGTTAAGGCCATTGTGGCCCAGAAGGCTATGTTGGCGTTGAGGAATACTAGGAGGCCGAGCCACGTGAAGTGGCCTGTGGAGGCCAGCGCCGAGAGGTTGACGGACCAGTTGGCGGCCGACATGAAGTAGACCCAGAGCGTAAAGAAGGCCGCCATCACTATGGGCCCCCCTACCCTTGCGAGCCACCTGAGCGCTGGCTGGGACTTCACTATGGGCGACAGGTAGAACGCTAAGATCTGTGCGCCTATCACCGCCGCAAAGGTGGCCCAGAATATCGAGGGGAAGTCCTTCGCGAGCACGAAGGGGTAGTCCGAGAAGTGGGCCACAGTGTAGGCTATTGACGAGGCCTTGCCTGTCGAGATGGCGTAGATGGCGGTTGCGGCCTCAGCAATGATGTAGCTCTCTATGCCCCACCAGCCGGCCCCTATGACGGCCCTGACCCAGCTCGGGAAGATCGCACCGTAGGTGCCCCACCTGGTCCTCGTCAGCTGGGGCTCAGCTATGCCGTACCTGGCTCCTCCGTGGGACTGTATTAGCATTGGAACTAGCACTATGGCGTTCCCTGCGAAGACCGTAAGTATAGACTGCAGCGGCGTCAGGCCATAGATGAGGCCTATGCTCGCAAGCGTCCACGAGGGCACTATGAAGGCCATGGAGACCCATATCAGGAAGTAAGTTATAGCGCCCCAGTTCCTGCCCGATATGGGCACGGGGTGTACGTCAGGGTTCCAGAGGGAGCCCTCGTGAGGGAACCCCCTGGTCAGCTCAACCTGACCCCTGCCCGGGTCGTACCTAGTTATTGAGATGGTGTCAAACTCAGGAGGGTCTGACCCTCCAGCTGACGGGCCACTCAGTTCCCTAGCCAAAATGCCTTCTCTCGCCTGTTACTTAGGTTATTTATAAGCGTTTCTGTAGTGAGGGCGGGGGCGCCTTAAGGCAATCTGTATCGTGGACGGGACTACCGCCTAAGCCATGATCGCGCCTCTCGAACAAGTTACCTACGTCATGCAAAGCAGCGTCGCACACCCAAGGCCTACGCCAGCTCTCAGCAGGCTGTGACTCTAAGCCTACGATACCTTAAGGCGTTGAGGTTCTGATCCGTTACAAGGCACCCACGTAAATTTATAGAAAGTCTAAACCTCTAGATCAAGTTCGTCTATCTAATGCAGTGCACCTAACTTTGAATAGCCCTATGCAGAGCTCAATAGATCAACCAGTAAGCCCTACGGTCGAATGCAGGGAACCTAGCAGCTCTATTAGTAATTTACTAAATATTTTGAATCTAAAATTAACACATAGCCTGGGGGCCTCCGGCTAGAGCAGTCGCCAGGCGCCTCTAGGTGAGCTTCTTGGATGGTGTTACCTGCGCTCCCTCGAGGCCGGGCCCAGGGACTGCAGGTAACACGCTGAGGGCAGCGGGGGCCTGGGTCAGGGCCCTGACAGCTAGCTGGCGCGGGGCCCTGCTCACTTCCAGGCAGCAACAGCGTATTACCAGGTGGCCTGCAGCCCTCCGCGCCAGGCCAGGTACCTTAAGCCGCCGTGTGCTACTGCGGCCTCCATCAGGTTGCTTAACTTTTCACTAACATTTTTGATTTGGAGTTAACGCGCACTTAACTCGCCCCCAGCCTTGGGCTGCCCATCGTTTAACTGGAGTTAAGTTCAGGTCCTTGACCTCCAGGTTAACCCATGTGGCCCGGCCCGCCGGGGCCGGCGCAAGGTCAGCAGTCAGCCCACAGCCCCTGATGGGGGTCCCATGGTAGCCCAGCCGGGCTGCGGCCGGAGCCCCCTGCAGGGCAGCCTGCTAAGGACGCTTGCCATCCTAACGGCATGTGCAGCCTCAAGTGTAGCCATCTATAGACCTGTAGGTTTACTGGCCGGTTAACTAACCCATTGACAGGCCCGTGTATAACACGGAAGGCCGCAGAAGGCCCTGCGTGGGGCCTAAGCTCTTTAGCCTAAAGACTCTTACAGCCCGCAAGTGCCTAGGCAGCCAACAAGCCCTTACAGCTTAACCCTTTTCATCTTCCGCGCGAGCCGCTGCCTAGGGTGCAGGCGTGAAGTTTGGAAGCTCCTCCGAGGTCCCAGCGCAGGACGTCTCCCAGCTGCTCCCTGGCACGAGGGGGGTCTACGTCCAGTGGCTCGTGAGCAGGGCTGACGGCTCGGAGAAGGTTGCCCTGAGGAGGTTCCTGGTCAAGCCGCATGCCATCATGCCTTATCACAAGCACAAGTACGTGGAGGCCGTCTTCATGCTCAGGGGCAGGCTCAAGGTCAACATAAACGGCGTTGAGAGGGTGCTTGGCCCTGGGGACTTCTTCTACACGGGGCCCTACGAGCCCCACAGCATAGAGAACCCCTCTGACGAGGAGGCGGAGTTCATCTGCGCCATCAGCTATGAGGACGACATGTCCCTTCAGCCGGTGGAGCAGGGGCCTTAATGGCGCCACTTCTTTCAAAAAGTTAATAAGAAAACCTAATTTTTAGTTCATAAATATGAGTTAACGAGCTATTTAAAAGTGTTAGCGGCGCTATACCTTTAATTATAACGTAAAAAGCCTAGTCCTACAGAGAAGTTTGCGGTGCGGAGCGGTGCACACCTCTAGGCGTTCTGTAAGTGGTACAGTAATAGCTATAATCGTTATTGTAGTAGTTGTGGTGGCTGCGGTAGGAGGCTACGCCGCCTACCTGGCCACCAGACATCACGTGACGACTACAACGACTACTACAACTACAATGACTACTACAACTACAATGACTACTGTAACGACGCCCGTAACTACGACAACTACCACGCCGGTAACGTCAGTTACGTTCTACACCTGGTGGGCTACTACTGGCAAGGTAGCGCTGAACCACTTCATACCTGTGTTCGAGCAGTACAACCCGCCATACACAGTCACCCCTGAAATAATACCCGGCGCCGCCGGCACAAACGCGGTGTTTGCAATAGCCGGTATGATGGAGGCTGGCAAGCCTCCGGCCACCTTCCAGGTGCTCGCTGGGCCTGAGATGGTGTCCTACGCGCTGATAACCTCGCCTAAGGCCTTCGTCAACTTCACCCCAATAGCTATTAAGATGGGCCTGTGGACCGGGGCCGTCACCGAGGCCCTGCTGGCAAGCACGTTCAACGGCAGCATGCTCTCAATGCCAGTGAACGTGCACAGAGGGAACCTGCTATACATCAACATAAAGCTGCTCAGAGAGTATAACCTGCCGCTGCCCACAAACCTCAGCACCCTAATATATGATACCGTTCAGCTGGCTAAGCACGGAGTGACGCCCTGGATGGTTGCAGGGGCTGACGGCGGCTGGGACCAGCTCAACCTATGGCAGGATATATTCCTGTCCCTGGCAATTCAGAAGTACGGCCTGGCGGGCGGAGCCAGGCTCTACAACGAGTTTACCTACGGCACCATAGACCTGGCCAACACCTCGATACAGCAGCTCATAAATGAGACTGACAAGCTCTTCCTCAACTTCACCAGCTACGACTACCCAGGCTGGCAGAGCATAACCTGGGTCCCGGGCCTCGCAGACCTGATAGAGGGCAAGCTGGCCTTCATGGCGCTCGGGGACTTCGTCACTAACTACGCCTACGACTTCTATAACGTAACAACATACCCAGCGGTTGAGCCCTACATAAGCTGGCCTAACGTAACAGTCGTCGTTGAGCCGTTCCCAGGAACTAACGGCGTCTACGCCCTCATCATAGACTCCGTTGGTGTGCCGCAGCCCTACCCGACCACTGAAGCTGGCATAAGGTTTGCTGAGTTCTGGGCGTCTTACCTAGGCCAGGAGGTCTGGACCAAGTGGAAAGCCACAACGTACTGGAAGAACGCCACTGACTGGTTTAACACCCCAGAGCAGTGGTGGAGCCACGAGCAGCTGGTAAGCAAGCCAGCTGACCAGTTCGTGCATCAGCTCTCTGACGGAGGTCTGTTCAGCGACGTCTTCGCCGCCTGGATATCACAAGTACTGGCGCTGCAGCAGACAGGCCCCGTCTACATATCTGCATACAACGCGCACCTGGCCTCACTAATGCAGCAGGAGTGCGAGGACTGGCTAGCAGCTGGTAAGATAGGCCTCGGCTACCTTGGCATAGCAGGGCAGCCGTTCGCCGGCTACGTGCCGCCGTGGGTCATAGTGCCGGGGTACTACTTCAACTCAAGCTACGTCTGCCCGACCTACACTCTCCCATGATCTAGATAGTTTTTCTAAACCTTTTTAAGCACCTTTTCAGCTAACCAAAGGTGCTTTTATAAACCCCTCTAGCTTCTCTCGCATAAGGATAGAGGTGAGAGGAGTCCTATGAAGGAGAGCCGCGGCGAGGGAACTAAAGTCAAAACTAAGGAGGGAAAGAATATCGGCAGGAGTTACATTCAGCTGGGCCTTATAGCGTTGCCTACCCTCTTCTTCAGCGCGTTCCTTATCTACATAATTGCTTGGAACCTCTGGCTCTCAACGCTTAACTGGTCGCTGATTCACAACAAGCCCTCCTTCGTTGGCTTTGGAACGTACGCAGCCGTCTTTAAGGACCTCTTCTTTAAGGTCTCCATTTACCATTCAACGATATTCTCCCTTGGCCTAGTGGCCATAGGCAACGCCGTCGGCCTCTTGCTGGCCGGCCTCCTGTACTACCTTTCTAACACCCAGCGCGCCGTCTACATCTCGATCTTCCTCTACCCGATGGCCATCTCGATGGCGACCAACGGCATCATATGGGACTGGCTCTTTAACCCGGAGCTCGGCTTCGGCTGGCTCACGTCACACATGGGCCTACCTAGCGTGAACCCGCTGGCAACGGCCACCTCCACGACGCTCTCCATGGTCCTTGTGGAGTTCTGGGCCTACACAGGCCTCGCCGTGCTGTTCTACCTCGCCTCCTTCATGAGCGTCGACAAGTCCATAGTTGAGGCGGCAAGGATAGACGGCGCCAGCGGCTTTAAAATACTCTTCAGGATACTTGTGCCGAACTCTATGAACGGCTTCATCGTTGCGACCGCGCTGCTCTTCCTCTTCTCCTTCAGGATGTTCAGCCTGCCATTTATGTTAGGTGGAGGGCCTACGAACCTGGACCTCATGACGCTGGTAGAGTACGTCTACTACCGGTTCTACACGGAGTTCTTCAGCGAGTCAGCTGTCGCCTCGATGATTATCACTACAGTAGCGGCGGCCGTCATTATACCATACGCCGTTTACGGCATCAAGAAGTGGGTAATGAGGGGGTGATGTAGATGGCCTCGTACAGGGCTAGGCTCGCTAAGTATGTGATCCTTCAGCTGGCTGGCGCAATTGTAATAGTGTTCTGGCTCATACCCCTTTACGTCATGTTAATTGACGGCTTCAAGACGAACTTTGAGGCTACAGTAACGTCACTGTTCCAGCTACCTGCGAGGCCTACGCTATCTGCGTACATAGCTGTCTGGAACAGCATGAAGAGGCCCCTGATTAACAGCCTAATAGTAGTGGTCCCGGTCACGCTGATCTCGGGGATACTTGGAGCCATGGGGGCCTACTTCTTCTACGTGCTCGGGGAGAAGCACTCAATAGTAAGCAACACCGGCTTCTCAGTGATATCCCTGGCCACGTTCCTTCCCGTGGAGTCAGCGTTCCTGCCGCTCTACATGTTCGAATACGCCTCGCACATGGTGAACACCTACTGGGGGCTGATGTTTGCTTACCTGCTCTTCTACATCCCCACCGCGGCGCTCCTCATGTCAATATTCATGCCAGTAGTGCCCAGGTACCTGATAGAGGCGGCAAGGATAGACGAGGCAGATCACTGGACCATTTTCTGGAAGGTCGTGTTCCCCCTTATGGTGCCCGGCTTCATTTCAACGCTGATCTTCGTCTTCGTTATGTCTTGGAACAACTTCTTCCTGCCGCTCATCCTGACCAGGACGCCGTCTATGAGAATGGTGCCCGTGGAGGAGAGGTACTACATGGGCGGCTATGGAACCCTTTACAATGAGACCTACGCCGCCGCCGTCCTAGCCTCCATAGTGCCTCTGGCGGTCTTCATAGCCCTTGGAAGGTACTTTGTACGCGGGCTCGCCGCGCTGGGAGGCGGGGCTAAGGGGGTGTAGCCATGGCGTCAGTAAGGACAGAGAACCTCAAGAAGATATTCAAGAAGGGCAAGTCAGAGGTCCACGCGGTTGACGGCATAACCCTTACGATACCGGACGGGCAGGCCTTCGGGATCCTCGGCCCCAGCGGCCACGGCAAGACGACGTTCCTGAGGCTGGTGGCAGGCCTTGAGGTCCCGACGGACGGCTACATTTACTTTGACGACGACCTTGTGTCGCCCCCCGGGAGAATTGTAGTCGAGCCAGAGCACAGAGGCATAGCCATGGTGTTCCAGCTCTGGGCCCTCTACCCTAACATGACGGTCTACGACAACATAGCCTTCCCGCTCCGCAACGCCGGCGTGCCCAAGAGCGAGATAGACAAGAGGGTAAGGGAGATAGCTGAGGAGCTCGGCCTCACCAGGGTGCTTAACCACTACCCCAGGGAGATAAGCGGGGGCCAGATGCAGAGGACAGCGCTGGCTAGGGCCCTGGTAAAGAACCCAAGGGTGCTCCTGCTCGACGAGCCCTTCAGCAACCTGGACGCCGCCATAAGGGACGGGGCCAGGGCCCTCGTGAGGAGGATCCAGAGGGAGAGGAAGCTGACCACGATAATAGTGTCCCACGACCCGGCGGACATATTCTCAATAGCCGAGGTGGCAGGGGTCATAATTAACGGCAAGCTGGTGCAGGTGGCCCCGCCGACGGAGATTTATGACAGCCCGGCCAATGAGACTGTGGCAAGGCTGGGAGGCGACATAAACGTAATAGAAGTTAAGGCCTCTGATGGGATTATTTACATCTCAAACTCCGTCAAGCTGCCGTCGCCGATCCCCAAGCTGGAGGGCAAGTTCAGGCTCGGAATTAGGCCTGAGGACCTCGTGCTGAGCGACTCGGCAGAAGCGCCTGGGATGACCCTGGTGGGCAGGGTTAAGGTGAAGGTCTCAAGCTATGTAGCTGGCATATTTAGGACCCTGGTCTCGCCAACCGACGATGACTCCATAGAGATACTTGTTAACACCAATGGTTACGTGGAGCCAGGGTCTGAGAAGAACCTGCTCGTGAGGCTCCCTAAGGTTAAGGTCTTCAGCGAGAAGGGCGAGAGCCTGACGTTGCCCCCCAGGTCCTGACCTCAAGGTAAGCTTTAAGCCTCGAAAGCCAGAGGTCTTTGTAGTGATGATACGACGGTATGCCGAGCCGGAGGGTGATGACGAGGGTCTTCCCCTTGCTGAGGGCCTTGCTCCCCTAGCCTGTCCTTTCATTATCAAGACTTCATGACGTGCTGCGTCACTGCGAGGTCAAAAGCAGATAATAGGACTAACGGGAGCCCCTGGAGCTCCCGCTCCCGGGGAGCCTGGCGAGGTCCTGCCCCTCATTGTCAAGCCTCCTCAGGACGGTGAACCTTATAATGGTCACGTCGTCCTCAAGGCCGAAGTCCCCGTAGATCCTCCTCAGCTCCCTGAAGAGGTCTATGAGCCCCCTGAACCCGTCAACCCTGGCGTCCTCGTCTGTAAGCTCTCTGACCTTCTTGTAAATTACCTCGTCCACCCTGGCCAGCGCTATCGGCCTCCCGTCGCCTACTATCGTGAGCAGCCTGTCCCTGAGGACTAGCCTTCCAAGCCTTATCGTGCTCCTCTTCCTCCCCTCTAGTATCATCTGTAAGTACCTCTTCTTGAACTTCAGCCTCCTCCCCAGGCCCCTGACGCCTCCCTTCCCGTCCATGCTCGGCGGTGTAGTTTTGAGAAGAGCTTATATATCTGGTACCACCCTTAGCCCTCCTGCGAGGCGTGGGTGCATGAACAGTAGGGCTTTGGCCCTCCTCCTTGTTATCGTCTTCGCGGCCTCCCTCACGGCACCTTACCTAGGCCCCGCAAAGGCTGCCAGGGCCCAGCAGGTCACCTACTACGGCCCCTCGCTGCAGGGTAACTACCTCGGCGAGCTCCCGCCCTCCCAGCTCGTCAGCATCTCCGTCTTCCTGCCCCCAAGGAACCTGCAGGAGCTCTACCTGGTGGCCCAGGAGGTCGTCAACCACCAGGTCAAGCCGCTGAGCAAGCAGGAGGTGCTGTCGCTCTTCGCGCCCTCGGAGCAGGATCTTGAGGCCGTTGAGAACTACCTGACCTCGCAGGGCTTCAATATAGTCTACGTGAGCCCTGACCGCTTCTCTGTCATGGCGGAGGCCCCCGCCTCAGTTGTAGAGAAGGCCTTCGGCGTCAAGCTGGGCCTCTATGAGACCCCCCAGGGCACAGTCTTCTACGCGCCCGAGGGGACGCCGGCTATACCGCAGCAGCTCAAGGGGACCATAATAATGGGCCTGACTAACAGGACCTCCTTCATGCCCCAGTACGTCGTAGCTGGCGTGATAAGGAACCACACAGTGATACCCTACAGCAGCAGCGGCGCCTTCGGCCTGCCTAAGCCTATGCAGGAGGCCTTCGCAGGCCTTTACTACACTCCCGCTGACTTCGAGGGGGCATACAACGTCACGCCCCTGCTCCAGTACAGCCAGGGCGCCACGATAGCCATCATTGACGCCTACGGCGACCCCGAGATATACCAGGACGTCTACACGTTTGACCAGATGTTCGGCCTCCCGATGGCCAACCTCACAGTGATACCCATAGGTCCCTACCACCCATCGCTCGGCCTGATTACTGGGTGGTACATTGAGACAGCCCTCGACGTAGAGGCCGCCCAGACCATGGCGCCCTACGCCCACATATACCTACTAGTGGCCGCCAACGCCAACAACGCGCTCCTGGAGGCCATAGACTACGTTGTCAGCACTGACCTGGCCGACGTCGTGTCAATGAGCTGGGGCCTACCTGAGAACCTGTGGGCCACGTCGGGCGTCTACACTACATACCCGGCCTTCTACCTCAACTACGCCTTCGCTGACTACTACTTCGCCCTGGGCTCGGCCGAGGGCATAAGCTTCTTCGCTGCCTCAGGCGATGAGGGGGCCTTCGACTTCACGCCTACGACCTATGGCGCCGTGTTGTTCCCGTCTTCATCGCCTTTCGTGACTGCAGTGGGCGGCACCACCCTGTACGTTAATGTGACCTCAGGCTACCTCGGCTTCCTCAACACGGTGGGCTCCTATGAGTATGAGACCGCGTGGTCCGTGAACCCGCTCTATGGTTATGAAGTGGCCTCGACAGGAGGCTACTCAAGCATCTTCCCCAAGCCGTGGTACCAGTTCGGGGTAGTCCAGGGCAACTATAGGGCCACCCCTGACGTGGCGGCTGACGCTAACCCGTACACGGGCTTCGTAATGATAGCTACTGGGGTCCCGTACGTAATAGGAGGCACCAGCCTTGCCACGCCGCTGTGGGCCGGCATAGTGGCCGACATAGACTCCTACCTGGGTGTGAGGCTAGGCCTCGTTAACCCGCTCCTCTACGAGATCTACAAGACGCCGTCACTTTACTCAGAGGCCTTCCACCAGGTGACCTTTGGCTACAACGGCTACTACCTGGCAGGCCCTGGTTACAACCTGGTGACAGGCCTGGGGTCGCCTAACGCCGGCGAGCTGGCCTACGCGATACAGACGATCCTTGAGACCTCAAAGATGTTGTCCATCAGCGTCACCACCTACCAGCCGGGGTCCCAGTTCGCGTGGTACATGTACAACACGACGTTTGAGGTAGAGGCCTACATAACCTTCCCCAACGGCTCAACCGTCAAGTCGGGCAGCTTCAACGCGTACATATTCACGACCCATGGCCTCCTCGAGGAGGTGCCGCTGAGCTTCAACAAGACCAGCGGGCTCTGGGAGGCCAGCGTCTACGTTAAGCCTGGCTCGCCGCCGAACGTCTGGACAATACTTGTTAACGGGACCTCAGGAGCTTACTCAGGCGCTGGCGCCACTGACGCCTACATAGGGGTCGGCATTAGCATAATCTATCCAATACCCTACCCGTACGCGCCGCCGATACCTGTCAACCAGCCCTTCATGGTGGAGGTCTACGCTATGTACCCCAACGGGACCCCTGTGACAGCGGAGAGCCTAGAGGCGGTGTTCTACGGGCCTCACGGCGCTAAGTTCGAAGCCACGCTGCTCCCTACGTCAACCCCTGGGCTCTATAGCGGTACTGCGACCTTGCTGTACCCAATGCCGCAGGGCACTTACATAATGCACGTCTACTACGCAGGGCCCAGCGGCCAGGTCGAGGGCGAGGCCTACGAGTACGTCTACTTCGGCGAGGCCGTAATAGTTGGCTACGTCCTGACGCCGCTTAACGACGGCATGCCCTCGGTGAGCGCTGGCCAGACCCTTACGTTCCTGGCCTACGTTGTTAACCCATGGGGCCTTGGCTCCTTCACGAGCCAGGTCATGGTTGACATATACAACCTGAGCGGCTACCTCGTGGCCCAGGTGCCTCTCCAGCCCGCCCCCTTCCCGTTCCTCTTCTTCCAGATAGGCTACTTCACGGTGCCGCCAAACATGCCGCCAGGCTGGTATAACGCCGTCTTCGTGACTGCGGAGAACACCAGCACCGGCCCGCTCTTCGGCTACCTAAACCAGTCCTTCTACGTGGCCCCGGCCAGCGCCCAGGCGCCGCTGGTTGTAATACCCAGCTTCGCCTATGAGAACCAGTGGGTTCAGATAAAGGCCTACATACTCTACCCCAACGGGACGCCTGTGACGAGCGGCGAGTTCGTCGCCACCCTCCTGCCAGCCCAGGACATGTATAACCTGCTCCTCCTGAGCTTTGAGACGGGCGTCCCGCTACAGTACAACGCTACGCTTGGCGCATGGGTAGGCTACGTCCAGGCGCCCTCTATAGTTAGCCCAAGCGTCTACCTGGGCGAGGGCGTCTACAGCCTGGCAGGGCCATGGGATGTTGTAGTGGCTGGCGTGAACCCCACAGGGCTCAACCTGTACCCGTCTGTCTGGCCCATCTACGTTGAGCCCTTCACTTACATGGACCCGACGACCCTGACGGCCTCTAACGTGAGCGCCCTGTCTTCCGTCACAGGGTCAGGCGGCGTGCTTTACAACGTCTACTTCCCGAGCCTCAGGCTGATAGGGGTCAACGTGACCCTTGTGAACAGCGAGGTGGGCCAGCTGACAGCCATTAACTCACACGTGAACTTGGTGAACTGCAACGTGAGCACCATCAGCGCTGTGGGCTCCACAGTTGCCCTCAACGGCGGGGTGGTCGAGGGCGGAACCATTGGCATAAACGCCGTTGACTCAAACGTGATAGTCAAAGGGACGGAGTTCATGGACCTGGGCTATGCCTTCTCGGTCTCGCACGCCTCGCTAAGCGTTGAGGGCGCAACTTACATCAACGTGGGCGACATAGCTACTGACGGGGCCAGCGCCCTGGAGCAAGAGGTCGCCTCGGGTGTCTCAGAGGCCATTTCACAGCTGATCTCTGTGACGCCGCAGTCACTGACCCCAAGGCCCCTCGTGACCCAGCTGCCCTCTGCGCCAGCAGTAGCCGTAGAGCAGCCCTCGCAGCCGCTCACGACCCTGCACTCCAGTGCCAACACCGCTGGTGACGCCCTCTGGCTGGCCCTAACGGCCTCAGCAACCGCTTTAGCCTCCATAGTATTAGTCCTACTCAGGCCGAGAAGGGGTGAGAGGTCCCTTGAGCCCTAAGCTCGTAGGCCTTGTCCTCGTTATCCTGCTCGTAGCGGCCTGGACTCCAGCTGCCTTAGCTGCACAGACTCAGCCGGCTCAGTCGTCCGCGGGGCCTCTCCCTGTGAGGCCTTTGTTTAACCTAGCGCTCTCGCCAGCCCTCTACTCCTCTGTGCACGGACATGACTGGTACTACTCGTTCCAGGCCTTCAGGTACGTGCCACCTAACGAGACCCCTGAGGTAATATGGATAGCCAAGGACGTGATGTTCAACAACACGGGCTTACCCTATAACGCTACAGTTTACGTGCCTCCGGGCAACTACAGCCTGATACTTCTCAACCTCTCGATAAGGGAGGCCGGCGGGCCCCAGTACGACAGGGTAGTTGAAGTCTTCGCCAACGGGACCCCCTTGCTCTGGGGCTCAACCCAGGAGATACTGAACTCGACAACCGCTGTTGACGTGACCTTCTTTGAGAACCTCCTCAGGGGCCCTGTAAGGTTCCAGCTGCTCCTGCCCAACTGGTACGTGCCTAGTATACACATAACTGGCTACTATGAGGCTAACCTGACGCTCCTGCTCTACAACGGGACGCCGCCAGCCGGGCTGCCGAACGTCTTCATACCGCTGTTCGTCAACAAGGTCGGCTACTCGACAGCCGTCCTCAACGCCTACGAAGACTACGCTGAACAGCAGGTGATGATACCTAATGGGACCTACAGGGCGTGGCTGGTACTTTACACCAAGGGGAACGCCTACGACGAGTTCTGGTACACTAACATGCCCGCCGTGAGGTACGTCAAGGTTTACTACAACGGTCTCCTGGCCGGCGTCGTGAACCCGTATGAGACGATCTACACGGGCGGCATAGACCTGTTCTGGTGGAAGCCTGTGACCTCAGTAAACACCCTCTCGTTCCACATGCCTGACGTCGTTGACCTGACGCCGCTCCTGGCCTACGGCCTTAACGCCACCATAGCGATAAGGGTGGCCGACCTGTTGGAGTCGGCCCAGACGATGGGCGTCCCGGGCACTGCCTTCTACTGGGACATCGCCGGCTTCCTCGCCCTCTGGGTCAACGAGAGCAACCCAATGGTAGGGGCCGCCGCGCTCAGGGCCGAGGCAACCTATCACGATACGGGACCCATCATACTCAACCCCAGCTACGTTGGCCTCTACTTCGACGAGGGCGCCAGCTACCTCATAAACTACACCTCAGAGCTCTACTTTGAGCACGGCCAGGAGCTGGTCAGCACCGCCGAGTCCGGCGAGACCCTCGTGAGTCAGGCCTACAACTACGCTGGGACGTACGAATACAACTACCTTGACGAGCAGTTCAGCGTAACTTCATGGGCTGAGGGCTACGAGCCCTACACGCTATCGCTCACGGCTAACTGGCCCGTGACCCTCTACTACGACGCCGTCGTTGTGCCCA
>Ga0080003_1001124_pt1 | contig 14915 bp, 17 predicted proteins | sample JossMetagenome_FD_69206 | JGI IMG/M metagenome (GOLD analysis project Ga0080003, IMG submission 69206) | Hot spring microbial communities from Joseph's Coat, Yellowstone National Park, USA - JC2_E (SPADES assembly) (version 2) | ecosystem: Environmental > Aquatic > Thermal springs > Hot (42-90C)... | reverse complement strand
GAGCATCCTAAAAGGCCAGGGGTTCAAAGTTTTGCTTTCCTTCTCATCTTTTCCAACAACGCTTATTGTAGCAAATGTATGAAATCTATCCGTTCCGCTCTTATATTTGCTCCTTGTAACGTACATGTCTAACTTTCCATAATATGGCTCTTCAGTAAAGTCTATTGCCATCTTCATCCCATCTTTGGCATGACCAGTTAATACGACCCTGTTAGCTGAATTTAAGGCATTCACAACATGCCTTAGGTCAAGGCTCTCTAGCCTGCGTAGCAGTGTATCTGGTGAATGTAAGCCGTTCACGTGTTTCAAAGATTCTGCAGATGCATTATTTATCGAGATATAAATCAAAGGCTTTATCATATCCTTATGCTTTGAATTTTTTTGCAAAGTTTATCCCGAGTTTATCATGTAAGGCTTTAGAGCAGAGTTTATATAATTTCCTTACCAATTTCCTGTTGGGTCCCATTTGTTATTCCCTAAACCGTTAAAACCGATGAGGCCCCTAATAAATTTCCTCAGAAGAGTGAAGCATTATACTTGCGGGAGTACTGATCCCTACCAAAAACCTTATAAATGAGCGATCATATTACTTTTTTACATGACCTTCATTTGGTTCAGTTATATACAGCTACTTCTTTCGCTTGGAGCTTCTGTAGTAGTTCCTATATTTATCTTTATAATAGCTTTAGCACTTAGAGTACCTGTAAAAACAGCATTTAGAGGAGCTGTAATGATAGGCGTGGGTTTTGTAGGCATCTACCTTATTATAGGGGCGTTTGGAAACGCTATTTCGCCAATAGCGCATGACCTTGTAACCCACCTCCATTCGCATCTGAATGTGATAGATTTAGGTTGGCCTACCGCTGCCGCTATATCTTATGCAACTCTGGTAGGTGTTTCGATAATTCCGTACGCGCTCCTCTTAAATCTAGTGTTGCTAGCAGCAAAGTGGACAAAAACATTGGACATAGATATCTGGAATTATTGGCATCCAGCTTATGTAGCATCAATGGTTGCAATCATTACTCATGAAATAATTCCTGCATTCATAATAGCCGGCGCGTACTTTATGGTTCTGCTAAAATTAGCAGATTGGACGGCAAAATCTATGCAAAAGCAGATAAACGTGCCAAACGTATCATTCCCTCACGGCACTTCTGCTCCTGGTGCTGTATTTGCGGTTCCTGTCAAATGGTTAATTGACAGAATCCCAGGCCTAAATACTCTAAAGGCAGATCCAGAATCTATACAGAGAAAGCTGGGAGTGCTCGGTGAGCCAGCTATATTAGGTCTGATAATAGGGTTCCTGCTATCGATTGCTTCTGGAGCAACAGCTACTCAGATCGCTACCGCGACTATAACAGTTGCAGCTTTGCTGGTAATCTTGCCAAAAATGGTCGGCATATTGATGGAGGGACTAGTTCCTATCGCAGAACAGGTAAGAAATAGGTTTGCGAATTCTTCCAGGTTCACTAAGGGAGAGTTCTGGATAGGAATGGACACCGCATTAACTATCGGTGTGCCATCGGTTATAGCCGCATCACTTATCCTGATACCTATAGTATTAGCAGAAGCCCTTATATTCCCAGGAAACCATGTGTTACCTCTGGCAGACCTTTCTGTAATTCCATTTGTTATAACGATGATGGCTCCGTTTTTCAGAAACAACGTAGTTCATCTAGTAATAGCCGGCACGATATATTTGGGCTTAGGGTTATACATGGCTACATATTTGGCTCCATTTTATACAGCGGCTGCAGTAGTAGCAAAGTTCCCGATACCAAGTGGCATATTTGAAATAACTTCAATTGCTGATGGATTCATATGGCTGCCATTTGTAGTGTTCGTTACGACAAGTTTTGGAGGAACCCTAACGTACATTGCGGGCATCCTATGGTTTGTGATAGTCCTCATACTCGGTTACGTGCTTAAGGACAAACCATGGATTGCCAAGCTAGTTCCAGAGAACCCATGGCCGGAAGAAGAACAGACTTCTCAGACAACAAATCAACCACCGTAAAGCTTATATTTTAATTTTTTTTGTGTTTTTCTATGGTTAAGAAAATCTTAGTAGCATGTGCTACTGGAATAGCTACTTCAACAGTTGTAGAATCTAAACTAAGGGAACTTCTCCGCAAGAACAACATTCAAGCTGAAATTTCGCACTGTAAAATTGCAGAGATCAACTTTTATAAGACTTTGCTAGGAAAAGTTGATTTATTACTTGTTACTTCGCCGTATAACGATAAGAACGTGAAAACTTTGAACGCAACCCCTTACCTTACTGGGCAAGGAATTGAACAACTAGAAAAGGAAATAATAAAGTCGTTAACGAGTTAAGCTTCTCTTTTGATTTTTATTTTGTAGTTCTTTACAATCTTTTCAAGTTGCAAGTAGGTCTTATAGTTCATATCTAGATTAAGTTCTTTATGCTTTGCTTCAGAATTTACGTATAGAATTTTAACGTTGAACCTTCTAACCATTTGTTTAGATATTATCATTTCTATGGTTCCATTTTCTTTTATTGTCTGTGACTCAAGGCTCTTAATCAAATAAATTTTGTTAAAATAATAGGAGAACAGCACGACGATCGATGCGATAACAAACAATAAAGCTGAAACGTACAAAAAATTAAAGATTATAAGAACGAAAGAAACTACGATTAATGCATAAGCCAGATATTCCGTGTAAACTACAAGATTGTCAAGGTTCGTGGTTATGATTTTTAAATCTTGCCCGTTTATAGTTAAATACGTATGTTTTTTTATCTTTAATGTTATTTTATTAACGTTCAAAGACCCTCTAGCTCTTTTTTGAACGATTTTATGGCCTTAGTTATGCTCTTTGTAGAAAATATGCCTGTACCAGAAATTAGTATATCGGCTCCCGCTTCTGCTACTATCCTTGCGTTATAGACTTTAATACCTCCGTCTGCAGCTATTTCAAAGTCATGGTTCATGGCCTTCTTCATACTAGAAAGATACCTGATTTTTTCTAACTGTAATTCATCCATAGGCTGACCCCCATATCCCGCGTTGGTCAACATTACAAGAACGGCGTCTACATATTGTAAGATCTTTTTAACAACACTTAAATCAGTTCCCTTGTTGATCGCAACTCCTGCTTTTGCGCCTGTTCTTTTTATGTTTTCGATTTCTTTAAATGGGTCATCAGTTGATTCGATGTGAAAGTAAATAGTCCTTACTAACCCTGCAAGTTCAGGATAGTACTTGCTTGGATTTTTAACCATCAGATGCGCTTCAAAAGGAAGTTTAGTTATCACCCTAAGGTCTTTCACGATTTTTGTGCCAAACGTAAGTGACGGCACAAAGCAACCGTCTGCCAAATCAAAATGCAACAAATCCACTCCAGCTTTTTCTGCTGTTGAAATACTTTTTTTAAATTTTAAGACGTTTACATCGAGTATTGAAGCAGAAATTAGCTTCATAAAGAACTATTCTTCGCATTCTATCTGTGCAATGACAGAGCCGACAGAAACTTCCTGCCCCTTTTGATAATTTATCTTAATGAGCTTGCCTTTGCATGGGGATTTTAAATCAAATTGTGCTTTTTCTCCCATTAAAGTAACTAACTCTTCGTCCTTGTTAACTGTAGAACCCACATTCTTCTTCCACTCAACTATTGTAACTGTTTCTACTGATGGGTCAATTCTTGGCGCGTAAACATCAACTATTTTAGGCATTTTTATTTAGCACCTCCTTTACTTTTGCTATTATTTTGTTTTCATCTATCATATAAGCTTTTTCCAACTGCGGCGAAGACGGAGTAAAAGTGAACGGCGGGTTTAAAGTTGTGACCGGCTTGTTTAGTTTGTCGAACAGCCTTTCATTAAGTTTCTGCGCAATAAATGATGACACGCTAGCGTTTTCATGTTCATCGCTTACTACGATACCGTTAAGCGTTTTGTTCAAAGAGTTTTTCGGCGTCTCTAGATCAATCGGCGACAAGGTCCTCATATCTATAACTTCTGCGTTTATGCCTTCACTTTTCAGCTTTTCTGCTGCGATAAGAGAAACATAAACGGTCCTTGAGTATGATATTATCGTTATATCATTACCTTCTTTGACAACTTCAGCTTTGCCAAACGGTATTATGAAGTCCCTGTTTTCAGGGATATCTTCCTTAAACCTGAAGTATTCCCAGGCTGAACTTATGTAAATAGTAGGATTATTTTCCCTAAGGGCTTGTTTCATCAACCCATACGCGGTTTTCGGAGTGGAAGAAAGGGCTACGTTTAATCCTGGCGTGTTTACCAGTTGTGATAAGAAAAACTGGGAATGCTGAGGTCCGTGCTGTCTACCAAGAGACGTTTGAGTCATTACTACAAGAGGTACCTTTAGCTTTCCCGCGCTCATGAACTTTGCCTGCGCTGCATGGTTAACAAGCTGTTCCATAACTAAGTTTAGAAAATCCATGTACATAATTTCTGCAACCGGTCTTAGGCCGTTCATTGCGGCTCCGATAGCTGTGCCAACTATTGCTATTTCAGATATTGGTGAATCAATTACCCTTTTACTGCCGTACTTTTCATAAAGCCCTTTTGTAATTCCGTGTACGCCGCCGTGCTCGCCTATATCTTCGCCTATCAGAAATATGTTAGGATCCCTTTCCATTTCTTCGTCTAAAGCTCTGTTGATAGCTTGTGCGATGTTCATCATTACCATTTAAGGGTCACCCGCTATCTTTAGAACTTCGTTAAAGTCTAATGGCTTAACTGCAGCAGCCTTTTCACTTATTTCGTTTATGTAATTTTCAATCTCTGTATTTACTTTGTTCAATTCTTCTTCTGAAGCTATTCCCTCGCTCAACAGCCTTTCTTTGAACCTTAATATGGGATCTCTCTGTTTCCAACTTTCAACTTCTTCCTTACTTCTATAGTTTGCTGAATCTGTAACGCTGTGTCCCCCGAGCCTGTACGTGTATGCGTGTAAGGCAACGGGGCCGTTCCAATTCCGTACCGCATCTTCGTACATTTTAAACGCTTTTAACACAGCTAGCGGATCGTTGCCGTCTACCTCTACAGTAGGTATACCAAACGATGAAATTATTTTGGAAATTTTACTCTGACCAACCGTGTGGTTTATGTCGGTATACTCAGCATAATGGTTGTCTTCACAAACCAAGAATAAAGGTACCTTTAAGAAAGACCCCATGGCCAATCCTTCAAGAAAAGACCCCGTCGTAACTGCTCCATCCCCAAAAAATACCACGACTAAGTTGTGTTTTCCATAGTACTTTAAACTGTAGGCTGCGCCAACTGCAATAGGGACTTGGCTTCCTACTATTGCAGAAGAATAAAGCGCTCCTTTGCTTGGTTCTATAGAAACGTGCATCGATCCTGCCAAACCTTTTTCTATTCCTTCAGAATTTCCAAACATTTCAGACATAACGCTGTAAGGGTCTATGCCCAATGACAGCGCGTGCCCGTGCCCCCTGTGATTGCTAACTACAAGATCGCCATCTATCAGGCCTTGGCTGATTCCTACGCTAATAGCTTCCATTCCGTTATAGAGGTGAGCTGGCCCCATCAAAACTCCCTTGACTAGGTATAGTTCTTCAATTTTTTCTTCAAATTTTCTTATTAAAAGCATTTTTCTGTACATTGAAAGGAGCTTTTCCCGTGAAATTTGGTACTTTAGGTACTCTTCTTTGTCGATTGTAGTTTGCAGACGCATTATTTCACTCAATTTTTTCTATCGCCTCTTTTAACGGTTCAAGGTCTCCATTATTAATAAACCTTTGTACTTTAGTATCCTGAAATATAGTTAATAGTCCGGAAAGGAATTTGTTATAAATTGTAGGATCCGTTATTATAAGGAAAACGACTAAATTGACCTTTACAGATGCGTTTTTGTCGTCCATTAGGTTAAAAAATACGTTGTTGGACGGTTTGACTAATACTACGCACTGTTCGTTTGAATACTTGATGTCGGCATGAGGTAAAGCAATAGCAAAGTCTTCGTTGAACTTTAACCCTGTAGGAAATTCTTTTTCTCTATTCTTTAAAAATTCTTTATAGCCTTCTTTTACAATCCCTTGCCTTAATAGGTAATCTGCTACTTCTTCAAACATTTCTTGCCAAGTTTTAGCGTTTGAATTGAGTGTTATTATCTTGATCATATAGAAACAGATCTATTTATATAATCGATGAAAACTGGATATATTTGCACCCTGCTGATTGGGCTTATAACGGTATCAGTGCCTATCAACAGCTCCAAGTCAAGCTCAGATAGCTTCTGGTACGTATCGCCGACGAGCAACGGATGGGTGCAAGTAACTGCTATTTTATTTGCCCCTTCGTTCCTGAGCAGCTTCACAGCCTCCATTATAGTTCCGCCGGTGCTTATTATATCGTCTATGATTATTACATCCTTACCTTTCACGTCTAATTCCTTTTCGTAGATCTTAACTTCGCTTCCGCTAAGCCTTTTCTTTTCTAGTATAACGTAAGGTAGATTTAGGTCGTCTGCTAAGATCTTTGCCCATTGTTCAGATTCCTCATCTGGACCAACGATGACCCTTCCCTTATAGTTAAAGTTGGATTTTAAATACTTAGCAATTTCATGTGCAGCAGTTAAATTAATCAAGTTTGAGCCAAATGTGATTTCAGGATTCTTTATCCTGTGCAGATGCATGTCTACAGTTATGATTGAGCTTATTTTGAGCGTCTTGAACAAAGAACCAACTGTATAGACGCTTACAGCTTCTCCATTATTGAACATCTCATCTTGCCTGGCATAAGCCATGTACGGAACTACAGCTATAACTTTTGCAGCCCCTTGCGAGTTTATAGCATCTATTGACAGGATAGTTTCCACAAGAGACTCATTTGGCCTTGGTTGCAGGCTGTTAACATAAATTACGCCTTTGCCCTTGACATCAGTAGTAATTCTTATATAACTTTCGTCGTCAGGGAACTTCTTTACTTCTACAGGATAGTACTCTAAGCTCAATGCTTTTGCTAATGGCGCAGCGATGTGCCTAGAATTGCTTCCACCAAGTACAACATAATTCATAACTTTAAATATAAACTATTTTTGTTATAAATTTTTATCATAAACCATTCCAATCCATTAAAGCATGACAAAATCTAAAACAAACATTAAGCGTAAAGGGCTTTTATCTAACAAAGATCTTCAGCCATAGATATGTTAATAAACAACTCATATGTTTACTTCTTTAAGCTGTAAATATTGGGTGGTAAAAATGGCAGAAAATAGCTATAAGTTCAGAATTACATTAAAAAATAAGCTCGGATTGCACGCTAGGCCCGCTTCTATTTTTGTTGAAACAACTAAAAAGTTTAAATCAAAAATTTCATTGATAAGGAACGGTAAAGCTGTGGACGCTAAAAGCATCATAGGCGTTTTATCTCTTGGCGTTAGTCAAGGTGACGAAATTGAAGTTATCTGTGAAGGGGAGGGTGCAAAGGAAGCATCAGAAACTTTAAAAAATTTAATAGAAAGGCTTGGAGAATTTCAATGAGTATCATAACGTTTAAGAATATCGTGTACTTAGATTACAAACATAATGATTAAGCTCGTTGGGAAGCCCGCTTCTCCAGGTTACGCTATAGGACAAGCTTTTTTAATATCATATCAGGAGACAGAGAGCGCGGTTGCAGAAAAAACAGATTTAGAAACTCAGTTGAAATTATTTGAAAGCGCGATTTCTACATCAAAAAGGCAGATTAAAGAGCTTATTGAAAGCGGTAATCTCAGCAAAACGGAAATCGACATATTAAACTTTCAAAACGAAGTGTTAAACGATGAGGTATTTATTGATAAAATAAGATCTTATATAAAAAACGGAATGGGGGTGGAAAACGCGATAAAAACTTCTTTTAATGAATCGATTGATGAACTCAGCGAAGCGAAGAGCGAATACCTAAAGGAAAGAATAGAAGACTTACAAGACCTGATGACACGCTTGATAAACAACATAACCAGCAAGAATGAGCCTTTAAATCTGCCAAAAAGTGAAAGTATCATAGTCTCAAAAATAATTACTCCGTCCATTTTTGCCTCGATAGATAAGGAAGTTATCCTAGGAATAGTTACCGAAGAAGGAGGCACCACTTCTCATGTGGCTATCATGGCTAAAGAAAGAGGGATACCTATGATAGTAGGAGTGAGCGGGATATTAAATAAAATTAAAAACGGCGACATTATAGTGCTCGATGGTTATAACGGGGAAGTTATAGTTAATCCTGCGGAACAACAGCTCTTAGCATATAACACAAGATTAAAGGAAGTTCGTGTAATTTCGCAGGAGCTTGAAAAATACTTAGGAACAAAAGCATACACAGTAGACGGCACCTACATAAAGGTCCAAGCAAACGTTGGTAATGAAGATGACTTAACTTCAGCAGCTAACGTTAAGGCGGAAGGCATAGGTCTCCTTAGAACAGAATTCCTTTATTTAGAAAGAACTAACGCCCCAACTTACGAAGATCTTTCAAAATTGTTTAAAAAAGCGTCCGAGTCATTCGCTTCAGATGAAGTAATAGTTAGGGTCCTCGACATAGGAGGGGATAAACTTCCGCCTTACATAAACTTAGAACCCGAGGCAAACCCATTCCTTGGCCTTCGAGGAATAAGGTTGATGCTGAAGAACAGGGAACTGCTTAAAGAACAAATAAAGGCTGTGGCTGTTTCTAACATTAAAGGTAACTTAAAGGTGATGCTTCCGATGGTTAGCGATTATGATGAAATCGTAGAGTCAAAAAAAGTTCTTGAAGAGGTTGAAGAAGAGCTAAAAAAAGAAAACAAGCAGTTTATAGTCCCAGAGCTCGGCATCATGATTGAAACTCCTTCTGCAGCTAGCATGGCGGATGTTATGTCTGAAGTTTCAGACTTTTTTAGTATAGGAACTAATGACCTCACGCAATACATTCTTGCTGCAGATAGGGGAAATAAGAACGTATCATATTTGTATGACGATTTACATCCATCAGTTCTTAGAGCTATAAAGGACGTTGTAAATAAAGCAAAAAGGCCAGTTGGCGTTTGTGGGGAGATGGCCAGCGAGCCTCTTGCTATACCTTTGCTGATTGGTTTAGGAATAAGAAAGCTAAGCGTTAACCCGCCAAGAGTTTTAGCAACTAAAATGTTGATCAGCAAAATTGATAAAAGTGAAGCGAGCGAACTAGCGGAAATGTCGCTCGATATGAAGACAGCAGATAAAGTAAAACAGTTAATCAAGGAATATTACGAGAAGAAAAAGATAAAATTCATATAGCAAATATTTAATAATGCCCCGTTTTGCTTTGTTATCAGCTAGCTAACGATTGTTTTGCTTACTCCTTTAATGCTTTGTTTTAAGTAAAATCTGCGCCAAGTTCAAAGAGTTCGCTAATAAGACATGTAAAGCCCAAAAAATTTGAGTAAACAAAATTTTTTGTTATAAAATCATCTTAAAGCTGAGTTTCTAGTATGTTTTTTAGATCCGACAAAAATCTTGCGCCTTCAGCACCGTCAACTACTGAATGATTAAATGAGAGGGTTAAATAAATACGCTTGTTTTCTCTGATCCTTCCAACCCCCAGTATTCCTGTCTGTGGAGGGTTGATTATAGGCACAAAGAAATCTATACCGAAAGATCCAAGATTTGATATGGTAAAAGTCCCACCGGTTACGTCATAGAGCGAAAGCTTCATGTTTTTTGCCTTTTCTGCTAGCTCCTTTATTTCTTCGTCTATTTGTTTTAACTCCTTTTTATCAACATTTCCAACGACAGGGGCGTAGAGACCAAAAGGCGTATCTACAGCAATAGCTATATTTATATCAGCGAGCTCCTTTATTTCGTCGTTTTCAAGGTAAGAGTTTAGCATCGGGTGCGCCTTAAGAGCCTCAGCAACGCTCTTCATCAGTATAGCATTATATGATGGTTTGAATTCCAGCGTTTGACGCTTTTCTATAATTTTGCTTGCGTCCACATCAATCATTAGGTAGGCATGTGGAAACGTTTCCTTTGAAAACTTCATTCTCTGGGATATGGTTTTTCGTATTCCTTCCAGCTTGATCGTTTTGCTTACCGCAACATTTCGAACCTGAGTTGACATGTGATGTTTTAGAATTAAATAGAATTTAACCTTTTTTAGTTGTCCAATTATCAGTACAGTTTGCTTTGTGCTATCAATTTATCGATTTCCTTCAGAGCTTTAATGATGTCAATTATAAATGGCCCGTTTCTTGTCAGCCTTAACACCACTTCCTCATTGTAAACTGGGATCTCCCTTTCACCATCTATTTCAACCATCTTTGCGCTTTCACATTTTACCTCTTTGCCAATCCCAATTTCTCTTTCTTCCGTTACTTTTACCCATTCAATTAAGCCAGGCATTGTAATTATTGCGCGTTCAAATCCTGAAGTGCCAAGCCTGTAAAAAATACCCATATCATCATCATATCCTATGGAGCCATGTAGACCTGCTACGGACGCCAGCCCTATGTTACCCGGTCTGGTCATTGTTACGAAAATTCCCTTTACATTTTTGACAGAAAGCAATGCTTTTGCTCCTATAAAGTCATGGGTGGTCAGACCTGCTTCAACAAGCGCATAACCCCTAAGCTCACTTTCTATAAACACTTCGATCCGCTTCATCTTTACAACAGCCTCATTAATTTCTGGAGCAAAACCTGCTACCAAGCCGGCCACAGTGCCATCAACCCTAAATGGTATAACATTGTTGGTGCCTGTTGAAACAGGTACAAGGGGAACGTTTCCGGATTGAGTGGAAGCAACGTTAACAGTGCCATCCCCTCCCAAAATTACAATGGAAGATACCCCTTCAGAAACCATCGATCTTACCGCTTCTGACGTGTCACTGCTCGTGTTTGTTATTTTCATGTTTATAAAAGAGAGTTTGTTCTTTATTCCTTTAACTTCTTCAGATGCAGTTTCAGCTATTCGATAATAATCAGGTAATGCCAGGACTTCATCTATTCCTGAAAACTGAAGCCCGTTTAATATTGAAGCTGTGATATAGACTTTCTGATAATTGTCAAAAAAGGACGTTATGCCGTTTATTCTTCTAAGATCTGTTCCTGAAAATGGATTAACAATTAATCCTACTTTCTTCATTCAATTTCAAAAAGGGGATCGCCACTTTTAACAGTGTCGCCCTTTTTAATGTAAACTTTTGTGACCTTTCCTGTGCTAGGAGCCTTTACTTCTACAGAAACCTTTGCAATCATTATAAGGCAGAGCAGGCTTCCTTCAGTTACATTATTCCCTTCACTTACATAAACCTCTGCAATTATTGGACTGCCGTATGCGCTGTACTCGCCCAAGTCAGGCGCTAAAACTTTCATTTGGAATTAATCCTCCTTATTGCCTGCTCAATTGCTTCTACTGATGGAATCACACTCTGTTCAAGGGGCCTGCTGTAGGGAATCGGAACATCGGGATTTGCAACCCTGATTGGTTTTGTCTTCATATATGAAAAGGCCCCCTCCATTGCAGCTGCTATCACTTCCCCAGTCATTCCATATTTCATGTAATCTTCATCAACAACAATAAGCCTTCCTGTCTTCTTTACACTTTCAATTATAGTTGAAGTATCCAATGGCACAAGCGATCTCAGGTCTATTACCTCCACGCTTGAGCCTGATCTTTCCGCTGCCTCAAGTGCCCTGTGTACCATCAATCCAGCAGTTACGACTGTAACGTCATTGCCCTCCTTCACTATGCGTGCACTTCCCAACGGCACAGTGTATTCCCCTTCAGGAACGTGAGTTAAGCTGGTTTTTGGATAGGGCATCCACGGCAAACCCATGGTTCCCTTATGGAAAAGATATAACACTGGGTCCTGCCCTTTTAACGCTGAAATCATTAGCCCCTTAGCATCATATGCATTTGAAGGCACAACCACCTTCATGCCAGGTATGTGTGCTGCGATTGCATACAAAACCTGTGAATGCTGTGCTGCATCACTGTATCCACCGCCCATGCCAGCCATTACAATCACAGGCTGATTTACTTTACCGCCTGACATATACCTGTTCTTTGCCAGATGATTGAAGAACTGATCATATGTAACGCCAATGAAGTCTATGAACATGAGGTCCACAACAGGCTTCAATCCAGCAGCCGCAGCTCCCACAGCTGAGCCGAGGAAGGCACTTTCTGAAATTGGTGTATCTCTTACCCTTTCTGGGCCAAACTGGTCAAGTAGCCCGCCAGTTTCTCCCCAAATTCCGCCATATTTGCCTATGTCCTCCCCCATGACAAATATTCTGCTGTCCTTTGACATTTCGATTGCCAACCCCTCAGATATTGCCTTATACATGGGTAGCAGGCGTGTACCCTGGGGAAGCCCAACATCAGGCTTTGCATGATCATAATTGGCAAAAACATCGGTGAATGCTTCATCTTGGCTTGGATACGGGCTATTCTTTGCATAATCTATCGCTTCAGATACTTCCTTTTTTGCTTCTTGCTCAATGGCCTGCGCATCATTGTCTGTAAGGTAACCTCTTTTCTCAAGTTCATCTTTTACTCTGAGCAATGGATCCTTTTTCCTTAACTCATCTATCTCGCCTGCAGGTCTGTAGGCCTGTGGGTCACCTTCAAAGTGCCCGTAAAACCTGTAAGTTTCTATCTCAATAAGAGATGGCCCTTCCCCTCTTCTTGCCCTTTCGACGGCCTCCCTGGACGCCTCATACATTGCAATCAGGTCATTGTCCTTGACATAAACGCCAGGCACGCCATAGGCTGATGCCCTATCACTATTTCTTGCGATGGAAGTTGACTTGCTCTTAGGCACAGATATGGCGTAACTATTATCCTCTATTACGAACACCACTGGCAGTTTCCAAAGCGATGCTAGGTTCATTGATTCATGAAATGTCCCCTGGTTTGCAGCTCCCTCACCGCCAAAGGCCACTGCAACACTGTCCTTGCCCATCATTTTAAAGGCCAGAGCCCAGCCAGTAGCTTGAGGGAAACTTGCACCAACTATTCCGCTGCATGAAAAGTTAACACTGGTATCAAAAAGGTGCATGTGCCCTCCCTTCCCCTTGCCCAACCCCGTCTTTTTACCGAATATTTCAGCAGCCAGAGACTTTAGATCAACCCCCTTTGCAATGGCTACGTGATGTGCCCTGTGTGTAGCTACTACGGCATCATCTTTTCTTAGGTTTATTCCCATACCCACTGCGGCAGGCTCCTGCCCTGCAGATATGTGCATCTCGCCAGGCACAGGGCCTGCTGCGATGTTAAATATGGGCAGTTTTTCTTCATAATAGGCTTTCCTTATCTGCTCTTCGAACTCCCGTATGAGAATCATTCTCCTGTACATTTCCTTCAAAACATCAGAGCTATAATTCTCCATTTATTTTATATGACATATTCTTTTATTTAAACATTAATTTTATTTTTGCTGTGTTGAATTATAAACTATTTAAGGTAATAGAATATCAAAACAGTTTCTGCCTTGGTACCTAGCTTCTTCACATTAAGCATCAAATTTTTCTTCCGAAAATCCACTCTTCCGTGTTATACTTTTCGACATAAAGCTGCTGGGCAAGTTCAATTTCTTTATTCGTCAGGTCTCCTCTTTTATATTCAAAGTTGAGAGTTTCAGCGTAGCTGTCTGTAATTGTAAAATTGGTTTCCAGCACTCCCATGCCAGTTTCGTCATAGAGGTTGGTAACCCTGTGAACAGCACTTTCAATTCCCTTGTCCTTCAACTTTTCCACAGGGACCTTCAACGCCGAAGCTAGTGCTTTGATATCACTCTTGACCAGCAGCGTAGCATGAAACATTATAACGCCCTTCGTAATTGTAGCAGCTGTGCCCATGACCTTTCTGCCGTTTACGGTCACGTCATTTAGTCCCGGGCTTTCAGCATTAATTCCCTTTTTCCTGAGCTGATTTACTAGAGGTCCTATCATGGTTCTGTACATCTTTACGTAATCAGATCCTATGTTGAACCTGTCTTGGGATATTACTGAAAATATCACGTTTCCAAGGTCCTGATATATGGCCCCTCCTCCTGTGTTTCTCTTGGCAATTATGAGACCCTTTTGCTTTACGTAATCCATATTAAGCTCTTCCTCTGGCAATTGAAACCTTCCTATAATTACCGCATTGGCATGTCTCCACAACCACAGCGTTGGTGGTGACCTGCCATTTACAACCTCCTTTAATATGGCCTCTTCCGTGGCCAAACTCATTCTAGGATTATCCAGATACTCCTTAACCAGAAGCCTCACCTTCATAAGCTCACACCCCCGGTTATAGCTTCAATAAAGTCTTCCTCTGTAACAAATGGACTTATGGTACCTGTATCGCTGTAGAAGCTTTTTACCGCCGCTTCTATGTTTGCCCTTTTATCCTTTACCCCCTTTAACCTATTTTCAAGCAATATAAGAGATTCTTCAGGATACATAAAGAAGTCTCCGGTTATCCTTATATTTGTTATTATTCCATCTATGACGTCCTTATCTACTCTGATAAGCCCCTTCTTAGCCTTATATATGTTCTTTATCTTCATATTTTTTCGATGAAAACCTTTACTGGGACACCATGAGAAAGTGAATCATCAACAGGGCACCTTTTTTCAACCAGTTCTATGAGCTTTTTTACCTTTTCTTCAGGGCTGGATGATTTTATAGATATTTTCAAATTAATGCTTTGAAGCCCCGATCTAACATCAGCCAATCCCATAAAGCCTCGAAAGTCAAGCTCGCCTTCCACATTGGCCTCAGCTGTCAAAATTTCAACCCCATACGAGGAGGCAAAGGCCTTTATCGTAATAAGTGCGCAGCCGGCAAGTGCCGAAAGTAGTGTCTCAACAGGGTTCATGCCGAGATCGTCCCCCTTTAAGTCAGGAGATTCATCCATCACAAATGAATGTGTCCTTGATTCAGCAAGAACCATGTAATTTT
>Ga0080003_1001123_pt1 | contig 14918 bp, 10 predicted proteins | sample JossMetagenome_FD_69206 | JGI IMG/M metagenome (GOLD analysis project Ga0080003, IMG submission 69206) | Hot spring microbial communities from Joseph's Coat, Yellowstone National Park, USA - JC2_E (SPADES assembly) (version 2) | ecosystem: Environmental > Aquatic > Thermal springs > Hot (42-90C)... | reverse complement strand
AGGGGCAGAAGAACACGCCTATGCATGTTTCTTGAACTGCTGTACCCGAGGTGGGCTATTGCGAAAATCTCATCGCGTGAAAGGGGTTTCTCATTCAGTATTTCTTTTAACCTTTCAAGTGCGTTGAGTATAGAAGGTGGCAGGTGTGAAATTATTTGTGGCGCGAACTTATTGAATATTACGTTCACGTCTTCCTCTGCAGTTATTATTTCTGTTTCGCCTAGTTCGTTTGTTTTAATTTCGCGTTGGGGCATGTAAATTACAGTGCGGGCTTCTATTAGTGTAATAAGGTAACGAAAGAGACGCATGTCCTCGCCTGCTTCAGAAGGTGTGTATTTCACGAGTTGTTGCGCGAAGGGGTTAAGCACGAGGTTGGACTTTCTGCCTGGTTGTTTCATTTTTGCTATTTGCTCCTTCAACCACCTTGTGTATTGCCGTGCTTTATTGCGCGCCGCGTCGAATTCTGCGTCTTCAATTATTTCTCCAGAGGCGCGACGTGCTATAAGTTCTTTGCCTGCTACAAATTTTTCCTGCGAAGTGTTTATTTCGGCTTTCAAGAAGCGTGAATAAAGCTGTGGGTCTAGAATAACGCCTTGTTTTGCACGGCTTACTTCGTCTTCGCTCAGCACGAGCATAAACACGGGATGCCCAATAATGCGCACGTGTTCAGTTGAAATGTGTCCTGTTGTGGTTTTGTTTGTTGCTACAATGTCAAACGCGTCGCGGTCTGCCGAGAGCAACGGTTTTAAGTTTTCAAATAACGCCGATTTAGTTGGCTCCGAAAACACAATTATTTTGTTTCTCAAGTCTATTATACTTATGGCGTTTTTGAGTAAGCGCTTGAGCTCTTTTTCTGCGGCTTCACGCTCATTTTGTAGCGCGTCGTTTTTGCTTAATGCTCCAATTTTTGCTTTTAATTCCTCTATTTTTTGTGTTAAGTCTTCATTTGTGTCCTTGTCCATGAAACCCGTAATGCGTTCGTGGAAGAATGATGTTGGGGTTGCGTAGTCTAGGTACCACACGTCTTCAGGCGGGAATATGTCGAGCGTGTTTATTAGCGTATAGGAGCCACCTTCAGCAGTCTTCTTCTTCATGAGTATGAGGTTTATTGGTTTTCCTGTGTATGCCGTAATGCCTGCGAGTATTATGGTCTCAATTGCCGGCTCAAGTAAAACTTTTCTGCGTACGGGCTTAAGGAGAACCTCAAGCGGGTCTTCTCCCTCTTCAAGCGGGTTCTCCACAGGCTCTGGCTTTGATGTTTGCGCTTGTTGCTCTGCGAGGAACTCGGCCTTGTGCCGCGCGCAATAATCCACCGCCTTGTTGTAAGAAAGTTCGCGGTATTTATTCTCTCTTTCTTTCCACTTGCCTATTTGCGATTTAGTTTTCATAATTTCATCAATTTGCGTTTTACTAAACCCGTAACAAACAAGCAGAACAAGGAGCGCCTCTTCGGCTTCGCTGCGTGAGGGGTAACGGTATTCGCAAGGTTCTTTTATTGTTTCAGCTTCTTTTTCTATGCACACGCGTTTGTCTAGTAAAGCGGCGAGTTTGGGGTTTTTATTTTTGAGTTCATTAAGGCGCGCTTCCACTTCGGGTGTGAATTCGGCATCTTCACTTGTTTCGGTTTGCGTTGGCGGTGCGCCGGCGTTTTCATTCATTATTGCTTCAAGCAACGTTTTGTTTACTTTTCTTGCCGTGTTTATTATTTCCACGGCTTGTTCAACCGGCAGTTCGGCAATGCTTTTCTCCCATTTTGTTAAAAGTGGGCGTTCAAGAATTTTTTGGTTGAAAGTGCCTATTAATGTTGAAACTCTTCTCAGGTCGAACGTGCTATCCACTTCCACACCTGCTTCGTTTGCCACGCGTTTCGAGAAGTTTCTGACTTTTTCGTTTATTTCGAGCCTGAAAGCTTTGCCCATGAGTGGGTAGCGTGGCAGTGCAAAATGCAAATGAACCCCGTTTCCAGAAAAAGCCATAAAACCATGCGCGTGGTATTTACGCTCAATATATTCTTTCAGTGTCCGTGCTCTTTGAAGCGCCTCTTCACGTTCTGCCTCTGTTGCTGGCTGGTTCTTGTCCGCGCGCTTTGTGTCTATGTCAAAAAAGAGGTCTGTGAGTGCTTGAACACCCTCATTTCTGTCATTTCCTTCTTCCACGTCGTTTATAGAGACCCAAATTGTGCAGTGTTCGTCAGTCCACGTCTGAGCTTTTGAAATTATTTCTTCTTTTGAGAGCCACCCGTTGAATTCTGGGTGTTCTTCGCCAGCCCGCTTGACAGTCACGTGGTATTTACCGTTTTCTCTGGGCCCTATTATTTCAAAGTGGAGTTTTATTGCATTAAGGTCAATAATGGGTTTTTCTTCGTTATCCATTGTCACCACCTCCTTTTTTTACAATGGCCGCGGGCTTGCCGTTGTAGTCGCTCGTGCTCCATTCAATGGTGTCGTTAATTTGTAACCCCGCGTCTGTAACAAACGCTTGTGGCAACGTTATTGTGCCGTTCATTGAAAGCCCGTAACTTTTTGCCACAGGGTTTTTGAGGTGTTTCGCAACAACCCATGTTCCGTCCTCTAACTTCGCCCACGCCAAACGTGTGCGTGCATGTAAGTCAAGTAGTTCTATGAGGTTTTGCGGAATTTTAGTTACCAGCGCGTTGTGTTCTATTTCCACATGCGAAATGCCGTGCTTTCCGTACCAACCGGGAATTGAAACCAGAGCAACGTTTTTCCCGTTCGCGCGCGTCGGCTTCCAAAAAAGCGTGTCTCCATTATCGAAGAACTTAAGGTATAGCGGAAGTTCCATGGTTCCGTCAGGTTTTACCTTTATTGCATGGCGCCCGTGGCTACTACTCGCAAAAACGCGAAATGTTATCCATCGTCTGTTGGGCAGCAAAACACAATGTATTATAGGCTTTTTGTCTTTTGTGCGGAATTCCTTATTTTGAAGTAGGTATTGCATTATATACTCCGGAATAGCTGTAACAATTTTTTCTCCATCCCTTTTTAACACGGTTTTAATTATTTTGCTCATGGTAGACTAACGTTAAAAAAAGCTTAAAAAGCGACACAACAGCACGTGAAGTAATAAGGCCGCGCAAATGTAATTGGGCTGGCAAAAGCGTGTTTATTAAATGCGAAAGGGCTTATTTCTTGGCATTTTGAACCCCAGACACCTATTGCCTCAAATGGGGTGGTCGTGAGCTTTTTGCACATAAAGGGTAATAGCTCAAGTGTGCTTGCAGTCGCGCGGTGTTACAGTAAGCGCGGTGTGTGTGGGCTCTTAACCGTAAAACTTATTTGCCCTCCCCCGGCAACTAAGCTTTTCGTTTATGAGCATACATATTAACAACTTTAAGTTTTTGTTTGGTTATGCGCCTACTTAAGCATTTGCGCGCAATTACATTGCCAAGAGGCTTTGCACACATGAATCATTTAATTATTATTAGGTAAACACTGAATGGGCGGTTGCCAAAATGATGCTGTCTGACCGTTTAGGCCAAAAATGAACTGGGCTTCTTTATCAACGAATTTTTTTATAAGCCAAGGACAAGCTATTCTGTCCACCATCGCTTTTTTCCTCGTAACCCATTTCATAATTTTATTTACGTAATTCCTATTATAAATATATTTATAAAACAAGAAACTAGAATAAAATCATGAAAACTGACGTAGTAGTTATAGGCGCAGGTGCTACAGGTCTTTTTACGGCGCTTGACCTAAGCCTCAGAGGCATAAAAGTAACGGTAATAGACAGGTCAGGTTTGATCAGCGGTACTTCAGGCAGGATGCATGGGCTTCTTCACAGTGGCGCAAGGTATGTGTCAAACGATATGACATCTGCAAAACAATGCATTAAAGAAAACATAATATTGAGCAGAATAGCTCCGCATGCTATATTTGATACTAAAGGCCTTTTTGTTGCAATAAAAGGTGATGATGAGTCTTTTATAGACGAGTTTGTTAAAGGGCTAGATGAGGCAGAAATACCCTACAGCGAAGTCAGTAATCCGTTGCAACTTGAACCAAACCTTAGCACAGAAGTTGAGTATGCTGTACAGGTTCCTGACAAAGTTGTTGATCCGTTCAAACTTTTTGCGGGCGTTGCTTATGCAGCAAAACATAAAGGTGCAAAATTTTTGCTTTATGAAAAGGTTAAAGGAATTATTGGTTCAAAAGTAATAACCGAAAAAAGGGAAATTGAATCAAGAGTTATAATAAACGCCGCAGGGCCATGGGCTCCACAAATATCTGCTATGCACAGTAAAGAAAGCAAGGTTGTGGAGCTAATGCCAACCATAGGTGTTATGCTAGTGTTTGAAAAAAGGCTTAACAGCATGGTTTTGAACCGGTTAAGGCCTCCTTCAGACGGCGACATTATTGTCCCGTATTACGAAACTAGCATTCTAGGCACAACAGCTCAGGTTGTTGAAGATCCCGATAATGTCCAGGTAGAAAATGAGGATGTTCAGTATCTAATAGAAGAAGGGAGCGCTATGGTTCCTAAGCTTTCTGAGCTAAAACCAAAAAGATATTATTACTCTGTTAGGCCTTTATTAAAGAGTTCCGATGCAAGGTCAGCTACCAGGGATTTTGAGATTTATGATGAAGGCGACATGCTTACGATAGTGGGCGGAAAGCTTACTACTTCAAGACTTATGGCAGAAAAGCTATCTGATGTGACTAGCGAAAAGCTTGGAGTTAAATCAAAGAGCACGACGTCAACAACGCCTATACCTGATGCTCTTTCGATGTATGCTTTAAGAAATACAATAGGAGATGAATTATATAGCAACGGTTATGCTTTTTCTAGATTAGAGGAGGCGCTCCAAAATGATTGAACTTAGCGGACAAAACGAAGTAAAAAGACCAAACCTTCTTTTGTTCCTTAAAGACCCTTCTTCTTTCAGCAAATGCATACCAAACCTTGAAAGTCTTGAAATAAAATCGCCTACTGAGTTTACTGCAAAGTTTAAGGTTGAAGTTCCTGAAGAGTTTGGCGTAAGCTATCTCAAAAACATAGGGATTAAAATGAACTTTGTAATTTCTTCACAAAACAATACAGTAAGCATGCATGGCGAAGGGAGATCCATGGGCTTAAAAGTTAAGATAGACATAACGATAGAAGTTGTTGAATATGAAGGTTATTCTGTTATGAAATGGAAGGCTAATGTGGACATAGGGATGCTTGAGCGCATGCTTGGGAAAGAAAACATAGACAAGCTCTCTAATGATATAATATCCAAGATTGTAGCATGCGTAAGTTCTTCTTAAACTGACCTCCTTCTCGCCCTAGAAGGTAGGTTTGTCGTTTTCTTTATCAATATGTCGATTTAATTGTTATAGCCTTTTCTGCATTCTTTTTAAAGCCTGTTTATTTTCTGGTTTTCAGCTCTAATTTAAGGTCCCCCAAAAGCCCTGTCTCCTGCATCCCCAAGGCCAGGAACTATGTAACCGTCTTCATTTACCCTAGGATCAACAGCCACTGCGTATATTTCTGCATTATTATCTTCTCTGTGAACCCTATCTATACCATAGTTAGTTGCAATAACTGATGCTATGATCTTTCTTTTTGGGTTTCCTTTTGCGGCTGTCTTTTGGGTTCATAAGCAAAGAATTGACAGCCGCGCTATAAATAGTTATTCAACACAGCAAATTAGAAGAAAAATTTTTTATATAGCGTGTGATTTTCAGTTAATCAATGTCTAAGTTTAATTATGTAGGAGTGGATTTAGGTTCGTCTTTTATAAAAGGATCTCTCCTGGATGAGGATGGTACTCATTTAATAACTGTAAGGTCCAAAGCTCCTCATATATTATCTCCAAAAACTGGATGGACTGAAATAGATCCTTTTGAATATTATTTCTTATTCAGGAGATTCGTAAAAAAGCTTTTAAAGTACGTAAAAACCAATAAAATATATTTAGGTTTTTCTTCTATGGCGCCTGTATTTATTCCTATAGATAACGAATGTTATCCGCTATATCGTGGCATTCTTTACAATGATACCCGAGCAAAAAGAGAAATCGAAGAATTAAGCATTTCAATAGGAGATACGGTATTTAAAGAAAATGGGAATCCTGTTAACAATCAGCAATGGCTGCCTAAGATTTTGTGGTTCAGGAAAAACTATCCTAACCTTTACGAAAAAACATGGAAATTTATTGAACTTACTACTTTTATATTATGTAAGCTTACGAATAAGGTTATAACCGACATTACAATGCTTCAAGAAGAAGGAGTATTAAATTTTCAAAAAAGAGAAATTTCAGAAAAGATACTTGATGCAATGAACCTTAAACGAGAAATGTTGCCCGATTACATCGATTTAAGCGAGACGCTAGAACCATTCAACATAGATGAGAAAGAATTTAACGTTAATGCTGGCACGATAGATTTTATAGGTTCTTCAGTATCATTAAACATGCTTGATAAAGATAAACTCGCGTTAATTCTTGGATCCACAGGCGTAATTAACTATTCAACAACAAATCCTAAGCCTGATAAAAGGCTTTATCTAGATCTTAGCCCAATACCTGGATTATATTATGTTAACGGGTGCACTTCGGCTGCAGGTATATTTCTTGATTACATAATGTCCCTTGTAGGAATGAAAGGCAAGTTTAAAAAAATGGACAAATATTTTTCTGAAAACGAAATTGACACATCCGGTTTGGTCATGCTTCCGTATATTTTGGGCGAAAGAACTCCAATTTTTGATCCTTACGCAAAATCAGTGATATTTGGGGTTACTAATCTGCATAATAAAATGCATTTTATAAAAGCGGCAATAGAATCTATAGCTTTTTCAATGAAGAATCATTATGAAATACTGCAAGAATTAGGCTACAGATTCGATAACGTCTACTTAACAGGAGGTTTATCAAACCTAAAGATAGTGCAAAAAACTCTTCCTTCAGTATTGGGAGTTCCAATGATCAAAGTTGAAGAATGTGACGAAACAATAGGCGATGCAAAAATGGCAATGGTCGCCTCTAAAAATTACAAATGGGAAGATATAAAATCTTTTGGGCAAAAGTCTATTTTTGGATACAAAATTGATTTTGAAAGGATTTCATTTATCGAAAAAAATTATGTTATATATAAAGAATTATATATTAGATTAAAAGACATGTTCAAAATTTGTTTATAGCTTTTTATTTAAGCTAATTTGCTCAAAGCCTCGGCTATAGCTGGATGGATATCAACAAAACTGATCGGGCTTAATACGGTATCAGTACCTATTATTGCTTTAAAATTTTGTTCAACCAGTCTGTAGTAAGCTCCCTCAACTAGCAATGGGTGAACGCACGCAACATAAATGTCGTTCGCTCCTAGATTTTTTAGAAGTTTTGAGGCTTCAATTATTGTTCCGCCAGTGCTGATTATGTCATCTATAATTATCGCGTCTTTGCCCTTTATATCAACTTTACCTTCAACCTGTACTTCTCTTCCTGATAATCTTTTTTTGGTAAAAACGCCATAGTCAATGTTTAAATCTTCTGCTACAATGCTTGCCCATTGTCTTGCTTCCTCATCAGGCCCTATAACTACGGCATTGGAAAATTTGTAGTGCCTTTTTATGAATTCTGCAATTTCATGTACTCCTGTAATATTCATAAATTTTGAACCAAAAACCTTAGATGGTTCAGTTATTCTGTGAAGATGCATGTCTACGGTTATAACTTCATCAACATTAAGAGATTTGAACATATCGGCTACAGTAAATATGCTTACTGCTTCTCCTGGATTAAACATTTCATCTTGTCTTGCATAAGCTAAATATGGAATTACCGCTATTATAGATCTTGGATTTTGTTTTTTTATAGCGTCCAAAGTTAGGATAGTTTCAATGAGAGATCTATTTGGATTTGGCTGAAGGCTGTTAACGTAAATAACTTCTTTTTGTTTTACATCGACTGGAACCCTAACATAAAGTTCACTGTCTGGAAATTCCTTTATTTCAACTGGCGAATAATTTACCTTCATTTTTTCAGATAGTTTAAAAGCTATATGTCTAGAGTTGCTTCCTCCTAAAATTAGATCTGGCATATGAAATAATCTGTTTAAGATATCTAAATCTTTTTCTATGTTTAATTACGATTGTCCTCTTCAAAATGTACTTCAAACCTTTTAGCTTAAAGCAGTTAATTAATATGTTAATTCATATTCGGTTTTGATATAGGCGCGTTTAATTCTTAATTTAGAAAATGTAAATGGAATTAGAAAAACATAAATATAGTTCTAAAGTCACTAACTTTATGGATGACTTAAAGGATAAAACTATAAAAGAACTAAAAAGTATGATTCCTGATCCTGAAAAAATTCTTAAAGCGGCTGATGAGTGGGGTTTAGGACCAAAAAGTAAAGACCTTATAAAGAGAGCTCTAAAGGTTGAAAGCCTAGGCGCTATGGCTTTTTCAGAATTTGAAACGACACCGATAATTGATAGAAGCGGAGAAGGAGCAATTGTTTACGATGTGGATGGAAAAAGCTACATAGACCTTATGGCAGGATTTTCGGTTAATAACGTTGGTTATAAAAGGCAAGAGATTCTTCAAGCTATAGTAAAACAATATGAAAAGCTACCACAATATGCAGAAATGTTTTCAGAGGAAAGGATAAAGCTTGGTGAAAAACTTTGTTCGATAACTCCAGGAGGCTTTGACAAAAAAGTTTTTTATTCGCTGACTGGTAGCGAAGCTAATGAAATAGCAATAAAATTAGTGAGGATATACACAGGCAAGCCTTACATAATAACCCAATACGGGGATTATCACGGTCGTACGATTGGTACTGTTCCATTTACCCATAGCTTTTCTACATGGTTCCAGCAGTATCCAGTACCTTCATTAGATATAGGAGTTGCTAGAATACCGTTTCCATATGGGTATAGATGTCCATGTGGAAATTTTGAGGAAGAAGATTGTGCTGATGAATGCTTGCATTATGTAGATTATATGTTAAGTTCATCATACTATGGTTTATGTGATTCTTCTAAGGGTCTGTGCAACATATCAGCGTTTTTAATAGAACCCTTCCAGAGCGCGGCTGGTTATTATATACCCCCCAAGAACTGGCTGCCATCCTTGTACAAGTTAGCAAAAGAGCACGGAATACTATTTGTAGTAGATGAAATACAGGCCGGCATGGGGAGGACCGGAAAATGGTGGGCTATACAGCATTATCCTGAAATAGAACCAGACATAACAATAATAGGAAAAGCTCTAGGAGGAGGTTTGCCGTTTCAAGCCACCATTGGCAGAAAAGAAATAATGGATTCATGGGGTCCAGGAGCGCATTCTTCAACTTTTGCTGGATATTTTGTTGGTGTGGCAGCAGCTTTAGCCACTTTACAATTTATTGAGCAGAATGGCATTATAGAAAAAACAAGAGTTAACGGCGAATATTTTATCAAACTATTAAATGAACTTAAAGGGAAGCACCCGATGATCGGAGAAGTACAGGGTAAAGGCCTTTACATAGGGATGGAATTTATAAAAGATAGAAAAAAGACTCCTGCTACTAAGGAAACTACATGGCTTACGATGAAGCTATTGCAGATGGGGGTATTGGTTAAAAAAGCCGGATACTACAGGAACAGATTTGCTATATCGCCGCCTTTAACGATAGAAAAAGAAGAAATAGAAAAAGTAGTCCAGATATTTGATAAGGCGTTGAAAGAAACTGAAGAAAACTTTAATATTAAATATTGAGATTTAAGTTTAAATTTTTTAAAGTTTTTATAAAATAACAATTATTTTATTAAAATATTACAAACATGGCATTTTTTAATAAATATTGATCATTATTATAATAAAAATATGTAATTTAATATAGAAAAGTATATATTTTAATTCTAATTTATTGTTTTTGATGAAACCTGCTATAAGTAGAATAGCAATAGCAATCGTTATAATCGTAATAATTTTAGCAGCAATCGGTGGCGTGTATTACTATTACTATCAAATGCAGCAAGCATCTCAAAGGGTAGTGGTAATATATGCAGATTATAGTGCTAATGTTGCGCAGCCCTATTTCAATAACTTTACAGCTGATACAGGAATAAAAGTGGTACCATTATATGCGTCAATGGGCGAGTTAGTCGGTAAATTGGTTGCGGAAAAATCTAGCCCGGTTGCAGACGTTTTGTTCGGTGGTGCACCATCGGCATATATTGGAGCAGATGAGCAGGGTGTTTTAGCATCTTATATACCACCTGCAGTTAAAAATGATCAAACATACCTTAATGCAAAATCATTGTACTCAAGCGACTGGACTTGGTATTCGTTCACTTATAACATTCTTGGTATAATAATTAACACACAGCAGATGTCAAAGTACAATCTGCCTATGCCAAAATCTTGGTGGGATCTATTAAATCCAGTTTACAAAGGCCATATAATAATTGAAAACCCATCTACTTCAACTACTACAGGACTAGGATTCTTTGCTTTGATCTGGCAGATATACATATCTAAGTATGGTGTGCAGAACGGAACTGCAGCTTTTGAAAATTATGTTAAAAACTTCATGTCAAACGTAGTATCTCCAATAACTCCTGATGATGAGCATGCAGAAACAGTACTGGGACAAAGCACTGACGGTGCTGCTATAACAATAGATTGGATAAACGCGGCACCACTCTATAAAATGTTAAATGGATACCCACTGCAGGCTATACTTGTTAACGATAACATTCTTGGGCCTACAGCAATGGGTATAGTAAACGGGGCTCCTCACATGAAAGCGGCTGAAGCATATGTTAACTGGGTCTTTTCTTACCAAGGGCAAAAGCTTATACCGACTGTTTTCCTTAAGCCTGCAATAATTTATAATAATATTACTCCTCCAGGGGACTTCCCGCCTCTGTCAGTCGAAGAACAAATGGCATTTCCCTATAACCAAACTTTCACTACACAGTACGCAAATCAAATAGATTCAATATTTAACCAATATTCCAGTTTAGTCCAAACTTCTAGCTTAATTTTAGTTTTCTCTTCGTCTACAGTTAAATACGGCAACATTAATATGCCAGTATTCTCAGTTCCATCGCTAAATCTAAACGCAATGTTAATACCCACACAAAAAGAACCCCTCTTCTTTGTTTACTTAAATTGGCTGTTCTCACCAACAACTGAAGGAACTATTCTGTCAACACTACCGGGCAGTTTTGCTGGACATCTAATGAGCACTTTAATTTCTCTGATAACGCCATCTACTGCAATTTTAGCAAGCGCTTCGCTGGAAAAACATGAATAAAAAAACTTTAAGTTATTTATTAACTTCTATTTTTTTTATCATTTTGTTTTTCTTTATAATAATTCCTCTGTTTTCATTCTTTTTAACAGCTTTGATAGGTAAGCCGGGCGGTCTATACGTATTTTTAAAAAGCTCTTCCTTAAAATTAACTTTAAAATATTATTATAATGTCTTAACTGAACCATACTTCAAACAAAGTATATATGATACAATTTTGCTGAGCGTTTCAGTAACGTTCTTATCTTTTATTCTTTCTTTACCGATATCTTATGCATTATCAAGAACTACAATGCCTTTAAAAGAGCTTATAAGGGTTTTCCTGGGTTTGGGGATAAGTATTCCTGGTTTTATAGTCATGTACGATTTAATAATAATATCCACAAACGTAGGCTTTTTACCATTTTCGTTGTATTCTTACTACGGTTTGTTAACAGTGATGACTATAGCTTCAATTCCATTCATGGTAATGTATGTCACGTTGGCTTTTGACAATTTAGATTATAGGCTCATCGAAGCATCGTATGCAAACGGTGTTTCCAAAATTAAAACCTTTTTCCGTGTTACGATGCCATTATTAATGCCAGGATTTGTTAGCGGTTGGGTCATAGTATTTTTATTAACTACTGGAACCCTTTCCGTTCCTCTTTTACTTGCACCTCCAACGTTTCCGATAGTAACTGCTTACGCTTATGTTCAATTATTTTCTTTCTTTAACTGGGGAAATGCGACAGCTTTACTATCAATATTGCTTTTGATTAACATGTCGGTCATCATAGCTTATACTTTTAACCAGAAAAAACTGGGATTTGCTATAATAGGTGGTAAAGGTTTTCACCCAAAATACAATCAAAATAAAGTTATTATCGCCGTCCTCTTAATATATTCTTTAATAATCGGTTTATTGCCTATAATAGAAGTAATCATATTAGGTTTGGCCGCTTTTTCGAAGTTTTGGGTTCATACTTTGGTTCCGAGCGAATTCACTTTAAATAATTTTAACGCAGCTTTACAGCTTTATTCTTTCGCTCCTTTTTCCAGCTTGATACTTTCTATTAGTGCTGGATTTTTAGCTATCTTAATTTCTTTCATATCGACTTATTATACAAGAATGGGTTTAGTAAAAGGTAAAAAACTTATAGACATTTTGACGCTCATCATTTTCTCGTTATCGCCGGTTATGATAGGAATAACATACCTCTCGAGTTTTTCTAATGACATTACGGCATTTTTTATAAACACGTTACCAATAGCAGTTATACTGGGCTATACATTTGGCAGAATTGGTTATTCAACAAGGGCGCTTGACATATCTGTTTCTTCTATCTCTAAGAGCTTGTTTGAAGCAGCGGATATAATGGGAGGAAGCTTTAACAAGTTCAGAAATATAGTTCTGCCTTTAATCATGCCAGGTATAATTGAAGGATTTCTCCTCGTATTTATAAGATCAATGATAGACTATGGAACCACAATTATGCTGGCACCATATAACTGGGCAACTCTTGCGCTAGGTTCTTATGCATTTATTTCGACAGGTGAAATTCCAGAAGGGGCGGCCTTGGGTTTAATCATACTGATCATAAATCTGCCTATCATGACCTATCTTTATTATAGAAGGGGGAAGACTTTCCACGAGGCGTTAATCGTATAATGTTATTTATTTTTTAAGCGTTAAACAGGTACCCTTTGTTCGGTAAAAACCTTACGTAGACTTTTGAAGAATCTGTAAAGTCATCTGAATTTGAACCAGAAAGAGAAATAGAAAACCTTAATTTAGAAGTCGTTTCAAGATAATACCTTACATTATTGCCGATGATTTTTTTAGATATAACGTTGGCCTCAAACGAATCTGGTGTCTTTTCTTTAGAAACTTCTAAGTTATTTATTCTGTAAACAAAAACCAAATTTTCGCTTGGGTTTATTAGCTCGTTTTTGGTCGTAATGGTAATTTCTCCAAGGTTTTCGAGGTTTAATATAAAGCTATTGAATGTCAACTGCTTTAATAGCTTGGCTTTAAAAACTAAGTTTTCACCTATAAATGTGGCTACAAAGAGGGTTTTTGGGTTGTCAATCAATTCAGCAGGCGTACCGGTCTGTTCTAATTGCCCTTTGTTTAAGACTGCTATTTTATCGCCTATTTCGAAAGCTTCTTCTTGAGAATGAGTCACAAAAAGTGCTGTAAGCTTATTCTCCTTTATTATGTCGATCAATTCAATAAGAAGTTCTTTTCTAATCTTTTCATCTAGGTTACTTAAAGGTTCATCTAAAAGTAATATTTTTGGGTTTACAGCTAAAGCTCTAGCTATGGCTACCCTCTGCAGTTCTCCGCCTGAAAGCTGGTTCGGCATATTTTTTCTTTTGTTAAATAGACCAACCATTTCTAAGGATCTTTTCACTATTTCATCAGCGTTAGTTTTATCTTTGATTACAAACTTGACATTGTCTTCTACAGACATATGAGGCCAGACAGCATAATCTTGAAAAACCATACCTATACCTCTTTTATTTGCTGGTATGGCTGTTACATCAGTCTCATCAAAAAGAACCTTACCTTCATCTGGAAACTCTAGACCAGCTATTATTCTTAGCAAGGTAGATTTACCAGATCCGCTTGGACCAATTATTACAAAGATTTCTTTATCCTTTATTTCGAAGTTTATGTTTTTTAAAACCTCATGTTTACCAAATTTTTTGTTTATGTTTACTACCTTAACATTAACCATACTAATTTTGATTCTTTCGTTTTTATTTATATTTTATGTTTTTATATTACATGTGATTTATTTTCAAATTAACCATGATGAGCTTTATTAATTTATCTTTATCACCACCTCAAGAAGCAAGTAATCAACCCACTGATGCCATACAGCCTGGATTTTAATGAACGATTAAGGAAATTCATACGGCCACATTTCTTGCCCTCATTCATTTTATCCAAATCTTCATACCAGTTGCCGTACATATCGATTGGCAGCGAAAACTCACCCCTTATTACAAGCTCTTTATTACAACTTTTCCAGTTCCTTTTGTCGACAAATTTAGTACCCCCCTCTTTTGCCATTATTATTGCGGCTGTCTTTTGGGTTCATAAACAAGGAATTAACAGCCGCGCTATAAATAATTATTCAACACAACATCTTTTTTCAGTACTCCCGTATGGTACGCCAATAGACATATGTAACCTCTTTGACGTAAGCCTTACGACGTTGTACCCAAAAAGCCAACAATTATTCCGCCCAACCATTTTTTGCCTAAACAGTCAGCATCATTTTGGCAACCGCCTATTCAGTGTTTACCTAAAATTGTTAGTATGTAGGCACATAACCGTAAAGCTTATTTGCCCTTCCCCGGCAGGTTTATTTAGGGTTCAATGTATACCGGAAAATTAGCTCGCGAGGAAAATGTATTACAATAAACGTTTTAATAGCGTTTGATTGTTCAGGTTTTCTGCAAAATAAAACTTATTATAGCAAAAGCTATAATTTTATTTATGAGAAAATTATCTTCTCCTGAAGAAGCGCTGTCTAAGGTTAAAGACGGCGCTGTTTTAGCGGTTTCAGGTTTTAATAATGCGTTAACTCCTGAATACCTGCTCATAAAGCTGTTTGAACTGTGGAAAAAAACAGGGCATCCAAAAAACCTTTTCTTGGAGGCTGAAACTTT
>Ga0080003_1001122_pt1 | contig 14936 bp, 13 predicted proteins | sample JossMetagenome_FD_69206 | JGI IMG/M metagenome (GOLD analysis project Ga0080003, IMG submission 69206) | Hot spring microbial communities from Joseph's Coat, Yellowstone National Park, USA - JC2_E (SPADES assembly) (version 2) | ecosystem: Environmental > Aquatic > Thermal springs > Hot (42-90C)... | reverse complement strand
ACATAAAGAGACATTATCCTACAACGTTGATCTATTTAGTTACTTTAAAAGATTTATTCATAATAATTATTCATAATGTTATACATTATGAATAATTAATAACTATGTTTCGGCAAAAATGGCTCCCTCTCCTCTGGAGCACCCCCAAAATCAGGCGATTTTCACCAAACATGGGCTAATGAGCCAGCAATCAGATTCATCGATTCTGTGTTTCCTCTTGTAAATACAATCTCGTCCTGAATTCTGGCATTGATAAACCGAGCGATTGTGGCTCGGGATGTCTCTAAAAGTTCAGTAGCTCGACTACTTAATTCATGGAGTCCTCTGTGAACATTCGCATTGGCTGATAAAAAAAATTAAATAACGCTTCGATCACGCCGCAGAAGGGTTTTTGAGAAGTGGCTGCGTTGTCAAAATAGTTAAGCGGATAATCATTAATTTTTAGAGAAAGGATAGGAAAATCCTTTCTATAGGCTTCTATCGACTCCACTTTTAAAATCTAGCATCTATTGGCTAAGATTCAAGAAAGCTAGATTCAATCTCTTTGAAGGTTTCATTCAAAATAAAATTGATTTAACGCCTTCAGGGCTTTGACCCAAGAAGGGAGTTTTATAGAATCCGTTGGAGAGTCTATCCTTGACACTATTCTTTCAAGAAGCATTCCGGAATGGACATCATATTTAGAAAAGATTTCTTCAAAGGAGAAAGGTAGTTGGGTATTTAATTCTAATTCTGGTAGCCAATAAAGAAATAAATTGGAGGCTAATAGGAGGCGATAGATTCGTTTTGAGGGTTTCCTGGAATAAAGACAAATTTCTTTGCCATGATTGCTAAAACACCAATTCAAAGAAAAGTTTCCTTCAAATGGAAAGTATTGAAAGACCCGGCCATAGCGATAGAGAACTAAATGGTTTTTTTGGATCCATCCCACAGTCCCATCGGAGCTAAGTCGCGGGAAGCTTGCCCCTTCGGTATCTTTTATCTTGGTTGAATTTTCCTTTCTATCAAAAAAAATCACTTCTCCTTTTTTAGGGAGTAAGCTTGAAAGCGAACTGTTCAATAGATTATTTGCTTTCTCAGGCCTTATAGTAACGGCTAGGGGAGTGTCAGGACTAGAAGGATCTTTGGGATCTAACAACCTAATGGGCATGAAATCAAAATCAGAGGTTAGCAACCATTCCCAATCGGGAGAACTTTCCGTTAGTTCATTTTCCTCTAACCGGAGGATCCTTTCTTGACTCTCAAGCTCGAATGCTTCGATAATTGTTCCTTTATCCTGGTCTTCCGATGAGATCCCTATGCAATCCACACTTTTGTTCTCCTCTGGATCAATGTATCTAAAAGGAACAATGCTTTTAATTTTTGGGTATTGTCCTTGAAAATAATGGAAATAAATGGGGCTAGGATCACCGGTATCTTTTATTTCTGTGGCTATGAGTGTGGTCTGCTGTCTTTTCCCATTGTTTCCGTTTCCTTCAAGCCATAGGATCCATTTTCCAAAACGGAAAAGAAGGAAGTTGTCTTTGTTTGGGTTTATCGTCTTCCAGCTACCTTTTCCTCCGGCAAAACCGAAAGGCTCGTCAAGCAATAAGAGGGTTTTTGGAGCAGGTTCTTTTTTCAATAAAGCAGACCAAAAATACGGTTCAATGAAAAGCAAGACCTTTTTGATTTCCTTAGGCCTTATCCAATGAATCGAATCGAATAAGGCTTCTACTTCCCCACGAAATTTCGTTTCGGATAGTGGGCCTATTCTCAGATCGAAAATGGCTGAAGTAGGTAAGGAGTCGGATAGGACTTCTGGAAGAGAATCTTCAGAAGGGAAAGAATAGGAAAAACTGGATAAAAAAGCAAAAAACAAAAAAAAGACAATGTTTTTCACAGGGCTATTCTCTGGCTGTGTTATTCAACAAATAGATAGGCTACTCATGAAACTTTTTGGTCTTCTTATTATTAGACTTTGAAGCTTTCTCATCGATCCAATGTGTTTTAATGTTCCGCATTTAAGCAGCCGACCTATGATTGTTTATGAAGCTGCAAGCAAATTGCGTCTGCTCTAGCTCGATCATTTCAATGGGTCCCCACCAAAAATAGCTTTTAAAGCTTAATGATTGATAGAATAAAAGAAAATCCAAGGAAAAAAGAAAGTTTTTGGGAAAAATAAAAAAAAAATTCATAATGTTAAAGTTCCTTGCCTTAATAGTTGGAGGGTTCTTCTAGCGATAATCAACTCTTCATTGGTTTTTACGATCCGAATTTTAGTCGAAGACTTTTCTGTCGAAATAATTTCGTTATGGGCTTGGTTTTTTAGGGGATCAAGCTGGATTGCCCAAAAATCCAGATTTTTACATATTTTTTCTCGGATCTGAGCAGAATTTTCTCCAATGCCCCCAGTAAATACAAGAATATCCAATCCATTGAGGATGGTAATGAATGCCCCCAAAAATTTCTTTGCTTGATAGACAAAGGTATTCACTGCCTCTTTGGCTTCTTTCGTTGAATCTTCAAGAAGATCCTTCATATTTGGACTTTTCCCGCTTAAGCCAAGCAATCCTGATTGCTTGTTTAACAAGTCATAAAGTTCTGTTGCTCTAAAGCCTTTTTCTTTAATCAGATAGAGAACGGCTCCAGGATCGAGATCTCCACATCGAGTTCCCATGATTAAACCAGAAAGAGGAGAAAATCCCATTGTCGTATCAATGCTTTGGCCGTTATAGACAGCCGTCAGACTGGCTCCTCCTCCAAGATGGGCGATAATGATTTTGCCCAAAGCTTTTTCTTTTTCTTTTTCCTGTAGCTCCTCCATGACGTACTCACAAGAAAGGCCATGAAATCCATATCGAATAATCCCCATGTTTCTTAAGGACTTTGGAAGGGCATAGTGGCGGGCATAATGCGGGATTGTTTTGTGAAAGGCTGTATCAAAACAGCAGATATTCTTAGTTTGTGGAATGTGTTTGCGAAATGATTCTATGGCCAAAATTTGGCTTGGCAAATGATCTGGGGCAAGAGGGATAAGTTCTTTTAAGTTTTCCAACATTTCCGAGGTAACGAGTCGGGGCTCCTGGAAAAGTTGACCACCATGCACTATTCTATGTCCAACAGCCAAAAGGGATGATTCTAGCCTATGCTTTTTGAGAAAGGAGAAGAGCTTGGCTATTGCTTCATCATGGTCTTTCAATTGGAGAAGCTCTTCAGCAATTATTTCTCCCTCTCTATTTTTGAATTGGAAAAGGCTATTTGTTATTCCGATTCTTTCTATTGTTCCATGCAGAACAAGAGATTCAGTTTCCGAATCAAAAATACTTATTTTAATGCTTGTTGAGCCGCTATTGACTGTAAGAATTAATGCTTGTTTGTCTTTCATGGTTCTTTCAAAAATTTTTAAGCAAAAAGGGGGATGAATGGATTGGTTAGGGAAAGACTTTCTATCATAAAAGCTACTTTCAGATCCATCGGAGAGTATGCTTCTTTTATGTCTCAAAAAAGGATCTGCTTTTTCGTTCTGTCATAGCCGTATGAAACATCAAAAATTCAGCAATGTTTTCCTTGGTCAACAACCCGACAAGTTCTCCTTTTTCTGTCACGGGAATGGTGGCATAGGGAACAGATTGGAGTTTGGAGAACACCTCTTCGGCTTTATCAGAAGATTCAACCACTACAAACTCTCTGGTCATAACTTCTTCTACTAAAGCCTCCTGGCCATTTTGCATCAAGCCCATGAGCAGATTTGCCCTGTAGAGCATCCCAACCAGTTTATTGTTCTCCACGACGGGGAAATCATGCTGTTGGGTAGCAAGTGTGATTTCGATAGCCTTTGCCAAAGTGTCTGTAGGTGAAAGAACGTGAAATTCCCGGAGCATAAGATGGCTGATAGTGGTTTTACTAAGAGTAAATTTGACCTGAGCTAAGTTTGCTTCTTGTGAAGCTCCAAACCATACGAATAAAGCAATCAGAATAAGAAAAGGATTGGTAAAAAGCCCAATAAATCCAAAAGCCAGAGCAATCGTTTGGCCAACTGAAGCGGCTATTCGGGTAGCATGCAGAAAATCCATCTTCATTCCTAAAAGCCCACGTAAAATTCTACCGCCATCCATTGGGAAAGCAGGTATGAGATTAAATCCAGCTAAAATGATATTAGTCCAAAAAAATTGAGCCAGGATGTTGCCATGGATCATGTCTGGCTGTTTGGCATTAATAGGAATTCCAGCTATGACCATAATGAGGTACAGGAATAGTGCTAGGATGATATTGACGGCAGGTCCAGCTATGGCAACGATCAGCTCTTGAATGGGATCTTCTGGTATTTTTTCAAGCCTGGCTACACCGCCAATGGGTAACAGCGTAATATCTTTTGTAGAAATTTTAAAAAACCGGGCAGCAGTCGCATGTCCTAATTCATGAAGAACAATGACAAAAAAAAGAGCCAGAGTAAAAAGAATGCCCAAAAGGGCATCTTCCAGGCTTCCCCTTTCTGAATAATAAACTACAGCAATCCAACTAAGAAGAAGGAAGAAAGTGAAATGAACGTAAATTTGAATGCCAAAAATAGAACCAATCCTCCAAGACCATTTCATTGTGTCGAACTTATGTGTAATATGGTTATTCCACGCAAAAAAATCATTCTTTATTTTTTAGAATATTTCTTCTTTTCCCTCGCTATCTAATTATGAGCACCCGAGTTCTCCTACTCAGCCAGAGGAGAAGAGAAGGTAGATAATAGTTAGCGATAAATTGTTTTCCCCTCTCTTGCCCTGTTAAGGGTGGAAGATAACCTTTCCTAAGGTGAGTTGACTGAAGGAAAAAAACAGCGGAAGAGGTTTCCCTCAACCAAAAGCATCAGTCTTAGATTCTTTTGCTAACCGAAGATGACTTGAATTGAATAATCTGTAGCGTGGATGCAATCAGCCTTTGATACAAATTAAGGGATCGAGCCGGGCGATCAGTTTGGCAAGCTCTGCTTTATGTGCCGCTTCTACGACATCACTGACATCCTTATAGGCTAAGGGGGCTTCTTCTGCAACGCCGCGCTCTGAAACAGCTCGGATCAGAATGCCTTTTGCTTCAAGGCTTTTAATGATCTCTTTGCCTTTCCACTCTTTCAAAGCCTTAGATCTGCTCATGGCTCTCCCAGCTCCATGTACTGCAGAAGAAAAAGCAAGCCGCTCGCTTTGCGTTGTACCAACCAAAATATAGGAATGGGTGCCCATGCTGCCCCCTATAAGGACTGGTTGACCAGCCTCTTTCAGATCTTCAGGAATTTCTCGGTGTCCTGGGCCAAAAGCACGGGTGGCTCCTTTTCGATGCACAAAAAGCTTTTTTGAGCCTCCATTAATCGAATGCTCCTCGACTTTGCAGGTATTGTGAGAGACATCATAGAGCAAAGGCATGGAAATGTTTGGAAAGAAATTGGAAAACACTTTTCTAATTAAATGTGTGAGGATCTGTCTGTTAGCCAACGCACAATTAATTCCTGCTCGCATCGCTCCAAGATACCTCTTCCCAAGATCCGATTGGATTGGAGCACAGGCAAGTTCTCTTTCGGGTAATTCAATCTTGAGTTTTTGCGCACAAACCACCATCTCCTTTAAATAATCCGTCCCAATTTGATGTCCTAATCCTCGTGATCCACAATGAATACTCACAACGATATCTCCTTCATGGATGGAAAGTAATTTGGCTATAGCCTCATCAAAAATTTTGCCAACAACTTGTACCTCCGCATAATGGTTCCCTGATCCCAACGTGCCCATTTCTTTTGCTTGCCGTTCTTTGGCAAGATTGGAAACGGCTTGAGGATCAGCTCCGGGCATACATCCCCCTTCTTCTATTCTCTGAAGATCCTCTTCTTCTCCATAGCCTTGCTCTATAGCCCATTTTGCTCCGCCGACAAGCATCTTATCCATTTCGTTCTTATCCAAGTGAATCTTCCCATGACTCCCCACTCCTGCTGGGATTTCTTTGAATAGAAGATCAGCAAGTTTATTTTTGATTGGCTCGATGTCTTTTTCTTGCAATCCTGTTAAAAGGGTTCTGACTCCACAGGAGATATCAAATCCAACGCCTCCTGCCGATATCACCCCATCTTGATCTGGATCGAAAGCTGCAACGCCTCCTATCGGAAATCCATATCCCCAATGAGCATCGGGCATCACAAAAGATGCTTTAACAATTCCAGGTAGAGAGGCAACGTTGGAGGCCTGTTCGGCAACTTTTTGATCCATTTGTTGGATTATTTTTTCAGAGCCATAAATAATCACTGGAACCCTCATTGTCCCATGAGCAGGAATCTGCCAACAACTCTCTGAAATTTTTTCAAGCAAGGACATTTCCATAACTACCTACCCCTCCTTCTAGAAATAAAACCTTCATTTAAGGAAATTGCAATTATAGAATGGCTTACGAAATTCCCATCCCTTTCGAGGGGATAGAAAGAATCACAAGCTCCTTATACGTCTACTACACATTGCGCTATCCATTGATTATCATTCTGCCCAAAAAAAAGCTCAGTAAAAGTTGCTCCTTTGACCTCCACTGCTGGAGTGTGTTTTTCTCTATCTATGATTTCTCCCCAAGCCGTTCCTCGTAAAAATGGTAAGCGCAATTCAACTTCGAATGCAGAAAAAAGCATGTTTTCTGTAGCAATTTTAAATATCAGACAATTTAACCAATCATAGAGGAGCAAGTCATAACTATCGTCCTGACAGGTTATACTGACAGAGCTTGTGGGACTGACTTTTTGGGGATCGGTTATGACGGAAATCAATGCCAGAGATACGGCTATAAGGGCTTCTTCTGGACTATTGCCAAAGCCCCTAATGCCGATGTCTGCCATGTGGGAAAAAGTTTCCCACCGGTACGAAGTGGTAGGTTGCTTATCGATGTTCATAGTGGTAATCACATTAGTGTGGAAAAAAAGGGGCAATGAACAAAAGTAAGTTTTTCTTTTTGTTTCCCTTTTAAAAATAAGTTTATTTCATAAGAAATGTAAAAAAAAATAACAATGGGAAGGATTCTCATTACTGAAAATTCGCCAATTCAATCAAGACAGCTACAAATTGCTTCTCAAAAAGCAAATGAGCTCTCTCGACTGCACGCGTCCATGGGGACTTATCATTGGTTTGCAAGAGTTTTAAAAAAAAATATTCACCAATTTTCTTCTGGTCTTTTATTAGGCGATTCGGATGGATATTTAGGCAGATTTCTTTATTCTGATAAATCGCTTCGGGAAAAGATCGACATTACTGGGATTGATAGCATGCCTCGTCCTATAAAATGGCCACTTCCTTGGAAATGGGTTCAAACGGAAATTCTCGAATTTGAAGTTTGGGAAAGATACTCTTTTATTATAGCCAATTGGTTCTTTTATGCTTTTGATGAATCGAAAATACAGAGGATTGGTGAAAAAATACAAAGTAGCAATGCATTCCTCTTAGTTTTTTCGGAGCCTTATCGCTCTTATTTCCAAAGGTTTGAGCTTTGGGTTTTACATAAAATTGGATTGATTCGATCGGCTTATCCAGTGGTTTGTCGTGCGGTTCAAGCGGGTTTTTACGATCAAGAGTTCATTCAGGCATTACATCTAGAAAGCTCCCAGTGGCAGATATCTACTAGTTCTCCTTTGCTTCTTTCCCAAAGAGTCGTTGCTAAACGTCTTTGATGAATTTTTCCATTTAGTTAGATTCTCCTGTGGGAGCCCATTGGAGAACTAACGATCGGTTTTGGGCATCTTTATGATAGGCTCTGGTATTTTTTCCAAAAAGGAGTGGGTCAAGAGCTGAACCGATGTCCAAATAGGTATTATTTGGAGAAATTTCCCAAAGAGCATGAATCAATATCTTGCCTAAAGGGCCTGCTGCTATAAGAAATAGGGAATGATCTGATCTTGTTGCCATCCAATCTAATTGAGCTAAAATTTTGTTTTTGTTTTTGTCCCAAAACAGGATGCAGTTGCCATAGATTGGTAGAATTTCTTTTGCTCCTGTGACATTGCGGATCGATTGGGGGTTCAGTTTGGAGTTCCCTATAAAAAAGATTTCATTAGGCCAGTTTTTGATTCGGGGATGGAATTCTTTGAGAAAAAGATCATGATTTGCATTAGCAAAAAGTGCGGCAAAAGTGATTTGAGAAAGGGGAGCTTTAATATAACGCAAAACTCTTTGATGCATCTCTGGACTTGTATCCCAAGATGGTACTCCATAAAAGAATCTAGGATCGGTTGCTTGGAGAGATTTTCTTAAATCAGCTCTAAAAGAGAGATGCTTTTTGGGATTATATTCCCATTCTCCTTTACAACCAACTTTCTGATTAGACAAAATGAGGGCTTCTCCATCGTTATACCGACTAAAAGCAAAAGCTTTTTGTGCATCGAAAAGGGAGAGCAGAAAGAAAAAATCTTTCTTAAAATCCTGAGTCATCATGGTTGTCTTTGTTGGTTGAATCGATGGAAAAGATGGGCAAAAGCCTGAGAACGAATTGCCTTGTATTTGCAGATTTTTTCATGAAGACGGCTTTTTGGCAAGAGAGAGCTTCCAAAAAAGAAGAGGAGAAAGAGTTGCCAATTGCTTTTGATCAGCTGAGAAAAGGCGATTAGATCGATAGCTTGTTGAGGATAGTGCTTTTTGTAGAAAATATATTCGGCTTGTAATTTTCTTTCCCATAGAAGTTTGTAAGAAAGGTTCTCGCTGCTATGCCCTCCAATATGATACGCTTGAATTTGGGGACTGTAGGCAAGACTAAACCCAAGCTTACGGATGCGCAAACAAATATCTTGATCCTCTCCATAAAGGAAATAGTCTTCGTCAAAACCGCCAATTTGATCGAGTATCTCTTTGCGGATGGCTAGGCAAGCTCCTAACAATGCGGCAATATTCCCAGGATATTTTGGGATAGATCCAAGTGTCCATTTTTGATTGGGATATTGCAAACTGGTAGTCGGCTGAATCTGCCCATCAGGATAATATAACGAGGGACCAATGGCTCCAACCGTTTTTATTTCATCGAATAACGCAGCTATTTTTTCTAAGAAATAAGGATTTTTAATCACAACATCTGGATTAAGAAATAAAACAAATCGGCCTTTCGCTCGGGACAGAGCTTTGTTGGCGGCTTTAGCAAAACCCTCATTACTGGGATTCTCGATAAAAAAAATCTTAGTAGAGAAAGCTTCGAGGATTTCTTTTGTGCCGTCTGTTGAATTATTGTCTACGACAAAGATTTCGCTACGCACGCCTCTTTGGTAGAATAAAGACTCAAGACAATTTTTTATAACTTTTTGACTCTGGAAAGTAACAATAATGACTGACCAGTCGATCGGCTCTTCGATCTTTCTGTTTGCCATCATGAGATTAAGAGGAGTTTTGCACTTTTAATCCACGTTATCTGAAGATACTGTATTTTATCTTATCGAACCAAAGCCTGATTATTGTAGCACTTTTATGCGTATTGAACATCTTTATTTCCATTTCCCTTTCTGTGCCACCATTTGTCCTTATTGTGGATTTTATGTAACAATAGGGAAAAGAAAAGACATAGCGCTTTTGACAGAAGCTTTAATTAGGGAGGTGGAAATTTTAAAAGGCTATTATTCTTTGGATCCAAAAACGGTGTATATAGGTGGGGGCACCCCCTCTTTAGCCAAATCAGAAGAAATCACACAGCTTCTCTCTATTCTTAGTAAGGAAAACCTTCAAGAGCTAACGATTGAAGCCAATCCAAGGACCATTTCAGAGCAAAAAGCAGCTGAATGGAAAGAGGCTGGTGTTAACCGAGTGAGCATAGGAGCCCAATCAATGAACGAACAAGACCTGTTGATTCTTGGGAGAAGACATAAGCCTAAGGATGTGGCCGACTCGGTTCATCTTCTTAGAAAAGCAGGGATTGAAAATATCAATTTGGATTTCATCTTTGGCATTCCAGGGCAGGATCTACAATCTTTAAAGCAATCTTTACAAATGGCTCTGGATTTAGCTCCCAGCCATCTTTCGCTTTATTGTTTAACCTACGAGGAAAACACGCCATTTTTCAAAGCTTTACAAGAAGGGAAATTTCGTTGTGATGAACAAAAAGAGATTGAAATGATCTATGAAGCTACTGATTTATTAACCAAGCATGGTTTTATCCATTATGAGATCTCCAACTTTGCTCTCCCTGGATATAAATCCCTTCACAATCAAGCTTACTGGCAAGGCAAAGATTATTTAGGTATTGGTCCTAGCGCCTGTTCGACTGTAGGAACCAAAAGATGGAAAAATGTTGCTGATCACTCCCTTTATGTCCAGGCGGTAAAGGAAGGGCGGCTTGCCATAGCCGAGATGGAGTCATTGGATGAAGAATCTAAGAATAAGGAAAAAATCTTTTTGGGCCTTCGAACCGATCAAGGAGTGGCTATAAGCCATTTTGACCAAAAAGAAAGGGAAATCATTCAGTGGCTTGTTTTTGAAGGGCTAGGAAGGACCGTAGGAGATCGGTTTGTGCTGACGCCGCGTGGTCTGCTGGTCGCTGACAGTATTGCTTTATATTTTATGAACTAGTTTAGGGTTTCTTTTCTACTGGTTCTTGATTTTCCAGTTTGTTAACGCTTTTTTTATTCAATGGAACATAGCCGTAAGGATAAAACCGGAATATAATTTCACCTGGTTTCCCCATGTTTAAACGGTCACGAGCGATCCGTTCGATAAAACTTGGATCATGCTTCAGAAGATATAGCTTACAACTTAATTCTTTATTTTTTAATTCAGCCTCTGCGTATTCTTTGGCAAGAAGCTCTTTTTTCTTTTCTAACTGGTCGATCTTGCGAATAATCGGAATAAAGACACTTAAGAGGAGCGCAAACAAGCCCAAAAAAATAAGGAGCTTTGTCGATTGGATAAAATAGATCCAAAAGTTCAAAGATTTGAATTTAATCACTTTATAGCCTCTCCACTTAGCTAAATTCCATAAATAGCACTTTCTCCTAACTCTTCTTCAATTCGAAGCAGTTGGTTATATTTACATAACCGATCTGACCGACAAAAAGATCCTGTTTTAATTTGCCCTGCATTTAAGGCAACTGAAAGATCGGCAATGAAAGGATCTTCACTTTCTCCAGATCTATGACTGACCATGACTTTGTATCCATGCCTCTTAGCCGTTTCTACTGTATGAAAGGTTTCTGTCAGGGTCCCCACCTGATTTACTTTAATAAGAATAGCATTGGCCACTTTTTCTTTAATTCCATGCTCAAGAAATTCCTTGTTGGTAACAAACAAATCGTCTCCGACCAGCTGAAGGGAACTTCCAAGCTGTTGGGTAAGCTGTTTCCAGCCATCCCAATCGCTTTCAGCCATCCCATCTTCGATTGACACAAGAGGATACTTTTTAGCAAGCTCTCGGTACAGTTCAATAAGATGCGAAGCTGGCAACTTTATATGTTGAGACTTTTTGAATACGTAAATTTTAGAGCTTTCTTCAAAAAGTTCGGTTGCCGCAGCATCCATGGCATAAAAAACATCTTTTCCTGGAATATACCCGGCCTTTTCTGTTGCTTCGATAAGCAAATCGAAAGCTTGATCAGCAGAAGAAATAACTGGGGCAAATCCCCCTTCATCTCCTATGCCTGTTCCCAATTTTTTGTCTTGGAGAAGAGTTTTTAAGGTATGAAAAATTTCTACTCCATACCTGAGCCCTTCTTTGAATGAGGGAGCGCCTTTAGGCACAATCATAAATTCTTGAAAATCAAGAGGCGCATCCGAATGAACCCCACCATTGATAACATTGGCAAAAGGAATGGGAAGAGTGATGGCTTGTGAGCCTCCAAGATGCCTATACAGTGGAATGCCTTCGGCCATGGCTGCTGCTCGTGCCACACAAAGAGAAACCGCTAAAATTGCATTGGCTCCTAAGACAGATTTGTTTTTCGAGCCGTCCAGATCAATCAATATCCGATCAATTTCCGCTTGGTTAGCTGCATCTTTTCCTATAAGCTCAGGAGCTATTGTTTTTGTTATATTCCTAATGGCTTTAGAAACTTCTTTGCCCCCATACCGTTCCTTGTTGCCATCTCTTAATTCCAGGGCTTCGTTACTCCCTGTACTTGCTCCAGAGGGAACAATCGCTCTAGCACAGACCCCACTTTCTAAATGAATTTCAGCTTCTACTGTTGGATTTCCCCTTGAGTCAAGGACTTGCCTTGCGAGTACTTTGCGTATGAATGTGTTAGCCATCCTATTCCTTAGCAAAGCAGAAAAATAAAACCAATCAAGAAAATATCGATATAGTTTTTGGAGTTCAATTTGTTAATGCATAGCTATAGGTCCAGTTTTTTTTGTATCTTTGGCTAGAAGAAAAGCCAAAGGAATGGAAAAGACACAGATCCATCCCATTACCTGAAAAATTTCCATGTAGGCAAGAAGATTTGCCTGATTGGTTAGAGTAGAATACAAAACTTTTAGGGCTTGGGAAGCAGCTGGAACCGAACCACTGTGCATACCTAAATAGCTTTCGATCCCTGAAAACCTTGATAAGTAATTGAGATTGTCTGGTGTGTAATACCCAACTAGGATAGTTTGATGGGCTTGAGCAAGTCTTTGGATAAAGGTTTGAACCATAGAGGTACCAATACTACCTCCAATGTTTCGAAAAAGGTTGAATAGGCCAGTAGCAGCTCCAATCTGTTCTTGCTTGAGAGTAATAACAGCTGCTGTCGTCAAAGGGATAAATACGAAAGGAGCTCCAATACCATTGATGATGTTTGGAATGATGATATTTAGTTTGGCTATTTCTAAGTTAAAAAAACCGATTTGAAAAGAGGATATAGCCAAGAATATAAATCCTAAAGCTACAATTAGTCTACCACTTAATAGACCAAGTAATCTGCCGGCTATCATTGCTCCAGCCACGGCACCAATGCCCCTAGGACTGATTGCTAGCCCACTCTGATAAGCCGTATAGGAAATGAGGGTTTGCAAAAAGAGAGGTAAACCTGAAAGAGTCGCATAGAGAACTACCCCAACAATGAATACTTCGAAGACGGCCACAGTAAAATTTTTGTCTTTAAAAATTCTTAAATCGACAAGCGGATTAGGCGTTTTGAGCTCACGAAAAATAAAACAGATCATTCCAAAAAGAGAAAGCCCCCCCATCCATCTTAACCAGATGGCATCAAACCAATTATCTTCTTGACCCTTATCAAGAAGGACTTGAAGACAGCCAAGCCAAAGGCAAAGAAAAGAAAAACCAAGGATGTCTATCTTTTTTTCTGAATTCCTTCTCAAGTATGGAGGATCTTCGACAGTAAAGTATGAAGCAACAATAGCTAGAATTCCCACTGGTAAATTAATAAAAAAACACCAGCGCCAATTTAGGTTATCCGTAAGCCATCCTCCGAAGACTGGCCCTAATATAGGAGCAACCACAACTCCAAGAGCAAACAATCCCATGGCCTGACCTCTTTTTTCCGGAGGGAAACTCTCCAATAATATTGCTTGAGAAATGGGCTGAAGTCCTCCACCACCGGCTCCTTGCAGAACTCTAGCAAAAATTAGAGCTCCAAGGTTGGGAGCCCCACCACACAGAACCGAACTGATTGTGAAAAGTGAAATGCAGGTCAGAAGCAATCTTTTCCTTCCGAAAGTCTTTCCAAGCCAGTCTGTCATTGGCAAAACAACAGCATTGGATACAAGATAGCTAGTAAGAACCCATGTGGCTTGAGAATTGCTGGCAGAAAGTCCACCTGCTATATAAGGAAGAGCAACATTGAGAATGGTGGTGTCCAGGACTTCCATAAATGTGGCAAGCATCACCGAAAGAGCGATTATCCAAGGATTATGTCGAGGCTTCCATGGAATTTCAGTGGTAGGCTGACTATCCATAGAAAGGAAAATAAAACAAAGAACCGGTTAGAAAGAAAGTAGAAAAGTATAGAGAATCTTTTCTCTAAGGCAGAAATGGTATGCTACACCTTAAGATGTGTTGATGGATAGAGCTGGTTCTGCCCAGCAAAGAAAAGAAATATCAGCAAAAAGCTCCCAAAAGAAAAATCTTTCAAAAGGTCAATAAAAAAATTATCATTTATGAGAGTTAATGATATGGATCTAGTACTTATACAAAATGCAGAAGCGATTCCGAAAGAACTGGATCCAGATCGTCCCTTGACTGCTAGAGGCATGGAAGTAGCCTTGCAGCTTGGTAAGTTTTTGAAATTCGCTGGCATCAATCCTAAAAAAATTTTCCATTCACCAAAGGATAGAAGCAGACAGACAGCAGAAATTGTTGCAAAAGCGCTCTCAAGGCGAATCAAATTACAGCTTTTGAAAGGCCTTTTACCTGGAGATTCAATTTCTGATCTGCTCAAAGAAATAAAAAAAATTGAAGAAGATTCCATTATTATTGGGCATGAACCTACCCTTTCAAAACTTGCTGTCAGGCTCCTAGTAAAAAGTAAGGTCTCACCCTTTTTTCAAATGGAACCGGCTAGTTGTTTGTGGTTGTATTATCGGGCTAATGAAAAAGGGTGGTTTCTCAAAGGGTTTTTTAGAAGTCAATCGCTCTTTTCTTCAGAATGTCCCCCTATTAGATTGGTACCGACCAACATCAACCAAAGGTAATATGTCCGATCAGGTCGGTGCAGACATCGGCCACTATATATTTTGAAGCGATGCGATCATGACCTATAGTTTATAAATTTTTTCTCTACGACGGGCCTATTCAATTGCATCCAACCTCCTTTGTTTTAAGCAATTCGAGCCTTTCCTTACCCCTTCTCTTCTTCACCTCCTTGCTCGTGGAGAATGTATTCTAGGACACAGTTATCAAGCCAAGGCTGGCGGCTTACCATCCATCGCCGTAATGCCCCTGCCTTCAGGCATGGGGATATAAGGCGATAAATTATAGCTATGTGTAGTATAATTATGTATGAACAGAAAAGAACAATTGAAATCCAATAAAAATATTGTATCTAC
>Ga0080003_1001119_pt1 | contig 14962 bp, 22 predicted proteins | sample JossMetagenome_FD_69206 | JGI IMG/M metagenome (GOLD analysis project Ga0080003, IMG submission 69206) | Hot spring microbial communities from Joseph's Coat, Yellowstone National Park, USA - JC2_E (SPADES assembly) (version 2) | ecosystem: Environmental > Aquatic > Thermal springs > Hot (42-90C)... | reverse complement strand
TCAAATATTTGGATAATGACTGTTATTCCCAAGAACATATCATGGTACGTTTACTACCGTGAACGTGAACAAAATAATTCTAGACCTTGGATAGTACTCAATGCCCAGATGTTCACAGTATGTTCACATGAACGAGTGAGCATGAACAAGATTTTTCAAAACACCGAATAGCACTCACTCTTCGAGTTTTCACAGTATGTTTACGTGAAAGCATTTTCAAAATTTTGAATAATGAGCTTCTGCTCTCAAAGACATGATCATTGTTTATTCACTGGCATGAACGTGAAAAAATAATTCTGGGCCTCGGATAGCTCTCATTCTTTAGATCTTCATGATATTTTCACACGAATGAACAGGCGTGAAAAAAAAACTCCTAGACTATGAACAACACTCGTTTTCCAGATTTTCATAGTGCGTTAACTGGCTCTCTGGTGACCTTCTGTACCCAGCTAACACTCACCCCCTGTTTCCATAGCTATTTTCCTTACTGTATAGCCATTATTCCTCATCTCTATTGCTTTCTTTTTTTTTTCTGGTCAGGTAGTCAGGTATGTCTTGGAAAGCTGAATTGTCCTATTTTTTTGACATGACCAGAGCTTGGTCAGGTTTGGTCATGTTGGTCAGGTTTTCAGACGGTGGTGGTGGAGGTCCATAGGTTACTTATATTCACTGACTGGGGATACGTCGTTGACGTAACTCGCCGTGGCCATTGACGTATTGATTGGAATGAGAATGCATCGATGTTCTCAGACAAAATACGTCAATACGGCAGAAAAGCTAACACATCTATAGATACGCACCAAAACCTACACCGACGGTGTAGCTCAGTGTAGCAATTGGTGTATTGATTGGAGTAAGGACACGTCTATATTTTCAAACAAAATACACCAATACACCAGTAAAAAGCTAACACAATTATAAATACGCACCGACGGTGCGACATGGTGTGGCAATTGGTATGACAATTGAAATGAGAATAAATCAGCGTTTTTTATACAAACCCTACCAACCGACCAATGAAAAGCTGATACATTTCATAGGCTTGTCTGTGCTTATTTATGCATGCTTGTGCATGTTTGTGTAATTTTTGAGGATTTCTAAAATCTAGCCAATTTTGATAAAATGGTACCAAACTATTTAGTTGTGAAACATTTCTTAGGTCATTTCATCCAAATAAACAGGATGATCCCTATTTCCCCATCTTATTTTCTCAATTTTTTGTTGAAATTTCGATAGTTTACCCTCTGTTTGAGTTGATCCCAGTGCACACAGATTGTAAGCTAGGCAGGAGAACATGAATTTCACTCTCACCCTTCTAGACAATGTGACCAAGGTGTGTGTGAAGTTGAATATTGTTTACCATTGAGAATGGATATTCTACCATAGAGGATTTCTAATAACTCCTTTTATTTTGCCTTTGCAAGGGTCTTTAAGAATCAAATTTGGACCGTGTAAGCCTGACATAAAGTCCAGTCAATTCTCAAGTAATCTAACTATTGCCTCTTTGTATCCGAGATCTCTGATGTGTTCCCATCTTTCCTCAATGTATTTCCTGAGCTCATTTATTGGAATTATTTTCTGGTGATGGCCATTATTCATATTTAACTTCAATTTATCCCTTACCTTTTGCTGAAGCTCTTCCGGTTCAAGTTCCAGTAAATTATCTTTCACTATCTCCTCATCAGTGAATCCGAGAGCGTTCAAATACCATTTCTTCACTTCTCTATTCAACTGTTCCTTCTCTTCCTCGGTCAGAGCTTTCATTCCCGTCTCATGAAAAGTGGAACATTTCTTTTATGTCTCCCTCATCACTGTACATAATCCCCCACCCTCTTGTGAAGGAAGGTGGGGAATTTTAAACCGACGATTTTGGGGGATTCTTAACCGCCGAAAATGGGGAAAAATAAACCTACTTTTACACAACACACAGAAATTATGATGTTACCATTAGCATGAAAATTGTGGTATACAACATCATAATTCTGATGAATCAGATATATCAGAGACCAAAGAGGCAGATAATGGATGTCGTTGTTTGACGTAACTTGGGACACCCTAGAAATTGAATATATACAAAAAGTAGGTTGGTATTATGGGATTATATAAAGGGGAACTGGAGAAGGCCCAGGAAAATTTCAGCGTAAGGGACTGCTATGAAAGAATCTATAAATGGTACATGAGCTATAGATTAGACAGAGTATTAAAGCGGGATAAGATTGGGAGAAAGATTGATGTACAAGATATTTTGGCTTATAGAAACTTAAGACATGCCCTTGCCATATTTAGTCCAGATATCGCTTCCCAGGAAGATATGGATTTCATATTTAGGGAAGTCATAGCAGGTTTAATGGAGTGGTCTTACCACGAAGAAGATGAATTTGGAATAAAGATGGCAGCTTATGCTCAATTCGCCATTAATAAGAAATAGGGGAACTCGCAGAGCCAAGAGTTCAAGAAAAGTTTTAGGGAGTTAAAACTGTTAAAAAAATTTCTGGATTTAGATGGTGGGAATTCTCAAAATCTGGGAAAAATATACCAAGTTATGATATGAATACTATCATTGAATTTCTATCTGGACAAATGTTATTAATTCCGTTTATATATAAAATCGGTGACTATTAATGCCCGAGGTAAACCCTAAACCATCATCTCTTGAGAGGAGGAGATTGCAGACCATTTTACATAAATTGGGAAGTTTGCTAAACGATAGCGCGGAAATAAAAGGTTCCATTAATATTGAAATAGGCCCTGCTTGGATTAGTTTAGGAGAAGGCAACAACCTGGAAAGGCATGAAAAATTACACGTAGAGGGAATATTAAGGATGATTAACCCTTGGACAAAGTCAGAAGAGTTGAGTGGTTTTTCGTTGTACTTCGAAGACGATCCAGATGGACCATACGCAAGAGTCAATATCCATAAAATGGACATCTCCTTATTATTAGATATAGACCAAAATATTATGCCTCAAGGATAATACCCATAGACATGAATTGTGACATTTTCGATACGGAAATCTTGTAATTGACTTCAGGAATAGATATCCTTACATAGTCTGCCATCATTTTGGAAAGTCAACGTAATTATCGTAACCCAGATATTTCCTTGCCTTTTGAATCCATTCTTCGCCGTTATTTTCTACCACTGCCAGATCTGAATTACACTTAGCATGCAGGATCCCTCTTATGATACCTGTTTTATGATCGTGGTCTACGACAGGCCTGGCACCAGCAAACCCGGGCCATTCCATTGCCTTTTTATCATAATATAATGGAGGACCACATAAGGCACATTTATAACCCTGAGCTTCTATTCCCTGCTCTATGAACACTCGTTGCTCAGCGGGTGATAAGCTTTGATAATCAGAATAATTCCGTATGGTTGCCCAGAGGCTCATAGAAGATTATTCGATAGAATTTATTAAGCCTTTTGTGAAATCAGTAAATTATTCTATTAAACGAGTCTCTTATCCTCCCTAAGGTAAAATCATCAAATTCCTCCTCACCTAATATTCCGTAATCCAATTGATCCTTTATTACAATTATCCCTTGATTACCAAGTTCTTCTAATCTAAGCTGAATATCTTCAACTTGAAGTCCTAAATTCCTGATTAAAATATCTATAATTTTCATATAGGGATAAGGATTATACTTACTCTCATTACCCCTGTGCTGCCATATGATCCACCAGCTGAGGTATTCTGTCATAACTTCTGAATTTAGATTGACTTTTCTCTCCCCATGGAAGAAAAGGTCAAAAAGATCTAAAGAGGGGAATCGCATTAACTGTTCCGTTACCATAAAACCGATATTTAGTTCTACGAATTTCCTAAGAGAATTCTTTATATCGCTAATTAATCTAGACTCGGCATCTAAATCGAAAGGCTTGCTCAGAAGGGCTATATATTTTAAATTCTCTGTAAAATTTATTGCACTATTTAGGTGATACCCGCCATAATTCATTAACTCAACATAGCTATCTTTAAAATAAATTATCCTTCGGTTTCCATAGGTGCGAACAGGTAACCGATACAATTCCTCACTTGGTATCAAAACACTTCCATATGATCCTAGAAGTATTATCTCCCATAGATTCTGGGTCAAGTCTTTTTTTAATGTATCCTGTATATCTATACTGTCTCTCTGAAACCTATTTTCTATTACCTTTCTGATGCAATCTTTATTACTCATCATTTTTTGATAATCAATGTAAGTCTCTCCGGACGATTTCGGTGAAGAAATATTGAAAGGGTTTCTCAGTGTGCCGTCTTCATTACCGGAAAATTTTCCAAATAATTCCATATAACTGTATAAATAGAGCTCTTCCTTTAGATCCAAAAATTCTTCAATCCTGTATTCTCTCGCGGCTGAGTCCTTCTGGTTTCTATTCATGGATACGTAAGAAATGTCACCCTTTATGGCTTTCTGGTAGATAATATCCTCTAACAAGTCCTTGTTAACGTTCAGTTTCTTTAAATTCAAAATTTTAGAATATATATCACAGGATGTCTCCTCACTGAAAGCATCGTAATCAAAATATTGACCCGGTAAAATACCATTATTAGTGATAAATCCGCCAAACATTCCCCTTATCAAGTCCTCGAACTGCCTATTTTGTTTAGATGGAAGGGATAAAACATAAATTCCACTATTGGCAAGACTTTTATCGATACGCGAGGGATCTTTAGATATTATAATCTTTACCTTAAAATTGGAATTTTGAAGTTTCTGAATATCATTTTGTAGATTTGGAAAATCATATTCTATTTCTATTCCAATATCAATATAATCTTCCTTTCCACCGGCCACATCTATTCTTTGACCATTGCTCAGTTTGAATTCCGGCTTACATAAAAAGCCATAAAACCTCAGTATACTACAAACTAATTCTTGAAAACAGGCGTGGTCTGAACAATTATTAAAGTCCATAAGTTAATATCATCGAACTAATACTAATATATTTTCAACTATTTTTATGACTAAAAATGTCAACTGAAATCTTCCATTTCGGAGAGGCTATTTTGCAAGAGCGATCATCCTCATTACCGTCCGAGATCACTGTGATCTCCGATGGTCTTGGTTTTCGTTATCCCTATCGATCACTATGTCCGATAAGGAAACTTTACTATATCTCCAATTTCCTGTGCTATCCTGACTTTCCATTCTGAGACCTTTAATCTCTTGGAGGCAATCCTACGAGCATCGTTTTTCTCTTTCTCATTACCATTCTCGGACACAGTGTCCGAGAATGGTAAGAACCTTCCATTTTCATCACACGTTCGATCACTGTTCTTATTTTTGTTAAGCTTCTCACTCAATTTTTTCATGTATTCATTCGCAAGAACAGCCTTCTGGCCTTCTGTTAGGTGCCTCCTGTTCAGTGCAACCGAGATAAGCCACTTGTTTTGGTCCATATAGAGCTCTTCATTCATCGTGGAGGTCACAGTGGTCTCATCGATAAACTACTCGTCCTGGTCTATATAAAGCAATTCAGGATACTCTGACCTTATGCCAGGCCTGCAGACTGAAAAAGGTTAAAATCATTTATTTGTTGTTCTTTAAAATAGTCTCAATTTCAGACCTGAAATACCTTTTGTGACCTGAGGGCAGTCTTACATATTTGAGCTTCCCTTTTTTGTACCAGTTATAGAGCGTGCGTTTCGACACTCCTAACATCGCACTGGCCTCACTACTCGTCAACAATTTCCTCTCTTTTTTCATGGTTTATTAACCTCCGTAAGAAAATAATTATCATTTCTCTCTACGCGTGCGTAAGCATGCATGCCATCTAAAGGACCAGAAAATGGAGAAGAATACAGAAAAATCCGGAAGAATCCGGAAGAATGCGGAAGGATATGACAGACTCTTAAATTACTTGCCTTCATTACCACGCCTCTTTAAATTCTTGAATATAATCTTGTAGCCCTCTTCCTCGTTTGACTCATCATTATCTATTTCGTGGCCATTATCGGGCTCTTCCTCCTTTTCCTCTTTTTCCTCCTCTTCCTCCTCGTCCAGGTTAAACCTGAACTCGTTAATGTGGTCCTTTATGAATGTCGCTGATTCATTTATCTCCGTGGTCTGAATGGACCGGAGAAGCTTCCCCATATCAACGTCTATCTGGAATGAGAAGGTACCTAAAGTAGCATAGGGAATAGCAAAACCTGAGATCTCTATCTTTTGCTTACCGTCGCAATTGTAGAGATATTTCATTCTGCCATGGACTACCATTTTATAGACAAATTCAGTTATTCTCCTCTCTCTCATGGGCTCAGGTATTGCTCTCGTTACATGGTAGACAAGCAAGGGGCCTCTAATCTTCAAGTGCCTTTCAATGTTCATGAACGTCTCCCATGATAGGTTTTCTTTAGAGTTCCATTTCCTTGAGGTCAAGACCTGATCCATCTCATCAAGGACGACTACAGGTTGTCTCTTATTCGGGACGCTCAGGGCTGACTTATATAACATTTCGCTCATTGAACCAATCTTATATACGTTCGGTAAAGAGAGTCCTTCAAGAGATTTATGATCGAACCAGAATAAGGGCAAATTCGTGTATATGTCCCAATTAGGATATGACACCAAGGACCTTGTTATCAGCCATGACAGGAAATGAGACTTTCCAGTTCCTGCTTTGCAGTAAAGTACGGAAACCATGCCGGTCCTAAGCAAGTTTGTTTTTGTGAAAGAATTGAAAGAACTATCGGACCCTCTATCCTCTCCCTTTATTACTTTGCGATAGTCCAGAGTTACGGATCCGTTCTTGAGACCCTCTAAATAATTTGCGTGTAGCACGGCCCATTCAGTCGCCTCAGCGTTACTTATTGCCTCCTCTCTGTCTTCCTTAAGGTATCTTGCAAGTTCTCTAACTGCCTCATTGTTCTTAAGCTCCTTGTTGATAGGGAAATTCAAGGTAGAGACGATAGTCTCCCATGGGGCCTCCTTCTCCTTAAGAGTGAAAACACCTGAGTCTATGCCGAATTTCACCAATAATTTAAATCGCCTTAATATCTGGTCAAAATCGGCATGCTTATCATCCGAGCCAGTGAGGGGGGCCAGCCTCTTATATATGGGGCCATCGGTCTTCTCATAAAGTCTCACTGCCTCTTCGCCGACTTCCATTACATTCAGCTGACGCCAGTCTTCAACGAATTTCTTGGAATACCAGGGCAACTTATCCACGCCCTCAAAGTCTGCGATATGATCTATCTCTGCCCTCACGAGTTCATAGAGTCTTAATATGTCCGCCGTGTATAGTGAGCTAAGAAAAACAGCCTCTCCGTATATATTATCCCATGTTAAGTCTAGGGCCTCGTACCAGAATTTCTCCCCTCCTATGCTTTTAAATTTCTCATCTGTACTCATTTCAGTTCTTCCTCCATCATTGCACATTCATTGTTATCCTCGCTTTCTACAGTTCCCGACCTTATGACGCCTAGTTTTCTCAGTATTTTCTCCATGATAGCGTCTATTTCATTAAGGTCCTCAATCTTAAGTCTCGCGTCCTTAAAAGAATACATTGACCTGCCTAGTATACGATCTACCTGTGATAACTCATCCCTTAGCTCCCTCGTGAGGGTATCTTGAGGGTTTTGCTCATACATAGAGCTAAGCAAAGCATCAATCGTTGCGTACATAAGGAAAGCATTAACATGGTAGTAAAAATCCACAACATTTTCAGAGGATCGTTCATTCTGTACAACGTCAAAAGCCTCATGCAAGAATCTTCCAAATCCTGCAGGTCCAAGCTTATCAACGGATTCCATTCAAAGCCTCCGACATTAGAAATCTTTTCTTATCCTCAAGTTTAACATCGGGGTTTAAGAACACATGTACCACATTTCCTGATGGGAAATATGCGACTATATCCCCTTCAATTTCCGCAACCGTAGCCCCTTTTGCCTTATAGATTTCAGCTAGTTTCTCCAAGATTTCTTTTGTTGGTACGCCTATAATTCGCGGTTCCATATCATCACCTCCTTTCAACCGTTGAATTCTGTTTTACAGTAAGGTCTCCCTGGACGGATACAATAGCATGCTTCATGATTATGAAATCCTGGCCGGTCCGTGAGTCAGTGACCATTACATCGAACTGTCCGTACCCTTTCAGTTTACCAGTTACCGTCCTATTGTTCATTAGCTCAAAAGTAAGCAGTTTTCCGGTAAGCTGTGCACCAAAGTTGTCAAGGACGCCATAGCCGTAAGGCGTATTATACCTGGCTGGCATTTTGTCCTGTTTCTGTCTGTCTTCCTTCGTTGTTTTCTCCACATTCTCCATCATTTTCTAATCTCCTGGCCTTTGGGCCTACACCCTTGCGAGTGTTTCGTCCGAATTTCACGGACTCGTCAGGGCCCTCTCTCATTTCGTAGTGGAAAGTAAAGTCAGAATCTGGGATCCGCAGGAATTTAATGGGGTACATTCACATTGCCTCCCTTGTTCGCTACGGAATAATTGGGGTTCATGGAATATGAGACAATAGCTCCCTTGTCAAACTTGAAATCACGTATAGTCCCCTTGTAAATGCTCGTTCGGACTCCTCTGACAATTCCTTTCCGAAAGAACGTAACGTCGTTTGGTATAATGACAACGAAGTTGTTGTTGATCTCAGCAACGAGGAATCCATATATCATTCTCCCTGACTTGAGGTTGATTCTTATACGGGAGTATTGCGGAACTGTGATTGTGCCGTATTGATATGAAACAGTTACGAATTTTCTCATACTCTTAACCCTCCGAATTCCTTGTCTCTAGAACTGTTACCTCAGGGTAAAAAGCGAAACCTTTGAGATCACTCTTGTTGAATGATTCCTCTTTCCCCTCAATGATTCCCTCATAGAACCGGTTAGGATAGTATGGGACGAGCATGTAAAATCTGTCCTTGTCCACGTCGATGATAAATCCTCTGATGGATCCGAGGGATTGGTGATATATCTTGATCCTAGAGTACTTGGGAACTGTCACGGTTCCATCATTGTATGGAATTGTCACTGATTCGCTCATTTCCTCAACCTCCCTATTCTCTCTATGAATGAGTCAAGTATCCTTGTGATAGTCTCGTATTCCACGACCAGACCAAATATTACGAGAATGCCCAAAGCCAGACTCCAAATTATCGCTCTCATTCAGAATCCTCCTTTTCAATAGTTTCTATTTCCATAGGGGTCCATGGATCCTCCAGGATGTCAATGACCTTCTTGCCCTTCATGCCGGTTAAGCCTTCTGCCATGAATCCCATAGGTCTCAATTCGTCAGGATTTATGACACTGCAGTAACCGTCCTCAGTGAATAATAGAACTCTGGATCCAGGATGCACAAGGATAGCCTTCCTTATGCTCAAAGCTATCCTGACGCCTTCGCTTCCCCTGTGTGTCACCGGTATCTCAGATAGCTCTCCCCTTATGTCTCTATAGTCCACTTTTTTGACCTTTCCTGTGTTCGTCAGTACAATTATGTAGATCATGAGGGGTTTCCTCCATTGAAAAGGTCAAGACGTGTGATTACACTACCCGATGTCTTTCCCGAAAAGTTAGTATTTAAAGACCCCTTACTTTTTCCAGAGATTTTGTCCCTACTTTTAGAGAGCTTGTCCCTCACTTTTGCCATGTTCTCCCTCAGTCTTTCCCTTTCCGATTCAGATATCTTCCTTTTCTCACGGAACTGGACCAGTTTAGCGATTTCAGGGAATTTCTCGATGGGGAATATAAAGTCCTCTTCATCCGTGTCGAAGCCATTGAAATTTTCTCCCGTTATCTTCGCAAGTTTAGGCCATAAATTTCTGTGGTCCTTCATGTAGAGACCAAGTTCTTTTTCGGAGTACTTGTAGAGATGCGAGGGCATGTAGTATATTCTATTGGGTTTACCCGTCAGTGGGTTCTTTCCTAGCCGGTACACGGGCTTACTGTCTTTGACCCGTATCATCTCCCCATAGCTTTTCTTGTCCCCCTGGCAGTCTTCCCAGTCCTCGGTTCTCTCAACCTTGTACTGTGATCCAAGGTCTCTGAGCCAAAATGTTACGGATGTTTCAGTGCCGGTGCTAGGCGGACTAAAGTATTTCCTGTTAGCGATCTCAGTGGTTGTCATTTTTATTCTCCTCCTGAGCTTGATCTAATATGATCTGATTTTGGACAACTTGTGCGAGCCCGAGCTCTTGCCATTTTGAAATGATAGCCTGAGCCTCCTCCTCGTTCAATCCCTCAACATGATGTAAGTACCTCACAATGTTATCGGGCTCTCTGGTAACATAGTGCTCTTCCGGAGGCCTGAAAAATTCGAATTTGTCCTTGAGGGCCTTGAAAGACTCTATCGCTTTCCGATTGAGTTCGTCGTCCTTCTTAGGGTCGGGTTCCTGAGAGGGTAACGGAGGTTCAGGTTGACCTGATGACTTCCCCTCCTCCTTTTGTGGATTGGAATTCGAATCGGAACTCGCTTTTGGTTCTTGGGGAGGCTGATTTATTGGGCTTCCAGAATCCGAAGGTGTAGGTTGCGATTCATTGTGGCTTTCTTTAATATATGAATTTAATATTTCATTTCTCACGCGCGTATATTGCCCAAATAAATCGGAACGTATATCATGTATCTCGGGAAGCCGTGAAATAAAGGATCTCCAGGACGTTTCGTCCGGTTCCGATTTATCAAGAGTCGTTTGAGCTTTGTCAATGCTACCCTCTTCTTGGTACTTCGCCCAAACACAATTGACGGTTTTTCCATCAATCTTTTTTTTCTTCACGATAAAAGTTGGAATAGGATCTCCATAATCTTTGAGCCTTTTAGCGAAGGTTTTTTCCTTAACTGGTTCGATCTGTTTCCTCCCGCACCAAGAGACATAGTCGTCGTACACTTCCTTGACTGGCTTTGCATCACCTTCCTCTGAACTGGGTTCGAGACGTTCTCCGATGTAGATGCCCACGGAATCGGCTAGCGCTTCCCACAGCTCCTCTACCTCGTCATTGGTGGGTTCACCAGTGTATTTGAAATTACTCTCAGAAAGAGTGGCTAACCCTACTAGCATGTTGAGGAAAAACCCCTCCAGGGCATTTTGAGATAGCAACTTTGGCTTGAGATCGTTATCCTGTACGGCTACAGAGTGGGTCTGGATAATTATGAATCTTCTGAATGCTCCTCCCGCTTGTTTGACCCTATGAAGGGGAGAAGCGGATGCCCAGAATACCTTCAACGTGGGGATCTCCGTCACTGGATCCTTAAATTTTTGCTCGATTTCGGTTGACTCTCCTCCTAAAAGATCATTGATCTTTGAGTAATCGGGAATTGTGGTATGGGGTATATCGCCCGCTATGAGTAGCATCTTGTTGCGAAGGTTCTGTCGTGAAAAATGTTCCCGTGGATCGGTTAACTTGTGTGGTGTTACGTGTGCATAGAATGTTTCAGCGCCATTTCTAAAAATCTGCTCGAGTGCGGCTAGGTGCGTTCCTTTTCCCGTTCCTGGATCCCCAACAATTATTAGTCCCACTCTCTCATTTGGCAAAGGATATTTTGTAATGAGGGAATAACCAGCAACCTGGTAGAATTGCATCGCGCCCTTCTCGCCAAAGCACTTGAGTGAAAATTGATACCATTCCTTGGCCCATGCGATTGTGGCCTCAGTGATACTCAAAGAAGCTGAAAGTTGGCGCGTAATTCTGAGTGCAGGCGTGAAATCAGTGAGCTCATATTGCATTTTTCCATTCTCAATCTTGCCCAATAATACCCCATTCTGAAGCGCGACATCGAAAAGAAACCCATCAGGCGGAATATTAACCTCCGTCGGCTTGACTATATTGCGTGCTGTCAATGTCGTGCAGACCTCATCCCTAAAGCTTTGTTTTATCTCCAGTTTTGGCAAAGTGGTAGTGATCTTCTGGATCTCACGATGTACCTTTTCGTTATTGGTACGCTGTAGATATTCCGCAAGCACGGGAACGTATTTGGCACAAACCTTTTCCACAATGTCGAGCATTTCCGCCCTGATTTTCTCAAGTGTCTGGGCCACGATTATTGGGCCGTTTATCGAGTAGTATCTTCCGTTGTATGCGAACAAGGTCAAACGGTCTATATCGGCGCCTGGCGCTTCTATCGCAAAATAATAACCGTTGGCGGCTAGTCGGTCCGCACACAGTGAGGTTTCCTTGGGACTAAAAAATCGCTCAAAATGTTGAATCGCTTTCAGTTGCCTGATGGCTTTCTTTATCTGCTCGTCGGGAGCCCATTCTGTGCCTTCTTGTACAATCTTTGCTATTTCATCGATTCCTATCATTACCCACTGCCTCCATAACTTTTTTAATTGTAGGTAGCCCGTATCTTCTGCCGCCTCGCCCATATGCGTATTTGACCTGCGCCAAGTGTTCGTCCCCTATACCAGTCCTCCGGATGAGGCCGCTCATGACTCTATCTATGGATCCTTGGTCCCATCCCCATTTTTCACAAGTGCCGATGATGGCAAGAGTGAGGACATGCCTCAGATGATTAGCCTTCCGCCAGGTCTCTGATAACGCTGAAATCAGCTCTTCAACCCGTCTTGGCATGACTTCTTTCCCCCTCGGAATCTGAAAATTCGTTACCGGTCCTTCCTCTTTTTGTTTGTTAGAATTACTGGGCGTGACCAGGAATTCGCTGAGTGAATTCAGCAATTGCGCTTTGGTCACGGTCGCAATTGGTGCATCTCTAATTTCCCTGGACCCATATACTGTGCCATTAGGGTGAACAGACCCTGGGCCCAACGCATATCCTCCCTTGCCCTTAATAAATGCACCATCCTTGAGCGGAATGCAACCGATGGGAGGATCCTCAATAGCATACCAGTACTGGAAATGTCCGTTTTTTCCTGTAGAATAGCGAAAGGTCGAGGGGAGCCTAGTATCGAGCGCGTCTTGAATCTCCTTCGTGTCGGCATCTACAGCCGCATAAGATCCGTCAACAGATGTGATACCGTAGTTCCCGCCGCTTTTAATATGCTTTAAAACTTCTAAATCGTTAAATGAATAATTTCTATCGGTTGTCCAATTCTTTTCGAGTGGCTGCTTCCCATGTTCTTTGATTTTTATCACCCGCACGCCTGAGCCTTGAAAATGAACTTTAACAACTCTTAAATAGCTGTTTATATTATTAATTGCGTCCTGAGGAGCCGAGGGATTTGGTCTTGTCATACCGGTTCCTCCTTTTTAATTTTCATCGTGAACATTCCTCAGAATCACTGCCCTTGTGCGCTAGTTTGAGATATGTCGGCATTTTAAAAACAAATTCAGCATCACTTAACAGGTCGGGCTCCACTTCCAAAAGTTTGGTTAATACGTGCCTAGGGAACTGTTTCTTCAGAGTCTCCTTCAAAGGGCGTAAATCAATCATTCCCCACCTCCTTTTTTGCCGGCTCCACGACCAGCCTTTTCCCTTCCATTGTTAGCCTCATTGTATTGCCCGGCTCGATGTTGTTGTTCCTGATCCATATTACGGGTAGTGTTATTACCAGTGCTCCGCCCTTTTTCCCGACCTTCCTTTTACCCAATTCAAGCGGCATAATGCCTTATTAAATCCGGAAATTTCTATATTTTCTAGGCAGAAATGAGACTAGAAGTGTACCCAGGGTGATACCTCAATTGATACTAATAATTATATATCATGACACTATTCTAAAATTATGACACTAACTGATATTATTCTTGAAGACAGGGAAAGAATCGTTCTTAACGAATATACGAAAAGACCCTGGAAGCCAGAAAAATTGTGGAAGAAATTGGAACCTAAAAAAATAATGTCGAGGGCAACATTCTACCGCATACACCGCCGCCTTCTCGGTAAGGATCCCAGAAGATTTGAAAAACCGTTGATTCATCTTCTTTCTGATGAGGAGAAAGTGGAACTAGGGATCAAAGAAAAGGGGAAATTCTATTACCATATTGATGAAGATAAAGCTAGGAGGTGGTCAACAATCATATCGAAATTGAAAGGATATGATGGTTCTCATAATTTATATCACATATCCTCTTTAATGAAGAAAGATTTCTCTTTCTATCCGGGAGTGGTTGTTTCTGATATCGTGGATGTTATAAATATTTGCACCAAACTTTCTCTATCTGACCAGAATTGGTCAGTGCGTGAAAATTTTATTGATTTCATCTATTCCCAGGTTAAAAGGCTGATTTCCTCAGATTTCAAGGATGGCAGGGAAGAAATCTTGAACGGACTGAAACAGCTCTTTGATAAATTAAGTGGAGAGTTATTTGGTGCTGAGAATGTAAACGTTACCCAACATGCAGAGAACGTATTTAAAATAACATGCCTGTTTGGCGCACATGAGCCTTTAGAAATCATCAAGGGATTGTTTATGAACGTGAAAGAGGATAAAAAGGGTGTATTCCAGCCACTTCTAAAATCCCTGATAACGTATACGGATAGTTTGTACCCTGTAGAAACAAAAAGATTCTTCCAGACGGAAGTGAAAGCCGAGGATTATTTTGAACTGGAAATTGACGAATCTTTAAAAAATTCTGAAATATTCAATCTAATATGTAACAAAAGAATGGTGATAGATGAATATTTAGAAAAAGCGAAGAAATAGGATATTTCTTCCATTTATTACGGAATCTTCATGATCACCTTGCCGTTGTGTAGATCAGCCACAAATTCATACCCCCTTCCTATGAAATCCTCAACCTTGCTTTTGTGTATTACCATCTGACCCATTGCATTCCTGGTTAACGCCTCTCTCACCGATCCCATCATCCTTTCCTTTATCTTCTGAGCTATCTCCTCGTCGGTCATAGAATCAAGATCCATCTTCCCTATCTCCTCTTCTTTGAAACCTGCAAGCATGAGCATCGATTTCCTAACAATTCTCGCCAAGTCGTCTTCATTTGATTCTCTAATTTCTGTTGTAATGTACTTCTCGCATTTTCTATATGTTTCCCTCATCGCTTCTACGGTGTCAGGGGGAAGCACCTTGTTTGTGCTGTTTCTGGCAGATATATCACCGGT
>Ga0080003_1001116_pt1 | contig 14975 bp, 22 predicted proteins | sample JossMetagenome_FD_69206 | JGI IMG/M metagenome (GOLD analysis project Ga0080003, IMG submission 69206) | Hot spring microbial communities from Joseph's Coat, Yellowstone National Park, USA - JC2_E (SPADES assembly) (version 2) | ecosystem: Environmental > Aquatic > Thermal springs > Hot (42-90C)... | reverse complement strand
ATCCAAAATCAATTTTGCCCCCTTTTTGTTCGGGTGATGGTTTTAGTTTTTTATTCGTGTTTACCTTTAATATTACATTAGTAGTATCATCTACTTGTACTTCTTCCATCCCTATTATCGGCATGTTTGCTAATTTAACAAAGTCTTCTATGAACTTCTTTTTCATTGGTAGTTTAATTACCGCTTTTTCTGTGTATTCATTTAAGTCTATTGTTAGTCCATTCGTTAACTTTATCGTCTCCAGTGGGACTTTTGCCGAAATGTATATGTTTATTTTGTCGCCATCTAGTGATATCTTCAAAAACGTCATGTCGGTTCCGAATTGTTGGAATAGTTTCTTGAGTGATATTTTTCCTATTAAGTTACCGTTGCCATCGACTTCTCCTCCTTGTATGCTATTTAGTATTATTTGTTTTACTGTGTTAGGGTTAATCTCTGACATTATAGCACCCCGTAATATGTCATGATTGCCAACGACCCTGCGAATTGCATAAACCTAATTGGGTCTTTTTGGAAAGTCCCGTACAGCCTACCCAGGTAGTGATAGAATGCTTTAACATATTCAAACAGATAGTGTAATCCTAATTTGATATAATGAGATATCTTATTCCCTATATACCTTAGTCCTTTACCTATTTGATTAACAATTTGGGAGAATATTTTTCCTAAACCTGTTAATCCCATAAGTAATAATGAATGATTTAAGTAAAAAAATGTTTTACTTATGCGGTAGACCACGATGATACGTAATATATTGATAATGCTTGTCCTACTTGTACTGTGAGTCGTTGTATTTGTGGTATCATGTTAATGTTACCGTTTTGTGCAGTTACATATATCGTCACGTTAGTAAATGTAGTGGAAGTGGTTATGTTTGTGATGTCGTATACTATTTCTATGCCGTTTTGTGTTATTGCCGGCGTTACTTGAATATTTTGTCCACTGTACGTGACATAGTATGACGGTGGTGACGTAAGGTAGCCGTAATTAGTTATTGCTTGGATAGCGTTTTGCATGTTAAGTGTAGGTACGTTTGTAAATTGTACAGTACTTGATGGCGGTGAAATGAATGCGAATATTAGGTAAGGACTGAAGTAATCATTAGGTTGTAATGTAAATGATATGTCCCATATTATTTGTAGTGTAGTATTGCTGGGTAGTGATACATTACTAATCTGTGCAATGAGGAAGTTGCCTAGTGATGTTGTTAGATAAAGTTGAAGTATTGATGCACCACTTGGTACACCGCTTACAATAAACGTGAATGATGCTATTAAGTTTAAAGATACTTGTTTATATGATAATGACCCAGTATATTCACCTATGAAGTTGCCACTACTATTAAGTAGCTGTATAGTGTATTGGTAGTTGGATATTACACCGCCTGTTTGTGCGTACTGCATTATTGCTTGTATAAATGATTGTTGCACTTGGTTCTTATATGTGATTACTTTTCCATTACTTAGGTCTTTTATTTTTACAGTCCCTGATACTAGAGTCCTCATGTTCTCAGTCCTTATTGTATGTAGCAGTTACTGGTAATAACTGTGGTGACGTATAGTTTATTGCCAATTGTGCTGAGTATGGGTACCAGTCTTGAATTCTTACTAGTGACCAGTTTGCATAGTCATTGACATTTCTAGCAGTAATGATAACATAACCTACACTTGGTGGAGTAAACGGCAATGTTACAGTCTGTGATGCTATGGTTGTATTAGACGTCACATCGGTCACTGTTATTGTCATTGTTGTACCTGATACAGTAATAACAATTACGAATACGTCTCCTGCAGTCATTGATGTGCCTGTACTTGAACCACTACTTGCTAGTATTGTTTGCTTATACCCTGACGCTGTCCACCATGTCACCGAAATAGGTTGTGATGAATAGGGGTCAAACTCAACAACTATTTGGTTTCCAGACCCATAAGCTAGGTAACCATTTGTCATTCCACTTATTGACGCAGTATTAAATGCTATTGGTGGTGTTGTACTATAAAGGCAGATGGCGAACCCGTCCGCTAGTGGAGATGATCCACTACTGAAAGTGAATTGCATTGTAAGGTTTTGTGAGTTCCAAATGTAGTAGAAGACAGTGTATTGTGTTGTTGACGCGGGTACTAGTTGTAGTGCGAATTTATTATTAATTGTTACTGCTGATGGTTTTGTAGTATAATCCAGGAATGTGAAGAAATGAGTGTTGAGGTAGGTAATTGGGTTACCGCTTGTAGGATCTTGGAAGTATGCGTATAAGTACCGACTATAGTTGTTTAGGTTAAGTAGTGCGTTCGCGTTATTATCGTCAGCGTATAATGCCTCAAGGAAGTTGGTACTGGGTATTATTTGGGGTGGTATTAAGTTTGGCAGTACTCCAGTATCATCCTGCACATATATCGCCCACTCTATTTGTGTTACTCCTGTAATTTCTCTAGTATATGTTATCGATGCTAGTGGTTGTTTGAACAGTGACATCGAGTATGGATATAGGAATGCACTTATGACGTTAATGGATTGGGAGAATGTTGCGGTGAAAATTAGTACGTATCCGTTCTCGTATTGTTGTATCGAGTAGGTGGCGTTTGAAGACCCCTCATTTGTTTGGATAAATGGTGTCTGTATTGTTGATGGTGTTGACGTGGTGTAAGCCACTAAATTTAACAATAGTGAAAAGTTTACTATTGTATTATGTTTTATAATTTTTCCTGTGGCAGTGTATAATGTTACTTCTCCGCGTATTTTAGGTCGTGTACTCAACTTGAACACCCATATATGTTGCTGTTTCAGTTGGCATGTATACTTGAAGATATGCAGGATTAGCTACAGTGTCAGCTGTATAACACGTCATTGGATATCCTTCATAGTTAGGATTATAGCTAACAAAATCACCAGTTCCTGCTCCAGCTCCTGCAACGAAATACGCCGAGCAGTACAAAATATAAATAATTAATGTTGTGCCTGTTACTTGTGTAAATAAGTTCGATGATCCCGCACTATAAGTATTGTAGAACATGTCTGTAAATAATTGTGTTGTCACAACGTTTTCTTGCGAATATTGTGATGTTATTCCAACAGGAGTACAAGTAGAGCATCCGTTTGGGAATTCTGAATTTGCACTACTATTCGCACAATACAGACATCCACTACCACAGCCAGCACAAGCACCAGCACCACCCTCTTGGGGTGTTGGTGTTGGAATATATGAAATATCGCCTGATGTTGATATTGATATTGTTATTACCCATGTTATTGTCAATATTTCATCAGAATTTTTAGTCACAGATAGGCTTGCGGTGGCTATGGGGATGTTATATCCCGCACTTGTCGTAATCAGCTCTTCACTTGTTGCAGTATACGAGCTTACAGTAATATCTCTCACTGTGAACGATAATATTGCAGAGTTACTTGTTGCAGAAATAGTTGGACTACTAGGAAAACTCAATGTTATTTGTTGTCCCGATGGTGTAGTAAGAATAATTCCTGATGACGGTGCGTTTTGTCCGCTATAAGTCACGCCTGACATGTACGTTTGGAACGCGTTAAGTAAGTTTGGTAATGCTGTTGGTAATATAGTATTCCTTTTTTTTGTAACTATAACTTGTTCTGGTGTATTACGCTTTTCGACCTTAGCAATTACAAACCCTGATACTTTTGCTCTTACTTTGAGAAATCTACCACTTAATTTACTGCATACCATATTATTATTTTTATCAATAAGTTTATTAAGGTTATGCTATGGTGCTGATGAACTGGCGTATATTGATACTGATGCGGATACACTATCTTGTGGTGTCAATTGTGCTAACACTAAACTACTTAAGGATGTTGATACTGATGCGGATACGGAATCTCCAGCGACATTTTCTATCTCTAGACACATCTCGACACTACTTTCCACACCCTCATTTATTGCACCGCTAACATTGGACACTGGTGCAGTAGTCGATGGTAATACACATATTGGGATACCAAGTAAGTACGTCTGCACGCTTACTCCTCCTTGGAACGACACGTTTACAGTATCCTCCTCACTTACTTTAGTTATCTTCAACTGTGCATATGGTAATACGTATACGCTATCTATAGTACTGAACGATATGAATTCCCTAGTCGTTTGTACAATATATCCGTCTACACTAAACTGGTCAATTGCCGTGGCACTATTAGGATATGGTGACACCAGTTTATTACTAACAGTTGGTAATGCTGTTAGTATTTCCTCATCATTCTCCCTAACACCAACCACATATTTTTCGAATGTCTGTGGTTGTTTTAATTGTACCTTAGCACTAGGTGGCTGAGTTACAGTAGGTGGTGTATAACTTGATGACACGGGCTGGAATGGATTTGGTATACTTATCTTGCTGGTAACATCTGATTTAGGTGGTGCTTTTACTGGTGTCCGTTGCGATGCACTAACGCCGGTAACTTCAGGGAAGAACGAATTTAGGGCTGACTCGAGTATCAATGAAGTAAACCCTGCAATGAACGGTGACCCTATTTTTAGTAGGATTGGTGTAAGTGTCTTTTTCGTAGCCATATTTTCCGCCAGTCTATCAAGGGATTTCATTTCCTCAAAGAATAGGTTGTATGACGCTACCTTAGGCAGTACTGATGCTATCTTGGACGTTAAATATTTCGACGCGTCCTCAGGTGCATACTTCAAATCATTGAACACGTTACCAACATAATCTACTGCTCCGTTAAATAGGTCTTCGACACCTGATGCGAATGATGTTAATGCATTTAATATATCACCACCAACTGCAACTAACCCATTCCATATAGTTGCAAAGAAATTCTTAATATCCGCATAAATATCACCGAATATTACTGGCAATTGCATTAGTGAGTACCCTATTTCCCTAAATCCATTGTACAACCATTCTCCTGCACTACTTAACGCATCGCCAATGTGTACTACCCCACCCCATATCCACTTCCCAACGTACTCAAAGGCACTGGCAACTCTCTGAAACGCACCGTATACTGCACTAGCAACGATATGGAAAGCCTCATAGAAGAAAGTACCAAATGAGGTAGCAAATGACACTAACCCGTGCCATATTGCTCCCCCTAACTCGCCAAAAATATTTACTATGTCGGTGCCAATGTCAAGTATACCGTTGTATATTCCTTGTGCTATGTTTGCGATAGAGTGTACCACTCCTTGTATTGCATTTTGTACACCGTTGACAATGTTTGACCCAAAGTTTACTACACCGCTAAAGGTATCAGACGCACCGCTAAAGAAATTTGTAATGTCTTGCTCTATGCCATTAATGAAACTCATACTAATTTTATATACTCCAAGACGAAATAAAAAGGTATGGGAAAAATTAAAGTACGTGATGAGGTAAAAATAACGGTAACTAAGAAGGATAATGCAAATAAGAAGAAATAAGGTTATATATTTTTTCATAGATTTTTTCTGGCTTAAAACTCAATCTCGCTATCCTCTTTACTCTCTCCGATAGTTCCTTATACTCTTTTTCGTCCAACGACAACACGTATTTTACCGCTTCAATAACGTCATCATATTCGTATCCAAACCAATCCTCCCTCGTTTTATATGCAGATATCGGTATCCCTTCTGCATATTCCTTGAACGCGTGACCGTTTACGAATATTGGTACTGTACCCGCTATCATCGATTCGAGGACAGGCAACCCGAAACCTTCAGTATGTGACAAAGCTAGGTAAAAGCGTGATTGAGCTATCATTTGATACAGTTCCTCTCTTTTTAATGACATAAATTTGTAACACCAATCCTCTCCATTGCATTCATTACTTATTTCAATATATTTCAAATTCAGTTCTTTCGCTATTTTCCTCGTCATCTTAAGCCCCTTATGGTCATCTTTAGTATTATAACCGATTGTCATGATATCATACTTTTTCTCCTTTATATTATCAACTATCCGTATCTCGTTCGGGTCGTAAGGGTGTGGTACTACTTCTACATGTTTAAATAATTTCGAGAACAGCCCGGCGTTATAATTTGATGTTGTAATTAATAGGTGGTCTTCCTTTTCCTCTACATCTTTAATGTACAAATATGGGGAATCCCCCCTAATTATACTCCTAGGTGACTCCGTGTCGTCAATTTCTCTACACTGTGACCACCACAAGTTGATGTCAATGAATTCCATATCGCCATTGCACCCTAACTTTTGCAACATGACATCCTTGCTCCTAGTTTTTAGCCAATTATAAAACTGAGTCGCAACAATGTCAAAGCTACAGTTAATACATTGCTTAGAAATTATCACCTTGATCACACTCATGTGCAATACTTCAGTCCGTTAATATAGTGACATACTCCACTTATATGTAATGTTTGACTTGACATTGAAATATGTATGAATATATCGACCGGGATATTCGTGTAGAGGGAATTATTAAGATAATTATCTAGTACCTTTCCTAGTGTTGATTGCCATGATAATGGTAAATAGAAGTTCGTTGATTGGAAAAAGATTACTATGCCATTAGACGGTTTTGCTCTTGCAGGAATAGCGATAGTAGTCGGTATGTTTACGTCTAACCGTTTAATTACGTCCTGTATATCGTTCACTACGACGTCACTATCCAGAAATAGGATGTTATCGTCTATTTTTGAAATTATTTCCTTAATCATTTTTGCTATCCTTATTCTCCTATTAATCATTTCCACTTCATCAGAATTACTGGGTTTTATTCCCGTATCAACGTAATGATAAGTAACTCTCTTGTCATGATAGACTTCTCCTATAGTGTAAGATTTATCTATGAAAACGTCCGTTAATTTATTTTTTTCTATTGCTTCCCTCAAGTATTTGGCTTTTCCCAGAAACGTCACAATACGTGTCATATTATTAAACTTTTATATCCACGTTTTTATCCTTTTAATATATGAGAATCGCTCTTGTTAGGGACTTTAATGATTCGAGCTTTGGAAGGCAAGGCATACTGTTAGAAAAAGGTCTGAAAGAGTTAGGGCATGAAATAACTCCTTTCGACAAGAATAAGACTGCAAAAGCTAACTTACCGTCCGGGTTTCAGGATTATATTTACTATACCATTTTTAACACTACCTTATTTTGGAAGGGAATTCCTCATCATGGTAAAAATATAGTGTTTGAAGTTAGTGATACCGATGCTTTATCTCATTCTGCCTTATATTTCTTCAGACAACAACCTGTTAATGAAATAGTTGTACCCTCTAATTGGTCTAAACAGGGGTTTTACGCCCTCAAGTTGCCAATTCCACAACCAATTCATGTTATCCCTCACGCCTTAAATCCTGATATGTTTTATTATCCTCCTAAGGAAATGCCTCACCCTTGTGTCCTAGCTATCTTACCTCATAGTTGGGATAGGAAGGGTGGTGATGTTGTGGTTAAAGTATTCCGTGAACTAATGAATTCCGGGTACCACTTTTACCCTCTTATTCTAGTTTCTAATATGCTTGAACCCAAACTGAAGGGAATGAACGCAGTAAAGGTTCCACTTCCGGATCCGGATTATTATTCATTATTTGCCGGGTGCGACATTCTCTTTTACCCCGTCCGTGGAGGTGCGTTTGAAATACCGGTTTTTGAAGCCCTAGCTTTGGGTCTTGACGTTGTTGTTACTGAAAAGGGTGCATGGAGTGAATGGGTTTTAGACCATGATGATGCCTATTGGATTAAAGTAGGTAGGAAAGTCAGACTATGGTATACTAACCCATTCCACGTTGGGTATTTTCTTGACCCGGACGTTGATGATGCTTATCAGAAACTCGTGATGGCGTTGACTAATTGGTCACTTGATAAGAAGAAGGAAAATTTAGATAACCGTGCAGTCCTCTATAGGGAAAGGTATAACTATCTGAATATTGCAAAAGAATGGGAAAAAACAGTCCTGTGAAATTTTTATATTTCATCTTCCTTATTATTGTCCATGGAAGTGTATAGTTTATTAATAGTGAATACAGAAGGGACTACGGTAAGTCAATTCCATTTTCCTAATCAATCATTGGCAATAAGTAATGCGGAAATAATAGGGAATTCATTGGCATTATTATTGAAAACTGAATTCGAGGAAGTTAATGCGGAATTCGCAACACGTGAAAAACAAGAAGTTATAAAATCTTATTCCGTGAAAGGATACGCGTCCATGGTGGTGTTAAAACAATGGCAATAATTTACAGTGTAGTAATAACTGAAGGTGATAGTAACGTATTGGCGACTTACAATTTTTCAGAATTCTATGATGCTCTTTCTATATTTAATAAAATAAAGGAAGTCTACCTGAAAATTACTTATGAGGAAGAGAAGGATGTAACTAGGGAAGTTAAGGGAGAAGTGTCGGATCCTAGCATAATTGAAAGAGTATATCAACTAGGAGAAAACCATACTATAGGTATACTTAAACCCAGACTCTTGGAATAACCCTATTTTTTCATGAAGTTCATTGCACGCTCCTTTACTTTTTCTCTCAAATCATCTTCTATTTCTTTCATATTACCTTTCAATATCTCACTGACGACGTTTTTAATTTCACGTATATCAGGTTCCCAAATCTTGAAATAATAGTCACCCACGTCCAACGTATACTCATCCCTTACCGATACCTCTATCCCGACTAGGTTCTCCTTAAACCCGTGACCGTTAACAAAGATAGGTATTACACCGTAATACATTGCTTCAATCGGAGGTAAGCCGAACCCCTCACTGAGTGAAAACGCTAAGTAGAAACGTGAATTAGCGTATTGCTCCATCAGGTCTCTTTTCGTCACAGTAAAAGCTAACATATCCGGGTTTACCACATCAACTTTAGTTAATTTACCGTTCCTTATCCCCAGTCCCGGGTTAGGTCTTGACACGATAAACGTGTATTTTCTTATCCCTAGCTCCGAGATCAGTGAGATATTCTTCCTATCGAAGAACCTACTCACTCCAACCGTCACGAACAGGTTTTTCCTCTCAGATGAGGTCACGGAAGGACAAATGTTTATATGCCTAGGCTTTACGTCAATGACACGGAACCCCGCATTTAAGAAGCTAACCATATTCCACCTTGACGCTACCATGAATGGAGGTACATTTGTGTATTCCCTATAATACAATGGGTTAGCCATCGTGTCACCCCATAATAAGCATTGCGGATAATGGGAGTGAAACCTTTTAAAGAAATTTATTGGGTCGTCTATGCACACGTCTGCTTCATACGCGTTCGATGTGATTGTGTCGCATTCAGTCTTTGCCACTTCCTCGTAACTGCAATTAATACAAGGAGTATAACACGTTGTCATACTGCTAACCTTGCTAAGTCGTCCGGGTCTACGTCATTCTTATGCTCATGCCCCTTCTTGTATATTACCATGTATCCCCATTTATCATCGTGAGCGAATTTTACCCTAATCAGTCTCATCTTGCTTCCCAACTTCATTTTAGCCTTATCTACTGCTACATCGAGTATCTTTAAAGCTAGGTCATTCAAATTAATTGTTAGTATTGCTTCGCCATCCGATGATATGTAACCTTTTGCGTCTATACCTATTGACGTCATCTTCTTAAGTATTTGCTTATTTATATTTTCTACCTCTTGTTGGTTCGTACCACCCTCGTAAATTACGAATAGGATACCGTCTTTTATCTTGTATTTTATGTGAGACATATCTAAATCTTCTAGTGCCATTCTCACCATAAAGGTATACTCTATACCTATTACTACAGTTTTTTCATTTAACGCTCCGAATTCGTGCTTTAACCCTTGATTAGTTAACGATTTAGATATTACAGTCCCTATTGACCCTACTACGGGGTCTACTTTAATCTGACTTGCCATATGTAATAAGTTATTTATTGGCTTATTTTTATATATTCACCCAATTCACCCTATTTCTTTAAAAGTATATAATATAATCATATTATGATAGAAAATGAGCTACGCAAACCTAGGAGCAACATTCTCTTCAATAGCCAATTCAGTAATATCCGCATTCGCCAATATAATAAGCGGAATAGTAAACTTCATAAGCGAGAACGCAGAAGTCTTCGGTATCATAGCAGGAGCAGGACTAGTAATATCCTTGTTAGCAGGATTCACCGGAAAAATACCATTCGTTGGAAACATACTAGGCTCCATCGGATTATAAAAAAGTTAAATAAATCATTTTTTTCATCCAATCTCTTTTTAATCCTCTAATATATAGAAGATATTGGTATGTCATTCTATATCATATTCGACACAATAATAGCGTTTCTTTCAGCCATAGCTTCGATTATAATAGCATACTTGAGATGGAGTACCAATAACGAAAAAGTTTTTTCCGACAAAGTGTACCATATTATTGATAAATATATGAATGACCGACTAAAGAACGAGTTGATAAGGGATATAAGAGACGAATTACAAAGCGAAAATACACAACGCCTAATTGAACACGCAGTAAATAACTCGGACGTTGCAAAAAATATACAAAGGTTAATACTAATACTTTGTACTAACGAGGACGGGTTAAAAAATACTTCGATATGTAAGGGAGAATAAAAAATGAGGATGTTTTACGGTGTAACTGCGGATGGGGAACTAATAGTCAATAAGGACTTAAAGAAAATGATTGACATATCGAAATTCACTCACGTAATTGAAGGTCACGCGGACGATGAGACTACACCTCGTAGGTTATATGAAGGTTACGATGAGAGCCTAATGTCATCACTATATCCCGGTTCTCCAGTACTCACATATTTCGATACATACCCTGAATGGAAATTCTACCAGCCACAGACGTATAAGTACATGGACACATACAAACTAAAAAGAGGGGAATTAAGAGGTACATTAACCGGAGGGATCGGGAACGTAATGATGTCAGCTTACCATATATTTGTTACAGGGATTTGGAAGTCGGAAAAGGGAGTAAGAGAACTACCAAACACCCCATGTTACATTCACTCGTTCAAGGTAATGACCCCACATTCACGTTCATCAATCAGTAACCAGCCGGCATATTATGTTGAAAAAGACCCGTTAATCAGGATGACGGGCTTCCTTCTAGATAAGGACGTGGGTATCGGAAGTCCTAATTTAGTAAAAGAAAACCGTTGCTTATTTTTCGACCACGGTAAACCTACTTTTGTCCGTTGTGATATAGTAGGAGTAGTATCCGGGAATATAGAAGACCAGATATTTGTAGCCCCATTACTTGAAGTCATGCCACAAAGGAGTCTCTTCTATACGGGGTCTACATCCGGGACTCAGATAATTGAACCAATAAAGGAAATCAAGGAATACGCTTTCGCTTACGAGTTTGACGAACACAAGATCGCGATAAGGTTCAAGAAGGGTTGGCTATTTCGTGGTGTGACACAACCCGGGGACTCAGGCTCCCCCGTTTTCGTGCTTAAGTAAACCCGAAAATGTTACGCTATCTTTATTTTCCTAATTGTTAGCCCTTTCTTCAATTTTATTATCCTCCGCGAGAAATACATTAACAAGTCCTTCAGTTCAATATCCCCTCTCAAGTACTTGTCAAGCTCGATCATTACCCTTTCCTTTGTTTTCTCACTACACTGGCACTTTGTCAGAAGTGGGAAAATATAATCGTTTATCGTTACTTCTTTCACCAACTTATTACTTGTCTCATTCACCATTCCAGTCCTAGATAGCCAATACACAATACTTCTAGATAGTACCGATAACGTTACTTTATCCGTGTAAATGTCAACATGATGCCCTTGGAAATATCCGATTTTGAATAATTTTTCGCAGATCTTAGGTAACTCGCTCTCGTCCTTAATATACTCAACTCCCTTGTTGAAGGGAGTGTACACCTTAATATACCGTCCTCCCATGATTTTGCGATAATAAACCCTGCAAAGTATCCCGTCCTTTATCTCTTGATACATTTTTAACTCATTAGCCATAATACTTTCCTCTTAATATCATCTACGCGGATGTTATACTTATACCTTAGTTTAACTAGTATTGTGTGACATTCACCATCAGAAATATGGATCATAGGCAATTTCTGGACAGGCAATACAGGTGCATGTATTATCTCTTCTTCATTGTATAACACTAACCCGGCACATATCTTTTCTTTTAAGTTACCCGATATTTTTAGGACTTTCTTATTAGTATTTATCCATAACCATATCTTCCTCATGACCTCGGACTGTGATAATCTACATTCCTTAGCAACATCTATCAAGTTAGAGTAACATGTATCGGGCAGTTTAACGCTGAATACGTGTTTACCAATGACGTTGCTATCGTTAATAAATATAATTTGTTTAACTGTATTATTATCAATATTGCAAAGCACGGGTCTAATTACCCATGCGTTATGAATGATGTTAGGGTTACCCTTAAAGCTAACTATCCTCATTCAGAACACCTTCCTGATTATGTGCCTTATAAGAAAAATGAGCTTCCTCCTCCTCGTGATTTTAACTTTCTCCGTGAATAACACGTTAAAATACTTAGCCTTATCGGGGAAGTACTTGAGTCTAAAAAAATTCAACGTACTCCTTTTATGGTCATCGCCTAACATGAATTGTAAATAAAAGAGAGTGCTTAACTCTACGTCATTAGTTAGCTCAATGACTATATGTATATGGTGACCTGATGATGACGGTTTCCAATATGCGTTAGCTTCAGTGTAACCTAGGCTTCTCAGCATCTTTAGCTTATCCTGTAGTAGTTTGTCAGGGTCGTAATACTCCACGGGTACATCAACGTCTATTTTCAGAACTCTATCGTAAAAGTTTCTTCCTTTGTTACTCCGTTCCCGTGTTCCCATACCGCCCGTCCCTCCTTTATTTCTCCATTCTCGTACCAAATTCCCGAGTCCGTTATCAATGGGATCACTTGGAACCCGAACAGTTCCACCATTTTCTCCATAAGAAAGTCCTCCAGCATTGCCCTCAATCTCTTCTCCGACATTGTCAGAGGATAGCACCCCTGTATTTCTGCATTCAAAGGGTGACTCTCTTCGTCGTAATCGAAGCTCAATTCTAGGCAGAGGCTCACTTGTAACCCCTGCCTCCTTAAGGTTGATGATGTCGGAGAAACTGAGTTCTTCAATGTGCTTAATAATAATGTCGATATACCAATATTTTTTTCTGACATCACACACATACATTTTATCATCGTATAACACTGTTATACATGTAGAATTTAAGTCTTTCTTAGTTCTAGCACAAAAAGTTTTATATTGATAACGTTACACTGTAACGTATGGGTAAAATACTTTCTATAAATTTGGACGAATACACTGCTAATTATATACTAAAACTCGCACAAACACAATTGATCACTCCATCAGAAGTAATTAGGAGGAGGATTTATAATTTCTTTAACGTGCCTAGGAATAATACATCACAATATTTACCACGTTACCATTATGCAGTACATAAGCGGTATGTCGTTAGAGTGTACTTACCTGATTACTTGTACGATGCAGTAATTGAGTATACCAAAAAGAATAAGATATCACTAGCTGAATTTATTAGGAAATTATTCATGGTGGAGGTCGTTGAGTGACCTAGAAAACACTATTAAATATTTATTTGCCGTAGCGGAACACGGTAATCTAAAGTATGTTACCGTAGACCCTACTATTACGCCTAAAGAGCTAGAGTCAATATATGACATGTACCCCTTCTTACTTGATGAGAAATACTCGTTAATATGCTCACCTTCTAGAGAGCCTACTAACTGTAGGTTGATAAGTCCCGGTTTCGGTGTAATATGTGAAAAGCCACTTTATTCACATACAGTTACATGTTACAACCCGGTAACTGGGTCATTGTTTTCTAAGAGCGAGAGCGAAAAACTTTTCGAAGACATTAAAAAAATGCATAAAATATGCATGGTACGTTTCAACCTACATGTGAAGAACATTTATGCCCCTCCTAAAGTTTCAGAAGTCCCCGTACAGGAAAACCCTGTCCCTCCTCCAGACGTGGAGGAGCCTGCAGTAAAAAAAGACATTGATGAATTATCAAGGATAATCGCAAACCTGAAGTCAACGTACGGCACTCCCGAGAAAACTGCACCTCCTACGCCTCCTAAGCCTCCTCCTACTCCTCCTCCTAAAAAACCATCATACAAAATGTGTATATCGTTATCCAACGAGTTCGGTTATCCCGAATTAAAGGACGCTATCAATTCAGGTAATAAGGACGCGATGATGTCGGCGTTAAAGGGATTATCAGAGATAATTTTGTCTAGCGATGAAGCACTAATAGACTATACTGAATACGCTAGGAAACTTAGGATTTGCCAGCACGAGATCGAGAAGGCATGAAATTGAGATGTAAACAATTAGATAATAAAAAGGTACTTATTATCCCGTCGTATTATGAAGACATGTTCGAATTAGGGAAAAAGTATGATGGGATGACGTGTACACGTACGGCGAGGTACCTGTGCTTACTCATACCGTCCTATAGGTGGGACGAATTTGAGGACGGGAAACAATATGAGATAATTTTGACATTAGAAAAAAAGGATTAACTTAGCGTGGTACACAATAGTACCATACGTTTTGGTTTTGTATTATAAAAATAGCGTGTTTAACTTGTTCCTCACACCATTCTGGGTATTCAGACCAAACCCCATTGCCACACTGTACCCATGTATAATGAGTACAGCCTTCATAGTGATAGGGAAATCCGCTTTCATGTCCTACACGGGCAAGTTCATGCCCGCATATAGGACAACGATAATGTATTATCTCTTCAGGTTCTGCCATTGTATCACCTTATTATATATCTCCATAAGTGCTATAAAAACCTTTCGAGAGAGAGATAAATAAAAAGATAGACATAGCATATTTTTCGCTCGATATCTTTTTAAGCAATATTCCTTATATATATATTATGCAATCAAGTAGAAAATATTTAAACGCACCAAAAAAATATTTGGATAAGAACGAATTTTCTTATTATTTATCTCTTGTAAAGAAAATAGCTAATTTTGACCCACAGACTAAGAAATGG
>Ga0080003_1001115_pt1 | contig 14997 bp, 13 predicted proteins | sample JossMetagenome_FD_69206 | JGI IMG/M metagenome (GOLD analysis project Ga0080003, IMG submission 69206) | Hot spring microbial communities from Joseph's Coat, Yellowstone National Park, USA - JC2_E (SPADES assembly) (version 2) | ecosystem: Environmental > Aquatic > Thermal springs > Hot (42-90C)... | reverse complement strand
AGGTATACGCTCCCGGTCTCATCGCCCAGGAGCACCTCGGCCACGCGATGCGATGATCCATCCCTTCCTGATGAGACTTCCCTGACCGACCCCTTCGAGACTACCTTCCCTGTCACGTTGACCGAACGTGAATTCGGCTTCAGTTCCCCAACCTTAACATCAACCGGCTCATTAAACCGGTTGAAATCCCGCTGCAACTGTATCTACCTTCTCTAGCCCAGGAGATAAAAGGCCACTATATAACTGTTTCTGAGTGGTTGGCGGCTCCGTTACCTTAAGCTCACCTACTACCCGAGCGAGGGGACCGGGCGCGGCCCGTTCAGCCACGGGGGCATCTCCTCCTCTTTCCACTCGAGCGGAGGCCTCCCCAGGCCCCCGTTCTCGAACACGAAGTCCTGCATGAACATGAACGCGGACAGCCAGTTGAGCGCGCGCTCGAGGGCGCGCCCGGACAGGTCGTCGAACGCCTCCGTCCCCTCCTTCACGTACTGGACCATGCGCTCCGCGGATATCGGGTTCTTCAGCGGGTGACCGTAGACGAAACGCTTGGCGCCGATCCACCTGCAGGCGTGAGTGGGATGGCGCGCGATCCATCTACATGTGGAATTCCCTAGCGGGGAGCGGTGAAGGCGATTCTATAACTCGACCTCCGTTACTACCGCGGGGCATAGAGGTAGAATTTATTAAAGGTTTGGTTGAGGAAGGAATTGGTGCGGGGATGAATCGCTGATTCTTGCACATGCGGTCTATGGAAGGGCCACGTGTTAAGATGGCGCCCGACGTGGAGGACGTCGGGAACTGGCAAATATGAGAGGTAAGGATCAAGGATTTCCCCCCTTCACAGCTCCGCCGAGCGGCGCTTCGGGTTCTTGGCCTTCGCCTTGGTCGCCCTCATCCACTCCCTCCTCATGGCCTTCAGGAGCCCGAGGAGGGGGCCGTCTGGGTTCCTCCTGGGTATATTATTTTGAATGTAAATACTAAGTATAATAATGGAATTCTTCGATAAAATTGACTTATCTCCGATAGAGTGATTTTAAATCAGTAATAAAAATAGATTTACGCGTTCACCACTTCCACAGATTCGCCAAAGACGTCGGATACTGGCCGTTTGCTATCGCCTTTGGCTTCTCTATCTTAACTACATTGACCATCGTATCGAAATACACTGCCTGGTAGCTGATAGGATCCACTAGCGGCGCGCCGACGTTGTACTTGTCCGGCAGCATCAGAGGATTTACGTTGAGGCCCCTCCTGCGCCTCGGGTCGGCCTTTATCGTCACGCCGTCTATCACAGCATCCGTGGCCCCCCATCCCCAGTGCATGTAGTCTAATACCACGCTCACCGCCCCAGGGCGTATGGCCGGTGTTATCAGCACAGGCCCCTCGATGTACATCTTCCCGAGCGGCCCCAGGTCGAGCTCGCCCGACGTGAATGATGGACTTTCCAATCTAACGAAGTCGCCATTCTTGAGACCGAGGTTCTCGGCGTCCTCCGGATTCATGAGCACGTGTGGATACGGCAGGATCGATAACTGGGACCAGTACTCCACTATGGTGCGCTTGGCGATGAACGCCGGCTTGTAGGTATGTAGATGGTACGTATAGCCCGTCTGATCGATCGACGTGCCGTCCGCGTATGTCGGCGGGTAGTACTTTGAAACTCCGTAGTAGTATTGGCCGGTCACGCTGTCCTTCGTCGTGGCAAGGGCCTCGTTGAATACGTTCCACAGCCCTGGGTATCTAGCTACCTTTATGTACTCTCCCTCATACGACTCGCTCGGCGGCGCGGCGCGTCCGCCCCTGTTGAGCACGTACACTACCTTGGGCCACCAGGAACCCACGGCCCCCTGCCACTCCTGTGGGTCGAACACGCTCGGCGGCAGATTCCTGCGCGCTTCGGAGAACAGCTCCATCTCATCGTCGTCCGCGTCGGGCACCTCATCGCCGGGCGCGCTCCCGGCGGCCACGTTGGCCACCTCCTTGAGGTGGAAGTGCTCCGGCCTCGTGAAGGGAACGCCGGGGCCGAATCCGTCGGCCCCGAACCCGGGCAGGTTCATCTGCTCCGCGATGGCCAGCAGCACGGCCTCCATGCTTATCGGCATCTGCTCGCCGTAGACCGTGACCGTCTCGGTCATGGGAGGGGCGGCCGGCTGCCTCACGACGGCGAACTTGCTTACCGAGCTCATGCCCTGAGGCGACGGAGACTCCACCATCCACTGCTCGAGGTATGACACATCAGGGAAGATGTAGTCCGCGAATACCGACGTGTCCCCTATGTCCGTGTCTATCGCTATTATGAGCGGGATCGCGCCGAGGTCGAGGAGCGCATTTATCTGCTCCTGGTTCGAAGGTATTAGGTTGGCCACATTGTTGGCGTACAAGATGGCGATCTTGAGAGGGTAGGGATAGCCGGCCTCGGTGGAGGGCAGAATGTCCTGGTAGCCGCCTACAAGGAGTGGAGAGGCCCAACCGAACGGGAACCACGAACGCTTAGCCGGGTAGCCTTGCTCCTTGTACAGGGTCGTCATCTCATATAGGTAGCCGGCCCTCATGATGCTGACCCCGAAGGGCGTCAGCCCGTTCGGGACGCTCATGACGTCGAACGCGCGGCCGGATGCCGTCGGCCAGCCCGCGGCCCCGACGGTAAGCCCGCCCTTGAAGTCGGGGTTGCCTATCAACACGTTGAGGAGCTGTATGGCCATGCCCGCGTAGGTTCCGTTGTAGTGGGCTATCGGTCCTCTGTAGAAGTCCACGGCAGCCTTATGGCCGTGGCTCGTGAACTCGCGCGCCACGTCCTCCACATCGGCAGGGTTCACCCCGGCCAGCTGGCACCACTCATCGAAGCTCTTCGAAGATGCCTCCTCCCAAAGTAACTGGAAGGCGGACTTGACCCTGATCCCGTTTACAGTAGTATCCACTAGCAAATTGCCTACAACTGGGTTCTCGGCGTCGTAGGGGTTGAACGCCACAGGTTGTCCGTTGACCATGGCCACGAAGTAGTCGTATGGGTTGGCCCCGCTCGGCACCTGAAGCCCCAGATCCGCGGCGCGCACGAATCTGCTGGCCCTCCCGTCGGGCTCTATCTTCACGAGCCACGTAGCGTTGGTCCAGTCCAGGTAGCCGTTCCGCTGGGCCGCGGCCTTGTTGGCCGCGCTGAGAAACACGGCGTCGTAGCGCTCGTTCTCAATTATCCACCTTATCATCGCCATCGCGAGGGGCAGATCCCCTCCCGGCTTCACCGGGATCCACTTCCAGGCCTTCGCAGCCGCATTGCTGTACCTCGGATCGATCACCGCCAGCTTCAGGCGCCCGCTGACCAGGCCTTCGGTTATCTGCTCCGTGACGTTGACCGGACCGAAGCTTGCCTCGAACGGGCTGGTGCCCCAGGCTATGACGAACTCGGCGTTGGCGTAGTCGGGCTTAGCGGTGGCCGACGCTGGGAGCCATCCGTGGATGGGCTGCCCGGGGCCGATGCCGGTCTTGTCCCACCCGACGTATTGGGCCGTAACCAGCTTGATGGACACGTGGTGCGCTAAATCGCAGATCGAGAAGTGATCCAGGACGTTGACGGAGCCCAGGGAGTACTTGGTGAACCTGGTTGCGAGGTCGTACCTGCTGCCCTCGATGCGGCTGTTGAAGAATATGAACTGGTTGTTCTTGGGGCCCAGGTCCGGATGGTCGGGATCGATGAGGACGTCGAGGTGATCCTTGTACTTGGCCTTGAACTCGTCCACGGTCATCTGTCCCATCATTATCTTCTGCACGTCCGCCGCCATCGAGGTTGCAAGCTGGGGGTCCCTCAGCTTTATCACGTCATTGAACCCCTCGACGTACCTGTTCTCCTCGCCCGGCACGTCCTTGAATAGGTAGCCGCCGTTCACTATCTCCTCTATCGCCTGCTCGAACGGGATGGAGATCCACTTATTGGAGCCCCTGGGCCCCGCGCGCTTCAGGACCTTCACCAACCTGTAGGGGTCGGCGTAGTCCTGAATGCCGGCCTGGCCCTTGGGGCAGAGTTTGCCGTCCATGATCGCCGCCTGCTTAGGGGACGTCTCGTACGGGAGCCAAGGCAACATGTTCGTCGATATGTAGGGATTCCCATCGACCTTGACTGGATAGCCGTTCCCGTTCTCATATTGGGTCTTCACCTTTATACCGCAGTCGTTGTGGCACATGAAGCAGGCAGAGTAAATTATGTTCTCCGGGTGCGCGAGCTGGTATACATCGTAGTCATTGTAGAAGACCCTGGATCCGTTAATCGAGCCGTTGGTGTTGGGACCGGATGCGCCGGTCGAGCCGTTGGCCGGGACCGGAGGGGATTCCTCCGCGGAGAGCAGCGCTGAGAACGCCGCCGCGCCGCCGAGCAGCGCGGCCGACTTCAGGAATTCTCTCCTCCCCTCGTCCGTCCCCGCCCTTTCCTTCCTGGTCTCGTTCCCGCTCATGGCATCATCCCTCCATCGGCACCTCTTCCTCCATCATGGGCTCGGTGAGGCCTATATAATAAACGTGTGGCTCGGTGCCGAGTTCCTCCTTGAGCCTGGACACGCCCTGCTCGCGAATCAGCTTCGAGACGATGCTGTCCGGGTCGTTTAGATCGCCGAAGTAGGTCGCCCTGCCGATGCAGGTCGTGACGCACTCCGGCAACATCCCGGACTCGAGCCTGTGGAGGCAGAAGTGGCACTTGTGCGCGTTGAACTTCGGCGACTTCCTGCTGTCAACCGGACGATCCCACGTGTCAACGCCGTACTCGAACGACGTCCAAGTATCGTAGTACTCAATCTCGGGCGTCCCGTCCGTGTAGTTGAGGCCCCAGTCGAAGGTCCTGGCCTGGTAGGGGCAGGCGCTGATGCAGTATCTGCAGCCTATGCATACATCGTAATTAATCGCTATTATGCCATCGGGCCTCTTGAACGTGGCATCCACGGGGCAGACTTTGACGCATGGCGGGTCATCGCACTGCATGCAGGGCCTCGGAAGGAAGGTCGCCGACTCGTTCGGATAGTCGCCGTGCACGCCCACCACAACCGGCCTGTACACGACTCCGGGGGGCTCCTTGTTCTCGGCTTTGCACGCCACGGTGCACGCAGAGCAACCCACGCACTTGCGCGCGTCGATGACCATCCCCCACTCACGCTGGTTCGCTGGCTTGGCGAGGGCGCGGTTCAGATCATCCATCATCCGATAAATTGGGTTCTGCTCATCGTACCCGGTCGGAACCTGTATCGTCGGCTGGCCCGGCAACCACGTGTACGGCTGCGACCAGCTCTCGTCGTCGAAATCCGTCTCCGCGACGGCCACCTGCGCGGCCTGCGCGACTAGCGGGGAAACCGCGACGACCCCTTCGCCGGCGGCCTTCACCAGTTTATCCTGCTCCACGATGTTGGGCCTCTCCGCCCCCTCCCTGCGAGCCAGGCCTTCGATTATCCCGGCGCTGACCGCCGCCAGCCTCTCGCGCTCCCTGGCTATGAGGGCCTTCGCCGCCTGCCCGCCGTACGCCAGCGCAGACGACGCCGCCCTGGTCAGGGCGCCCCAGTTGATGGAAACGGCCGCTAAGAATCCGGCCGCCGCCAAGCTGACGGACCTCAGGAATCCCCTCCTCTCCATCAGCTCAGGCCCGCCCGCATCGCCGCTGATGGGGCCCATCGATCCCCCGCGCCCCCGCCCAGGCATTGTGGAATCCGCTGCCCGCGGCATGAGCGGCAGGTAGCGATAGCCGAGATACAGCAGCCCGATGCCGAGCGCCGCCATGAACGTGACCACCTCCCATTCGTGGATGCTCGGGAAGTACGCGTAAATGAGCCTGGGATCGACGTAGGCGTACTGCAGGCCCGGAATTTCCGGCACGGTGAAGGCCGGGATGACCTCATTGAGGCGGACCGCGAAATAGAAGATGCCTGCGAACGCGCCGCCGATGCCGACGATTACGGGCCTATCCCTGAACCGGCTGCTGAGGAGGATCCCGGGGACGATGAACCCCAGCAGGACCTCGAAGATCCAGAAGACGTACCAGTACTGCCCGAACAGGACCTCGTTCGTAATGGCCGTGCCGGCGGGGTCGATTCCGTACCAGATGGGAATTATGAAGTCGACGGCTATGAGCACGGCGTTCCCGATGAGGAGCCAGTAGACGATCCTCCCCAGGTACGCGACCATCTCCCTGAACTCCTCATCCCTCCTCGGCCATAGTGCCACTAGGATTGCTATGAAGAGCGCCGCCCCTGAGAACAGCGCTCCGGCTACAAATACTATCGGAAATAGCGGACCGGTCCACCAGGACTTGGAGAAGTACACGGTGCCCAGTATGGCTCCAACTCCGCCGTGGAACGCCAGCGCGAGGATGAGGCCAAACGCCCCCAAATATAGGAAGGACCTGCGAATTGACCCCGCGCTCCTCTCCAGGCTCCCCGGGGAGCCGGCACTCGGATGCAGCAATCTGGATATCAATTTGTTTATACGAGCGCTCCCGCCGAGCGAGTCGAGGCGGCCCTCTATCGAGTCGAGGCGGAACGATAGCAGGAGCTCCACGAGGAGGAGCGCGAAGTATACAGTGTATAACCACACCACGTCGGCCATCACCGAGTGGAATTGGGGCCGATAGAGCGTCTCGATCGCGCGTTCGGGGTGCCCGAGATCGAGCACTATCGTGCCAATGGCCATGATCAACAGCACGAGGGCGCTGTAAAGGGATAGCTTCACCGTGGGCTCCAGCTTTTTCGCCCTGAATACGTGCACGGCCACGGAGATCAAGAAGGCGCCGGCGGAGGCACCTATGAAATACATGTACGCCGGGACGTACAGCCCCCACTGCACGTAACTCGTCAGGTTGCTCAAATCCACTGGTGAGGTCAGTTGCTCGTACACCGCTATGAGGCCGACGACGAATGCGACGGCCCACATTGCGAACAATCCGACCTTCAGGGAACTGACGCCGCGATGGAGCCGCGACGTCCTTTGCCCTTCGCTATCTTCGGAATTCGACATTCTCGAATCCCTTCATTAAATGATATTTTAATTTTATTTTGCGCATATTTGTTTGCTATTTTACACATTTGCACAATCAAGCGCTATTGTACGAGGACTGCTAATCATGGTAATTTATTACGTGCATCTTGTTCCTCAATTCTAGTGATGATAATTCCATGTTAAACCTGCCAAACTGCCAACACAGTTAAACCTGCCAAACTGCCAACACAGCGGCTAGATGATGATTTTGAAGAAACTTAAGATTGATTAGGGTTAACTAGGATATAGTTATATTGAATCTCTATATATACAGCAAGATTCATATTGAGCCGTTGACGCTGGACCGGGTCGGCAGGTTGAGTGTTATATTGAGAGCAACGATGTGATTAGGTGTATACAAATGTATACTTATAGACACAGTTGCCCCGCGCCGAATCCGGACTAGGCGCGCGATCCACCTATATGTGGAATTCTCCTCCCGGGACGGCGAAGGCTATGGGGGATCATTACGGCAGGAAGTCGTCCCACGCCTCCGGGGACATCGCGGTCGTGTGATATCCTCCTCATCTGACCGGCACCAGCGGAACTGTATTTAAGTTAGTGGTGGTTATGGGGGCGAAGGTCCCCCTTCCGCGAGGTAGGGGACGGATAGCTCGCTCACGATGGTTTTTACAGCCGGTCTGAACAATGATTGTGCCTCGGCCACTGTGATGAGGTAGCGGGGCTTCCCTGTAGAACGCGGAGGAGATGCCCGGGAATGGCCGCGCCTCAGCAAGTAGCATTGCGAGATACTTCGCATCACGTATTCCCCATGCGAAAGTAAGCGCGCCGGTGATCCGGGAAACCCCATCCTCGCGGATGGCGGGTTCACCGCAGGTCCGCATACGCGCTTGGCCCGGGCCTGCGCCTCCTCTCAATGGTGTAGGCGGCGGCCACCCCGGCGAAGTAGAGCGCGGAGAGTATGATCCCTATCGTGGTCTCTATCACCCCGCCGGTGGTCCCGGGCGATATTATCCACGCTATCACGAACGCCCCGAGCACGCCCCACCTCCAGTTCCTCCTCCACGTCCGCGCGCCGACGACGCCGAGGAATGTGAGCGCGCCCATGACCAAGGGGTACTCGAAGGCTACGCCCGTCGCCATCGTGAGCGACACCACGGTATTCACGAATGCCTTGAGGCTCAGCGTGGGCTCCACGCCGAGCACCTGCGTGTAGTAGAGCACGAACTTCATCATGAACGGCACTATGATGAAGTAGGCGAACGCCGCCCCGGAGGCGAACAGCGTCAACGCCGGCAGCATAGCGTACTTTATCATGTCCTTCTCGTGTTTGTACAGCCCCGGGGACACGAATGCCCAGAGCTCGCGGACCGCCACGGGTATCGCCACGAAGAGCGATAGCAGGAATGAGACGTAGAACGACGCGAACAGTGGATCGAACGGGTTTATGTTTATCAGGTGGAGCCCCGGCGGCAGCTCGTTGTATATGAACGCCCTTATCGTGTAATCCGCTATACTGCTGTATATGCTGGGGTAGGGCACCGGTATCGTGACGCCGTAGAGCGTGAAGTTCCTGACGCCGAATGCGAAAGCGACGAAGAACGTGACGCCCAGCGCCACCAGTATCCTCCTGAGCCTGCGCAGGAGCTCGCTTATGTGCGAGAGGAGGGGCCTGCGCTCGGCCCCCCGGCGCTCCTCCCTGACCTCAGCCCTGGCCATCCCCGCCCCGCACCCGCCCCGACTTCAGCTCCTCTATCTCCTCCCTGAGACGCCTCACCTCTTCCTCGAGCTCCCTCACGCGCGGGTCGTCCGGCGCCGTGGGCTGCCTGGCGTATGGACGCGCACGGGCGGGCCCGGCCCTCGCCTCCGCCCCGACGTCCCCGGCCACGCCCCTCGCGACCTCGTCCCCGATCCCCGTCAGCTCCTCCATGTTCAGCTCCCTCGTTATCTCCTTCCTGAACTCCTGTTCCGACTTCCTCAGGTTCCCCACGAATTTCCCCAGCTCCTTCACCTGGCCGGAGACGTCACGCTCCCCTCCGAGCAGCAGTATGGCCACGACTACCACTATCAGGACGTCGGTGAGGCTCCCTATCATCGGCCCACCCCACCGGCGCTTCTACTTTCCGCTCCCCTTCTTCAGCTCCTCCAGCTGCCTCTGGAGCTCCGCTATCTGGGATTCCAGCTGCTTTGACTTATCGTCCCTCTGGGCCGCGGGCGATGAAGCCGACTGGGTCGAAGTCGAGGTCGGGGATTCCTGCACCATTTTGCTGAGCTCCATCTCCGACTCCACCTTCCCCTTCTTGTACTCCCCCACGGCCCTGCCGAACGAATGGAATATCTCCGGTATCTTCCCGGCGCCGGCGAACAGCACTACCGCTACTATGATCACGATCAACAGATCCGTGGCGCTGTCGAACATTGTGTTATAGCACAGAATAACTCATACTTAAAGATAGTGTTCACATACAGTCATACACTATTTACCTCATATGTAAAATTGTATGGAATAATGCAGTGGGTGATTGCGCTGACGGCGCGCGAGCGCTGTTCTTCGCCGTCAGTCCATGGAAAACGCCAATGATGCCGCCCCGAGGGCTATCATGAAGATCCCCAGGATCCCCAGCGCGAGCCTGCCCGCCCTCGCCATGGAGCTCCAGTCGCGGACGCCGTGCACCACCCCCCTATATATCAGCATGACTATCACGCTCTGAGCTACCCATGATCCGAACCCGAAAGTGAAGCCCACCAGGAACGCTAGGCCGGAGGATATCGCGGGCACGAGCGCGGCGGTCAGGACTAGTACTATCACAAAATCCCCTCCGAAGGCCGCGGCCAGCCCGTGGACCCATATCATCCTGTAGTCCGCCGTCCTCACGTCCTCCTCCGCCCCGTGATCGCCGAACACTAGATATGCGGCGACGCCGATCATTGTGACGCCGACGATGATGTCCACGTAGGGATGTAGCGCTTCGATGTTCAGCAGCCCCATCAGCTGTCCCATAAGCGCGCTCATCAACGTCCAGACGAGCGTCAGTGCGCCCGCGAACACGGATACTGCGGCCATGACGCCGCGCACGTCCCTCTGCATGAGGCCGTACGAGACGGTTATGGGCCATGTATGCTCGTCCGGCTTTAGGCCGTGCACGATGCCCACGAGCAGCACGGCCAGCAACCAGAAGGGCCCGGCGGCGCCCACGACGGATCTAGCCATCGGCTCGAGGAACTCCGGCACGGATAGTATGGCGATCGCGACGGCGATCGCGACGGTCGCGCCCAGCGCCCAATCCTTTTTAGTGACCCTCATCATATTAGGTGTATGCTAACTTATATATAATAGTTTTGTACGAGCGATTCGTGCAAATTCACAAAAATTAAAACTTTAAATATAAGTTAGGGTAGCCTAATCGCGATGGCGCATGGCGCGCTCAGGGTCGCCGTCGCTGGTATTCCGAACTGCGGCAAGTCTACCCTAGTGAGCGCGCTGAGCGGCCTCTCGATCAGGACCGCCAACTATCCCGGGACAACGGTGTCCATACAGGAGATCAGGATAAAGGAGGGGGGAAGTGAGATAATCCTGGTGGATCTGCCCGGCACCTACGGCCTGAGGAGTGATATGGCCGATGAAGCCGTGGCGGCGAGGGAGATCCTCTCGGGCAACTACGATGTCCTGCTGGTGGTCGGATCCGCGATGAGCCCCGAGCAGACGATGTACCTGCTGCTGCAGGTGCTCGAGCTGGGGAGGCCCACCGTCCTGGTGTTGAACATGATGGATGTGGCCGGGAGACGCGGAGTGGCGCTCGACGCGGCGGCGCTCGAGAAGCGGCTCGGGATCCGCGTTCTCCCGATATCGGCGGCGACCGGGATGGGGATCGGCGAGCTGAGGGGATTGCTCTCGGATCCACGAGCCATCCCGAGGGGAAATGAAGCGGCAGTCGACTACGGCCCCCTGGAGAAGTACATAGACGAGGCCGCGCGGGCTCTGAGATCCTCGAGGGGCATCGCGATAGCGACACTGACGGGCGCGCTGCGCCTCCCGGAGTTCGAGGCGGTCGAGGAGATCGCCCGGAGGGCTCGCTCCGAGGTCGGATCGCTCGGGGAGTTCATCGCCGGGAAGAGGTGGAGGGCGGTGAGGGAGCTCGTGGCCGCGGCGTTCCCCGGGGCGCGGCGCACGCCCCTGGGGAGGCTGGACTTCGCGCTGCTGAATGCCGGGTTCGGGCCGATAGTATCGCTTATCGTGCTGTTCGCGCTGGCCGAGTCGATATTCATGGCCCTCGGGCCGGCTGTCGAATACATATCCGAGGCGCTCGGCTGGATCCCGGTGGGCGCGGCCGCCTCCCGGCTGGGGAACGCGCTGGCCGAGTCGCTGATCGTGGATGGGATCTGGAACGGCCTGACGACGCTGATCTCGTTCATACCATATGTGTTCGGGGTGGCGCTCCTGGTGGCGCTGATCGAGGACTCAGGCCTCATAGTCAGGCTCGTACTGCCGCTCGAGAGGTGGCTGAGGGCCCTGGGGGTTCCCTCGAGGGGGCTGATCTACATGGTGGCCGGGGCCGGATGCAATATACCGGCGATCGCCGCGACGGGTGCCATCCCGAGCTCCAGGGATAGGACTCTCACTGCGCTCCTGATACCATATGTACCATGCACGCCGAGGCTCCTCATAATATCGCTGATAGCGGCGGCCGTCATGCCGCAGTTGGTGGGGATAGCCGTCGCGCTCCCGTTCGCCGTCGCGCTCATAGCCGTGGTGATCTCCTCCAGGATCCTGGGCTCGACGTCGAGGGCCCTGGGAAAGCCGCCGCCGTATGCGTACGAGCTGCCGCCGCTCGTGCTCCCGATCCACAGGGCGTTCCTGAAGAAGGTCTGGCACTACACATATGAATTCATCGGACGGGCGGGCGTCCTCATCGTTGCGTTCGTGACAATAATGTGGCTCCTCTCGGTCAGCGGGCCGGCCGGGATCGTCGGCCCCGAGGCACTGGGAAATCCCGGGCTGCTGAGAACCACGTGGTTAGGGATCGCCGGAGGGTTATTCTCGCCGCTACTGAATCCGATTGGAATACCGTGGGAGATATCGGCCGCGCTAGCCTACGGATACATATTCAAGGAAGTAGTCCTGGGGGCGCTGGTCGTGCTCTACGGGTTGGGTGAGGGAGGCCTGACGCACGTCCTCGCCGGAGCCCTGAGCCTGCCATCCGCGCTGGCGCTCATGGTGTTCACGACGTTCTATTCGCCGTGCGTAGCGACGATCGTCGCGGAGGCGAGGGCCGCGGGATGGCGCTTGACGGCCGTTAACACTGTACTGCAGTTCCTGCTGGCCACGGCCCTGACGTATTCGACGTACTTCATCGCTGGGTGGTTCGCATGAAACCCATCAGGAGGGTGAACGATGTGCCGGAGGGCTCCTTGGTGGAGGTGGTTGCCGTGGGATCCGGAAGGCTCATGGATCTAGGGCTGAGCGCGGGCTCCAAGCTCATGGTGGTCTTCTCCGTGCCGCATGGCCCTGCGCTGGTCCAGATGGAGGACGGAAGGTACGTCGTGCTGGATTCCTCGGCGGCATCCGCACTTGAGGTCATCCCGCTCCGCGTCCCGCGGGGAGGCCGCAGATGGCGCTGGAGGTGTGGAAATCCCGACACCACCCGCTTCCCAGGGGAAGGGATATTGTGGGAAGGCTCTTCTCGCGAAATTTCATCCACAGCAGAAGGATATCGGAGCTCCACCCATCCGAATAATCGTCGCCCGCGGGGATGCTTTTATCGAACCCCATGCGCTGACTGATCCATGCGCTCCAGGATCTTCGTAAGGGGGCTCGAGGTCCCCTGCAGGATAGGGATATCCGAGGAGGAGAGGGCCCAGTCGAGGACGCTGCTCGTTGATGTGGAGCTTGAGGTCGACATAGAGGAGGCTGCAATCTCGGATGACATCGCCATGACACTCGACTACAGGAGGGTGAGGGATACTGTGATGGAGGTGGCCGGATCGCACGAGTTCAGGCTCGTGGAGTCGTTCGCGCGCAATTGCGCGATTGCGCTTTCGAACCTCAGGGGCGTCAGATCCCTCAGGATCAGGGTCGAGAAACCGTATGCCCCGCGCGGCGCCGCCGGAGCCGGAGTCGAGGTTGAGATGTGATGCCCCGCGCGCTACCCAAGGATCCTCCTGGAGATTATCAGCCTCATCACGTTCAGCGCGCCCTCGGCCCCCGCCACGTAACTCATCGCGCCCCTGAAGCCGGCCTCGACCAGCGCGTCCCTCGTATATCCGAGCGCGCCCATCCACATTATCACCGACTTCATGACGTCGTGCGCGACCTGAGGCCCGGTGAGCTTGGCCATGGCGGCGAGCGTTATGGCCCTGTCGCGATAGGATTCGTCGGATTCCGCCCTGTCCGCAGTCCACGCGGCCTCCAGCGTCAGGAGCCTGGCCATCTCGAGCCTTGTGGCCAGGTCGGCCGCTTCGAACGAGAGTGACTGGAAGTCCTTCAGCTTGTGTCCGAACGCGTCCCTATTCTTCAGGTGCTCCAGGCCCATCTCCAGCACCGCCTCGGCCGCGCCTATGCACGCGGCCGAAACCAGGACCCTGGCGCGGTTGAATCCATCCATCGCGCGTTTGAAGCCCTCGTTCTCTTCCCCGACGAGGTTCCCGGCGTCCACGATAACATCGTTCACATACATCGCGACGGTCGATATCCCGGATCTCCCCATGTTCATCAGCCGGCTCATCGATAGTCCGGTCGAGGAGGCCGGGACGTAGAACATCGAGATCCCGCGGTGGCCGGCCGATGGATTCGTCTTGGCGAGGAGCAGGTGGCCGCCTCCCCACTCGCGCGCCTCGATGCCTCCACTTATGTACATCTTTTGGCCTGAGATTCTGTAAGAATTCCCCTCCCTGCTGGCAGATGTCCTTATCGACGCGACGTCGCTCCCTCCCTGCGGCTCCGTGGAAGCCACGCCCAGGAACCAGTCGCCCGAGGTGACCCTGGGGAGCACCTCCCTCCTCAGCTCCTCGGATCCCCACCTGTCGAGGACGTAGCCCCAGCTGGCCTCCAGCAGGAACATCACAGCGGTTGCAAGCGTGAAGTCAGCTCTCCCGACCTCCTCCGCCGCCACCGCGGTATCGAGCCATGACGCCCCCTGCCCTCCCACGTCCTCCGAGACCGGCATGGCCCAGAGTCCGACCCCGGCGGCCTCCCTGACGAAATCCCTCGGTATCCCGTTCTCCTCGACCTCCCTGATGCGCGGCCTGAGCGATTTCGTCAGGAATTCCCTGAGGTCTCTCCTGAATATCTCCTCGTCCTGGGACAGCTCGAAGTCCATACCCCGGGTGATGGCATCCCGGTAATTAAACATCGAATGCATGGCGAATTGATTCCATCGAGCTACCGGGGCCCTTCGGGTTTCACTCTACGTAGGTACACTCAGGTACGCATCAGCATACCTGTCGTACGCGTAGAGCTGGGGCTTCACGGCATCATATAGGCCCCTCGCGAGTTCATCGGGTCCCCTCCGCTCCGCCCCCGTCAGGAGGTACCCACCCACCAGCGTCGGCAGGACGTTTCCGTCCCACCAATCGCGCTGATGGGGAACCCCCTCCATCCTCAGGTAGAGGTTGACGGCCGCCGCGGGCATCCGGATTGTGTATTCATTGAGCGATATTTAAGGGTAACCGGCACCCGGTGGACGGCGCTCCCCATTGTGCCCCACAAATTTATGGGGCGCCGGGACGGCTCGGCGCGGTTCCACGGCGTCCCTGTACGCTTCGAGGAGTGGCGAGAGCTCCTCTCCCCGCTCATGTTTGGGCGAATAGCTCTTCAGCGCGATTCACAACCTCCTTCTCCTCATGCTTATGGCTTCTCATCCCTACTCTACTACAAACATCTATTAAAACCTATATGTGACTAAACTGTTTTAAACGGCGCCAGGATATCCGTAGATCGCGGAGAGGTCCGCGTCTGGCTCGGCGGAACCGATCAGGGCCAGTGGCACTCGGAGATGGCCAGGGGAATTCTGGGGAGAGTCCTGGGGATCCCCCGGG
>Ga0080003_1001112_pt1 | contig 15033 bp, 14 predicted proteins | sample JossMetagenome_FD_69206 | JGI IMG/M metagenome (GOLD analysis project Ga0080003, IMG submission 69206) | Hot spring microbial communities from Joseph's Coat, Yellowstone National Park, USA - JC2_E (SPADES assembly) (version 2) | ecosystem: Environmental > Aquatic > Thermal springs > Hot (42-90C)... | reverse complement strand
TCCGATTATCTCCTAAAGAAATGTATTGGTTGCGGTTTCTTCCTGGAATATTACAGATAATTTGATGCAATTCTTGCACTCTGTAACAGTGCTTAAGCTAAGTAGGGGCTATACATCAATATGCGACATATCATTACAGGGATGTGATTTAGTTTATTTTGTGAACGTTTACCTGTTGTCAGATTTTCCAGTGTAACCCTAGGAAATAGGGAAAATGAACCGAACTTTGCAATAGTAACATATCGGCTTCTTAGTTTGAATGCCCTTTCTGGACAGTATGCACCCTCTCTGTCCATTTCAAAGAACCCTGGTTCCCATTTATCCCCTCCGATCTGTTTTGGCCTGATATACTTTCACCCCCTACTCTCCATTTCATCCCTCACTGCATAGAAAACATCCACTGGTTCAATCTTCTTCTTCATTACTACCCTCTCTCCCTCAATTGAGAGTTCTGAATGTTCTTTCACTATATCCATTACGGAATCAGCATCCTTTTTCCCATTCTCCTGATTCTGTTTCAATGAGTGTGAATGCACATTCTGGAAATGAGAATTACCGTTCTGCTATTTCAGTATACCGAATGGTACAACAACCATCCTGAGAAGATCCTGTATCTCTAGCTCATTTGGAGGTCTCCCTTCCAGTTTACCGAATTCCTCTATGATGATCTTCCTTGCCCTTATTGCGTATGAGGTGAATTCCCTGATCTCGGAGTCTTCGGGGAAGATCATGCTTCCGCCCCCCATCTTTTTTCCTTAAAGAAGGCAATCAATTGGGTCATTATCCTGATATATAGCTCTTCCTGGATAATATTCATCTTTTCTGGCTATTCGTTTGTTGAGATGTTGATATAAATTACGATTCCGTTTCCTCTATTCATTAATATCACTATATACTGTATTGCGTATGTCATATATATTATTTTCGTACCATACTGTATGGAGTATTTGCAATACTTTGATATTCGTATTTGACATGCTATACTGCATAAGGTATGACGATTAAGGATTTGGAGGGGCAAAAGGGCATACTTAGAGTATTAATATTGCTGAAAGACAAGGGAGAAATAAACTATTATTCTATCATAAAGGAATCTGATTTGTATGATAGGGTGTTAAGGTTGAGCTTGGAAAAGCTGAAAGAATTGAGGCTTATCGAGTCCAGATTAGATAACTCTACCTATCCACCCCGCAACATGATCTCCCTGACAGACAAGGGAAGGAAAGTGGCTGAGAAATTGAAAGAGATAGAGGAGGTGCTAGTGGAGTGAACAGTAACCCAGCAAGGATATTCGTTATTGGTCTGGTTGCGATGTTCATACTCATATGGATTGCTGCTGTCATTGGTGCTGTAATGAACCCCCATTATATGATAAACTACACAGGAGGATGGGTAGGAATTGCATCTGGAATAGTTGGAACATTGATAGGTCTATTCTTCCTCTTCATATTCATATGGATAATAGTGTGGTTTGCGAGATCCATAGGATGGATGTCCAGGAGTTACAAATATTCCTCACGCAACAGATGGACATGGTGGGATCAAGATGATGCACTGGAAATACTGAGGGAGAGATAACTAGGGAACAGTATGATAAAAGCTGAAAGATTAAATTGTAGAGCGTGTTCTAAACTTAGTTCTACTGAAAACAAAATCTATGTCAGAGAATCAACATTCGGAACACAAGAAATTTTTCCTTACTACATATGTGATTACTGTCATTCGCTAAATTTATTTAGTCCTCCAGATAAGATGGATAGATATTATGACAATAATAAGTTTGGCTCATTCACGAATGAGTTAAGTTTAAATTATTTTCAAAAAATGGTTGATAAATTTTCAATAAGTAAAGATCGACATGGGATAATTTCAAGGTTTCTTTACAGAATGGATTTGATAAACTATTCGATCAAACCTTTCGCTCAATTTGAGATCCCTTATGATTCTAGAATTCTAGACGTTGGTGCAGGAAACGGGTATACGATTTACAGATTATTTTCACTTGGATTTAAAAACGTTTTAGGTATCGACCCTTTTCTTAAACAAGAAAGCCATTCTTTTCGGGTCAATCCAGTTAGTATCGAGCAACTTGGAAGAGATGAAACTTTCGATGTTATTCTTATGAGTCATGTAATAGAACATATAGAGCATCCAAAAGAAGAGCTAATTAAGTTAACCCAACATCTAAATAAAAACGGGAAGATAATTTTACGCTTACCCATGTTAGGAAGAACTTTTGATATTTATAAAGAGTATTACCAAATGATTGATGCACCTCGGCATTTTTTTATTCCGACGTTTGATGGCCTGAGGTATTTACTGAATAATTCTGGTCTTGAGATTGAAAATTATTATTATGATGGGACTCCACTAAGCATTATTTTATCATCCTTATATTCTAAAGGCTTGACTTTTCAAGACTTTTTGAGAAGACCAGAAAGCAGACTCTGGTATAGGTTATTACCCCATTACCAAATAATAAAAAAACAGGTATCTACTTACAACAAAGAAAATAGAGGTGATCAGATTACTGCTCTAGTAAGAAGGAAAGAAATCAGTAAATCCTGAAACTATCTGAGACCCCACTATTCTGAACATGTAAATTATTATAATTCTAACTACAGTGCCCTTTTTCATTGCTAAGTGATTTGTCATTGGAAAAATTATACTTAGTAGGATGGCAGGATGCACAATCCAATGTCGCCTATAGGAACATACGACTTAAAAGAATAACCATAAGCGTATGCCCCCTGCAGCCGGCATTGACTTCCTGCTGAATAAGCGTAAGTAAAAAAGACGTATTCCACCCATTATTGCTAATATAAAAATGGGGACTAGATTAGGAGACTACGGCATCGGTAAAATAAGGAGGTCTCTAAAGTTTTATTAATGGGATACGAATTAGGGTCTGACTTTATGGCAGACATGAAAAAGGTGGCTTTCATAATGCTTTACAACATTCTGGAAGGAGCAGGAAATGAAAACTGGCTTTTAAACCTTCTAAGTGATACTAACTTTGCGTCGAAATATGATATCACGGTCTACCAGCCGGATTTATATCTCACTAAGAGGCTTGATGAAGAGACTGTAAATAGGATATTGAAAACTGTTAACGTCGTAACATATCACGACTACATTCACAAGATTGATTTCCTTAATAGTAATAAAATAACCCGCCTTTTCTCTGAGAGTTTGTTGAAACCAATTTTCTTAAGGGTATTATCGGCAACCTTAATGAGAAAAGTCTCACGAAATATCAGCTCTAATGATGTTGTGTATTTGTTTTCCAATGAGTATCAAGGTTTGATTCGAAAAGGGCCACAGTTAGTAATCGGTACCACACACAACTGGTCCCCGGGATGGACTAATATTTTTGGAAAAATTAGATTAAAATTAATAGAGGATGGTATTATTATGTCGAAAATCGATGCATTCAACTTTTTTTCGATATCTTCACAGAGAAAAATGGACTGCAAAAGATTCAGAACGGAAATAATTCCCATCTGTCGCAATTCAAAATCTTTTATACCACGCGATTCTGATAAAAATGCGATCATTTTTACTTTTGTCGGCAGATTGGTACAATGCAAGGGTGTAATGGAAGTTTTGTCTGCATGGAAAAGGTCAGGGATTGGACAATATGCTGAATTGCATATTGTTGGAAGCGGACCGATGCTGAGAGAAATAACTGCTAATGAAGAGATTAATATATTCGTTCACGGCAATGTGGCAACTGATGAGCTCAAACGAATACTATCTATTTCTGATTATTTCCTGTTCCCCACTAAATGCGATACTTTTGGAAGCGTTGTGATAGAAGCTGCCATGAGTGGAAATTATGTATTCTGTAGTAAGTTTTTGGAAGGAGAGTTTGACGATTTACGTGAAAAAAATATTTTGGAGTACATAGAACCGAGCGAGGACGGAGTTGCGATTGCGCTTGCAAAGGCCATGAAAAGAGGGAAACTAAGCCAGTCTGAAAAAATGTATTTCCATAGTTACATGGCATCTAACTATGATATATCCATTCTTGATCGAAAATTGACAGCATTTATCGAATCAAACACAATTTCAGCCAGATAAAATGAAAAAGTAGACCAATTTCCAAAGAAAGATTGCCAACGGACTGAATGATCATAGAAACACGAGAAGGCTTTCAAGATACTAGGAGTAATTTTACTTTTTATTTAATATTCGCGCCTCCCACATTCAGTATTTGGATTATGGCGTTCCTCGTATTGATAGTCATAAAGAGTATCGGGAGACAAAAGAACTAAGACAAATAAGATGATCTAAGGATGGAATATTCATAAAGAGTAAACCCTGGACTTGCTTCAGTTACGCGGCTCATATACTTATAATAAGATCATATACGGTCGCAACAAACACGCGTGACGAAAAGATAGATCTGTCAAAGAAAGACATTCCTCTCTACAAAAATAACGAATACTTTGGAGTTAAACAAAAGGGATTCGATGCAAAGATCACGAAAGCTATACGAATTTTCAAACTTAGCATCTATGTCATTATTCGTAACAGTAGAATGTCAGGGAAATGAACTATTATAGAGTATCTATTCTCCCTAATGTACAATATTCCACTTTTCACACACTTTAATTACACAATAGAGAAGGGCCAAGGCGAAATTCATATTTTCCTGTTTCTCTTATAATATTCATCGGGGGAACAATTCAAACAGAGAGTAAATTACCGAGATTTCAATAAAAATCGAGGAAATATGATGGAGAAATGGATATTACCCTGTTTTACTCGGCCGAGATGACCCAAGAAGTGGACCACAATTAAATAGTATAGTACCATTCTATTAAACCCAGTTAGATGTTAGAAATCATCAACAGGGTAAACTATTCCCGTCTAAGTATATCTATGAAAATTTTTGCATAGTATTACAAAAGTCCATAAAACAAGCACACTTCATTTCCTTAAATTATAAATGCGTCTTAGGAATATTAGGGTATAGACGTGAACCGAATGGTCAAACGTGTGGGCTTTATTATCAATACATGGAAAAATGGAAACGTATCATGTAGAATCATGAAAATCAAGGAAGCTCTTGAAAAGACCTATAAAAATATTAATATAGATGTTATATACAATTATGAGGACCACTCAACTTCGAAGCTAAAAAAATTATTATCAACTACGATAAGACGTTATGACGTGATACATATTTTTGAGCCATCGTGGCCAAGCACATTGTTTCTTTTGTTTTTTAAGATTATGCATATCAAAATAGTTTATCAATCCGGGGACCTTCACTTTAGCACAGGCGATCTTTCAGGCTCTAAAAGTTTCAATTACTATTACATGAAATTTGTGGAGCGTATTCACTATTTTTTCGCTGATTCTATAATCGTGGGTTCTCTTGGTCTCAAGGATTTCCTTGTAAATGTATGGAAAATACCTGAGGAGGGTGTTAAGAGGATTTTGGTATTTACTATTTCTTGTCATGATCAGTTATCATACTATGAACAATCGTTTAAAAGAAAATCGGTTCAAGATTATAGTACCGAATTTGTGATTGCATATTCTGCAAGCCTAAGACTAATGAGTTTTAATGGAATTAAGGTATCGAGGGGATGGGAAATTCCATTAATCGTAAAGAAATTACTAGAAGACGGTTTCACCCAGATAAAAGCAGATGTTTTGGGTGACGGACCTGGTCTTAAGTACCTAATGTCCCAGTCCCATAAACTGGGAGTTTCAGATAAGATCTCATTTCGGGGGGCATTAAGTACAAATGATTACCTAAGTGCGCTCTCAAATAGTGATTTGTGCTTTGTAGAAAGTTTAAATCATCTAAGTTATAGAGTTATGAATCCGACGAAAATTTCGGATTACCTGACTGCAAAAAAACCTTTCATTGTTGGGAGATCTCTAGAGACCGATCAATGGGTGGATTATCCACTAGTTATTGAACCACCAACTATAATATCATTTTGCGACATGGAAATAGAGAATTATATTGATGAAATCGTGGCAAAAATAGAGAAATTTATCTCGGATGAGATGTTCAGAGAGAGATGTTATGCATCTATCGATAAAATTATAAGTTCCTCTCCAACATGGGAAGATGTTGCAATGGATATATATGGGATATATGAAAGATTCGATTGATTGCCCTTTGGTTCCAATCTGTATAATACTGTGTAATAAATTCATTTAACAATTTATTAATACCTTTTTTTTCACCTTCAACGACGTTCTGATCATATTTCTATTTCAAGTGAGTCCATATTTCACAAGGCATTTCATATTCTTTCTCACCAAACATTTATTCAATTGTTTGGAATCAATACCAATGTACATAATGAATTTTGTTCTCTGCAGAAAATTTATTTTTCAACAGAGGTCGTAAAACTTTGTGCCTAAATGTCCTTAGTCTCTATTCATTCATTTAAAACAGAAAGATAAAAATATAGCTAATATTATTAAGGGTGCCATGCTTCAAAGATTAATGGATAGCAACAAGGTAAGTAATTTAAGATTCAGCCTTACAGATGTGCTAATAGTTATAGCTGTTGTTGTTTACATACTATACTGGTCTTATTTGAGCATTTACAGGATAATTACATTTCAAGCAGGAGTATTCGACCTTGGTTCAATGTCACAGGATTTTTACCTTGTATTCCATGGATCTTCCCCATACAATCTTTTAATGGGTTTTCTTAACAGGGATATTATGATTTTATTTTCACCACTTTATTTCACGCATTCACTGTTCGCTATAGTAATTACACAGACTATCTTTCTTGGCGCAACCGGTTTTATAATTTATTCTATTGCTAAGCTTGTTTTGAAGAGCGATGCGCTCGCATTGCTCTTCGGTATCCTGTTCTTATTTTATCCCATGATGTATGGTGTCAACTGGTTTGATGTTCATAATCAAGCTTTCTTTATTTTTTTCTTTCCGCTTGCCTTTTATCTTTTTTTGAAAGAAAGGTATGCCCTTTCAGCTGCCTTTTTTCTGATTGCAGGAATGACACATTACCTTTACCTCATATTTCCGATCCTCTTTTCCCTTCCGATTATAGTTGAAATAATTTTTAAGAGAGATCGGAATTTCTTCAGGGAGCCTGAAAGGTTATGGGGTGCAATAATTTTTGTGGGATCCCTTTCATTGTTAGCGCTCTCCTATTACCTGAACAGCCTGAATAACTTAACTGTTTCAACTGTTTTACATTCCAGTTATGGGCCGCTAGCGCATTTTAATCTAAAATTATTAACATTCTTTGTTGCTCTGGCACCCGTTGCCTTCGTTTCACTCTACCCAAACAGATATGTACTACTCTTACTCCCTTTTTTCTTTTTAGTGTTTTCATCATCCACTTATGTTTACCTGTTTCCAACTTTGCTTGTGAATCAATATCCTTCAATGTTAATTCCAGGGCTGTTTATTTCAGCAATTTATGGCTATTCTGGCATTATTAAATTGGTGAACGAAAAGCCAAGAAAACAGAGGGTAGAACCAAATAAACTCTACAGTGGAACAAAGAAAAATACTACGAGAATAGTAGTTCTTGCCATGGTAATATTAACATCTTATCTTGTCATCAGTACCGCACCATACAGTCCCCTTAACTCTGATAACGGTCTGTACAATACTTCTCTTTCGGAAATGGAGTATTCTAAACTTTATGCCGAATTCAATAATATTGTTTCCCTTATTCCTAAAAATGATCCTTATGTTGTCTTTGGAGACAATGAGCCCGAGGTAACGCCATTACCTCAAATACAAAATGCACCAATGCTGGTCATACCTTATGAAATCAACGGTAATTTTTCTTATAGGTGCTTGTCTAATAGCAGTATTTTTGCAAAAGCCAAAATACAGTATGTAATAGGGAATCCATATGGAGTTATGTTCACTCTTGGTGCATCTGGGGCATACAATCTTTCAATGTTTAATGCTTTAAACCGCCTTTACGATTCGGGAAATTACGGTATACTGGCAGAAGCGTCAGGTATGATTCTCCTTGAAAGGAATTATTCAGGGCGGATTCTATATTATGTTCCAATGGATATCAATCTCAACTACTCCTACCTTCTAGCACCTTACATACTAGGTTATGTCCCCTACGAGGTCTCAAGTGTAGGACAGTTATTCGGCGTGGAGGTGCAGCATGTATTTCATCTGAGCCGGTCTCCCGAATTAAACTCCACCCACTACCTAAATGGACCTATGTTTCTTCCACCCGGTAGTTATTATTCAAATCTCACTTTCACGGTTGTAAAAGAAAAACCCAATGCTTCCGTATCAACTGAAATGATAGAAAATAACGGAGATGTAATATCCAATGTGGACGTTGCGATCAACAAGACCGGCGTTTACTCCGTGTCCATGCCCTTTTACATTTCAGGGATGCAAGATTATATGCACCTGATAATGAACATGAAAAATGTAACAGTTCAATTAGGCGGGCTTCACGTGGAACAGAACTCTCAAAACTATGAAAATAGTGTTCTTTACAGATTACGAATAAATACCAACGAAAGTAATGTCCCTCATACCTCGTCCCCTATTGTCCAGTTATCTTTGAATATTAGCAGGGAAGTGGGCATAAATTCATCAAATGTTCTGAATGCAAACCTGAGCAATATACTCTTCTCCCTTCCGAACAACAAGCTGATTAACAGTTTCATTGAGTCTTTTAATCAAACATCCAAGAATGCGACCATTGTTTTAAAAATCACTCCTGATGAGTCCAAGCTGCTTTACATGTTAATTCTCAGAAAGAGCTTTAATTCCTACGATCTACATGGCCCTTTAGGAGCAGCTCCATGGGTTTTTAACAGTTCATTTGTATATGACAATGGTGAGAGGGTTTTTAGCTATTTTTCTTCGTTTTGGGGTAATTCTTTGCCTGAAGGTTTTATCGTAAGCAAAAATGGCGCACCTTACCAGGGGCAAATCCACGTGGACAATGGTTTAATAGAAGAAACAAACGGATCAGAGGGCATAAACCTGATTTCTAATTCAGGCTATCGACCTCCTTTCGAGATCAGTTACTTTTTTAATTTGAGCCAAGGAAGTAATGGTTTCTCTGGAGATGATGAAGTTTGGATTTCGGTCAATTCTCCAGAGCCCATTCAGCTATGGGTAGGAAATACTTCCTATCTTAATATCGTCTATCGTACAGCTAATGGTTCTCAGGTAGTCGATCAATTGGCTAGACCAAAAGGGATAACCGTTATAAGTTTTCTTGTTGGCTTCAGCAACTTTACTGTGAGAATTAATGGAATCAATGTTATGGAGGGGAATTATGGTAAAAACTATGAAAACATAACAGGATATTGGCCATTTTCACTTTTCGATCTTAATGGCAATGTAATTTCACCGAGACTACTCGCTGTTTCATTGGAGAGTAACTTCATACCTGTTTTGGAGGTATATTATGGAGAATAATTGTTTAGATACAGATAATAAAGTTGCGCAATCAGATCCAGTTTTGCCAAAAATATCAGTTGTGTTGTTCACACAAGCGGATCCGACTCGAGACGACTTTCTATTCAAAGCTATTAATTCTGTCTTAACTCAGGACATTTCCAATGAATATTACAATTTTTCCATAATCTGTGATAATGAACGCATATTTAACTTACTAGGCAATTACTATTTATCAAGAATAGATGTAAAAGTTGTCCCAACTCTCAAAACCTTAGGAGCAAAAGTAAAGTATGGAATCGAACACTCTGATGCTGATCTAATTTCATTTATTGAGGATGATGATGAGTTCTATCCCAACAAACTTTCTGAAGTAATAGAAAAATTTTCAAAGGATGAATCTCTAATTTACCTGCACAACAACTATGCCACCATTAATTCTGATTCAAAAATCACGAGAGTCCCTTCTCAGCAGTCAAGAATAAATTTTGCATCAAAAATATTATTTAAGAAATATGAAGGGTCTAATTTTACAGATAGAGACATAAGTGAATTGGTCAGAGCAGGTTCTCTGGGAAATACTAGCTGTATCACTATCAGAAGAGGGTATCCCTTCCTCTTTGATGACGATATAGTTAAGATAAACTACGGCATTGATACCATTCTCTTGTTCAAGGCTCTTTCTTCTAATGGGAGAGTAGCAGTATGCGGTAAATTTTTAACAAAATATAGAGTTTACGGCGGAAATACTTCGACAAATTTCATGCCTGTTAATACTGAAAAGGATAATTTTGCGATCAATCCTACATTAGAGTATGTAAAACGCATTGCTCGAATGTCAAAGAATCCAAGATTGATAAAACTATCAGATATTTATGAATACGAAACGAAATTTCTATACATTTTAACCCAGAGTAGAATCGGGAGACTTCAGATCTTAAAAAAAATTATATTTCTTTTAAAGATTAGTGGGTTGAGGAATAGAAAATTTGAATTAAACATCCTTTATAAAGCCTGTTTAGCTCTGATTTCTCAAAAACTTATGAGGAAATTTGTTTCATTAATGAGGGGGTCATAGAATGAAAATTGTCGTTTTTCACAATACTGTCCCTAACAAAACCGGAGGTGCAGAAAGTTCGTATGATAGCCTGTGCAAAAGGTTGGCAGAATGCGGAAATGAAGTATATGCCTTGTTCCCAGATAATACCAGAGAATGGGATAAGGATGAAAGTATTTACAAAAAGATACCAGTACGTAGCAAATTCAGAATTCGCGGCTATTCTATATCTTTTTTAGAAATTATGTATCATATAAAGGAGATAGACCCAGACATATTGCATCTTGCAGATGGTTTATCCCCCACAGATTTAGGCTTACTTATACTCAACAGAATTTTCTTAAGGTTGCCAGTTTTTGTTGACGTCGTAGCTTTTTACAGAAACCCTGTATTCAATTTCTTCGTTAAGTTGCAACTTCCATTCTATAATCTTGCAACGGGGATAGGCCCATGGACGCCGAAATTAAAGAGTGTGATGAAACGATGGTTTGTCAACGATAAGAAATTTATTCCGGGGTATAACCCTCCATACTTAGATATAGATTCTGCACCCACTATGATGCATGGTAACAGTGAGGTATTTACATACATTTTCGTCGGTGTTCTCGATCAAAACCACTCCTACAAGGGTTTGGACCTCTTACTGAAAGCAATTAAATTTATGAATTACAAATACCCCACGAGCGTGGATAATATTATGTTCATAGTCGTCGGTGGTGGCGAGGATTTACAATATTATAGAGACTTTGCCATAAAACACAGTTTAAAGAATGTTGTATTTAGAGGAAGGGTGGCAGACTTGAATGTTGAATATGCGAAGAGTGATGCGCTTGTGCTTCCTTCAAGGCGGAGGGGGGAGGGTTTTGGGAAAGTTGTTTTAGAAGCTTTAAGTATGGGAATTCCCGTGCTTGTATCAAAATACGCAGGTGCGGCATACATCCCTTTGGAATACGGAGTGGGTGAAACTTTTGATCCATACAAGATAGAGGAATTTGTTAAAAAGATGATCGAATTTGCTAAAGAATGCCGTAGTGGAAAATTCCTTGCCAATACAATGCAATTCCGGTCCTTTTTGAAAGACGAAAGCAAAAGATCTATCAGCTCACTAATTGCTGCGTACTCAAAAAGTGCAGGTACAAAAAATGAATGAACGGCAAAAGATAATGCTGATCTTTCATAAACCGTTGAGGCAAATCGACGGGCAGGTAAAGTATATATCACAGTTGATAAAAGCTCTATCCAAAAAATATGAGGTAATTGTGCCGTCGGAAGAATTCTTTAGAATAACTTCAAGATTAGATTCACATTGGCTTCTAAGAACATTAATCGTTAACTTTTATCTAATATTATGGATAATGCTCCACCTGAATTCTATAAGAAATAAATATAAGTTTGCCATTATGGAAGACAGATACGTAATTTTTCCATCTTTTATAATTAAATCACTTGGGATAAACATTATATCACATATTAGTGATTGGGGAACGGATTATTCAAAATCGATTGATTTGGGATTCGGTAATTTGCAAAAATTATTTCTCAGATACAGTGCATTTTACGAAATGTTCGTTAAGAAATATTCTCAGGGAGTTATTGTTCCTTCAGAAAACACGAAAGAAAATGTGATGAAGGAATGCAAATGTCCAGTCATTGTCTTTCCATTTTGTGTCGATTCAAAAATACTCAACTCTCAGTCTGAGTGTAATTTGAACTTTACGGATGACCTTCATGATATTTACTGTGTTCTTGTCGGCAATTTCAGTTATCCCGCCAACCTTGAAATGGCCCAGTTCATTATTTACAATGTTGCCAGAAAAACTCTAGAGAAGGATAGGAGAATAAAGTTTGTTATTGTAGGGCAGGATAGCGACTTAAAATTCGGGAGTCTTAATGTTGAAAACGTTGCTGTATTGGGGGTAGTTCGGGATTTGGAATGCGTATACAGCAGGTGTCAGATAGGTGTAAATCCCACAAATGTTCCGGGCGGGACTAGTATTAAAAATATAGAATACTTGACCAATGGGTTATATGTGGTGGGGACGCCACAATCTTCTCTCGGTATTGTTGAATCAGAAAACTTTATTATCTCAAGCAGGGAAGACTTCAGTGAGGCCATCTTGAACGTTGCAGATTTAGTAAGATCAAAAGGGATAAAAAAGTTAGCAAGAGAGACGGAAAGAATAAGAGAATATTATTCCTTTGAACGCAATGCAGAGAAGCTGGTGGGATTCATTTCACAAATTCTCAAGGAGAACAGTTAAAGAGGTTTACAAAAAACTGTATAATAAATACTTGGGTAGCATAAGCGTGATGCATGAAATTTTAATTTCTGTATGCTGTAACCAATAAAGCATTTTTCTCAAACTCCCCAAACTCCGTTATTTTAATATTATTCAATCCTTCGTAATGAAGAAATATCTCTTGTAATTCGGAAAGGTTCCAGTACACGTAGGCATTATCACCCAGTAATTTTGTGAAATCAGTCCCTCTCGCCCTTTCAGAAAGGAAGAATATTTTCAGGATACCGTTGTGATCAAGCAGAGGTATTAATTAATCCAGTATTTTGAGGGCATTATTTTTGGGTATCCATTCGAATACGTTTATGGAAAATATTACATCAAATTTATCTAAATGAGGAAATGTAATGCCGTCATACCAAAGAAATTTCACATTGTCTGCATGAAATGCCCAAGCAAGATTTCTGGCTTGATAAAGAAACAGGTTGTTAATATCAAGTCCAACTCCTGATTCAATGCGATTTGCTATTGAAATCAGATTGCCTCCCACACCAGTTCCCAATTCAAACACTCTTCTATTATCTATTGGAACCCCCAACAATTTAACTTTTTTAGACTATGCTCGATATATCTCCCCTTATTCATATAAATTCCTCCGATTGCCCTAATACTAGTTGCCAATGAGATGCCGGTTATTCTCCATACAACCTCTGAAGCTAGAATTTTTTATAGATTTTACCCAAATCTCATTCAATTCTCCTTTTCTTTAATCACTGACATTAATTGTTAATCCTTATTTATCTTTTTCTGCTGACAAGAGAGGATTTCTAATAACTCCTGTATTTTACCAGACGTGGTAAGAATAAACTTTATTCATGAGAGGGCCATAGAAATGCATGGCAAACCTTCTTGATGAAGCGTTCAGGGAAATATACAAGGAAAGAATGGGCCATGAGGCTTATTAATTATGCAACACACTTCTTTTACATGAAATCCTTATAAGCAATTCAGAAAATATCCAACAATGAAGGTGATCATAACAGGTATATCGGGGCAAGATGGCTATTTCATTTCCCAGTTTCTTTTGTCAAAGGGATATGAGGTGTAGGGCATATTGAGAAGGAACAGCTCCATGACCCAGGGAACTGTAGACATCCTGCCGGAGAATATCAGGAAGCAGATCATCATTCATTACGGTGACATTACCGACGGGAACTTCATTTCCAACCTCCTTCAGAAGGAGAAACCAGAAGAGATTTATCACCTTGCCGCACAGAGTTTCGTTGGTTACAGTTTCCAGAATGCTCTTTAAACATACGATGCCAATATAAGTGGAAGGTTGAATGTGTGCAACGCTGTTAAGGATTATTCTCCTGACACGAGGATGTATTTCGCTGCCACATCTGAAATGTTCGGTCAGCCAAAGGAATCACCACAGAACGAGAACACTCCTTTTCTCCCAAGGAGTCCATATGCAGTTTCAAAACTCGCGGGATTGTGGACAGTGAGGACTTACAGGGATGCTTATAAGTTGTATATGATGAATGGAATACTTTTCAACCATGAGAGTGAGGTGAGGGGACCTGAATTTGTTACGAGAAAAATATCGCTAGGTGTGGCCAGAATAATGAAAGGATCAAGGGAACCATTAATTCTTGGTAATCTAGATGCAACGAAGGACTGGGGTTATGCTACAGATTATGTGAGGAGTATGTGGATGATGATGCAGCAGGACTACCCTGATGATTTTGTATTGGGCACCGGAGAGCAGCAGACTGTCAGCAAATTCGCGGAGGATGCATTCAGGGTTGCCGGTATAAACATAACATGGAAGGGAAGCGGAGTGAACGAAATTGGAGTTTCTGATAACAGTAAAACAATGATAAAAGTAAGCAAGGAATTATACAGACCACTTGAATCTGATAATTATAAGGCTGACTACACAAAGGCAAAGGAGAAGCTTGGATGGAATCCTGAGGTAAAATTCAGGGAACTTTTAAGGATAATGGTTAAAAGCGATTTAAAAATTCATGAAAATAAATAAATACTATATATTTATACAAAATAAATGCAATCCGTCCAGCCACAGTATAACGTAACAAATATCCCTTCTGTCACGGTCGTAATACCGGCATATAATGAGGAGAAGAGGATAGGACGGGTACTTCAGGAAATATCTGAATTCATCACAATCAACAATCCAAACTGTAACGTGATTGTTTCCATTGACGGAAATGATGGAACAGAGGAAATAGTGAAAGATTATTCTAAAAAATATAGTTTTATATCATACAACAAGAAGGGAAGCAGGGCAGGGAAGGGCGGCGCAATAA
>Ga0080003_1001110_pt1 | contig 15067 bp, 15 predicted proteins | sample JossMetagenome_FD_69206 | JGI IMG/M metagenome (GOLD analysis project Ga0080003, IMG submission 69206) | Hot spring microbial communities from Joseph's Coat, Yellowstone National Park, USA - JC2_E (SPADES assembly) (version 2) | ecosystem: Environmental > Aquatic > Thermal springs > Hot (42-90C)... | reverse complement strand
TAACCTACAGACGCTAATGATGAGGATAATACGTCAGAGGAAGGGTAAAAGGATGGATCAAATAAATATCGATAATTACATAAAAATACATAGAATACCCAAGACACCAAGCCACGAGATACGCGTACTACCTGGTGGTAATATTTACGAAATATCCACAGACATCAAGAACCTACCCGAATGGGGTAGGTTGCTCAGGGATATTGTTGACTTAATAATGAATACGTACAATTACGAACCAACGATAGTAATAGACTCACCAAACTGGGTTTACGAATTCTTTGAAATGACGATGTACCTAGGAGGTTACTACATCGCGGTGACCAGACCCGGCGGTCATGAAATCAGCAAGTTTACAGAATTCCTTAAGTCGATTAGCAATATTATAAGCAGTAGTGCCAATACGAAACCAGAGGAAATAATTACATGCGTAGTTAATCAATATAGATCAAACATGAAACCCAGGGAAATAACTGAAAAGTGGGGAGAAATTAAGGCCGCAATAGGCAAGGGGCTGCCTAACATAATGCCTCTCGTAAATGAGGATGCAATTGATTGTTATTATGGTAAAGAGAAGACGCCCTTTGTTGGATTTAAGATGAGAGATGAGTTGTCAATAGACAATTACATGACCAATGGACCATTGCTCATTAGAGAAGGTAGGAGGAAGGATTGCGATGAAAGATATATGCCCATTAAGCAATTCAATGCGTATTATAGTACGTTGAAGAATTTCTTGAAGATTAGTGTGACCACGGAGTAATGAACATGACCTGCGTGGAGAGACAGTACATACCAATAATTAGGCTTAAACTAAACTGCGAAGACCCAGAACCAATAAACGTCGGCTTCGCCAACATAAAGCCAGACCTCAAATGCGGGGACACGTATTTCGAGGTTGAGTGCGAGGACAAGGCGCACTACGGGCTCGGCCAAGCACTTGCGTATAGGTACGGTGGTAAGCGGGCAGGCTTGATAATAATAGTCATCAATAGGTACGGCGAGATCGTGAAGTTCCTAAAATGGGTTAAGAGAAACTTCGATCTAAAGACAATGGTCATTACCTGTAAGGATAATAACTGTGAGGTATTAAGTATATAATTGAATAATTTTTCTCCACAAAAGGTGAGAAATCGACTTCACATTACTTATTGATTAATCATCTTTTAGGTTCAATTAAGAATAAGCTTAGCAATAGCGCTATTACGTTGAGCATCAGGATGAAAATTATTGATAAAAACCACGGATCTATTAAGAAGTAGGAAATCCTTAACGTCTTACCCAAGAACATCGAGTAATAGTATAAATCACTCATGGCAATTATTATAACGAACGCACCAACCTGCGATAATAACCAGAGCAGACCTGCCGCCGTACCTGCCAACTCACCACCTACGGTTTCAAGTGATAATTGAAGACCAACGGGTGCCAACGAGACTAACAGGAAGCCTATACCTATGCCTACTAATAGGTATATCAGGTATGTGGCGTTTAGTGAGAAGATTACTAAGAGCAGCGTTAATATTGATGTATTTATTAAAATTATTCGCTTCCTTACATGGTACTTATCAGAAATGTATGATAAGATGACCATACCAAGTATACCACTTATCAACATTGACATTCCAACGATATCCCCATACAGCGGCGCTATACCTCTAGAATAGAGTATTGACTCCATCCACTGAGCCAATGCACTAAATACACCAACCCCTATGAAGAATAGTATCATTAGTATTACAATGTTCCTCTGCCTAATAACATCCCTTAATTGCCCAGCAGGACCTTGTGATGATGAAACCTCTCTTATAACATGCCTTGTTGGTGATTCACGGGCAGTTAAAACGAAGAATAGCAGTGAAATGGTTGATACCAGGGAGAAGACTATAATGTTTAGTACCAAGTCGTGGTATGAAGGTACTGGGACCATCACCGGAGTTATTATTAATGCCAACACCATACCAATTATTTGACCCATTGTACCCACACCATTAGCCAGCGTTTGCTCGTTTGGAGGGAACCAATTGTTGGCTAACTTAGTTATGCTATTGTATATGAAGGGTTGGCTCGTACTAGCAAGGCTTTGGAATATTAATAATAGGTAGAAGTTACGACCAGCAATTATCCTAAGCCATGAAAATAATGCTAATAATACACCACCAATAGTCACCGTTAATTTAAATCCCACCTTATCGACTAAAATACCGACAGGTATTGCCAATGGTATAAATATTAATGGCCAGAGGGCAGCCATAAGCCCTATCATGACTAAATTCGTATGATAAATAGTAGTGACCTGGGGAGTGGCGATTCCTGCAAAATTAAGCCATATCATTTGAGAGGACATGGCAATCAACGTGTAGCCCAAAAGTACGACCCACCGCCAACGCAATTCAGCAACTGATTTCATACGTAATGTTTACCTTAACATAAAATTATTAAAAATATTTATTATATATAGGATATATACAAAAAGAATATTATCGAACTAATATATCATTAATTTATACTTTAGTATAATAATTCACGGATACACTAATTACCGAAGTCATAAATATTAATTTAAAATGGTTGCAGCGTCTTCATAAAATAATTTTTCGATAAGGTCTCGAAACTTGTAATATGTAAAATGATCATTACTTGAATAATTATACTTATACACTTTATTTTTGCAATATATACTTTATAGGGTTTTAATACTTTTTAAATTAATACTTACAGGGTACCTAATATGCTAGATCTGTTTAAGGGGTTAGAGAAGTTATTTAAACCATACAAGGGTTCCCTTATTGAGGTAAAGTCATTACCTTATCATGGATTAAGTAAAGACGAGATATTATCGGTTCTCAAAAAGATGGCTACTCTGGAGGATAAGTCGTGGATTGATGGAAAGGTTTCAGGCGCTGTCTATCATGGCGGTGGTGAATTGATATCGCTATATAATGATGTGTTTTCAATATTTCCAGTTGCTAATCCTCTACATCCTGATGTTTGGCCAAGCCTTGTTAAGTTAGAGAATGAGGTTGTGGCTATGGTTGCCGGTTTATTACATGGAGATTCTAATGTTAGGGGTTCAATTACTATGGGTGGTACAGAGAGTATCTTGCTTGCAATGAAAACATATAGAGATTACTATAGAGATAAAAGGGGAATTACCGAGCCTGAGATTGTACTTCCTAGGTCAGCACATGCTGCATTCCTTAAGGCCTGCGAGTATTTTAATATAAGGCCTGTAATAGTGGATCTCGATGATGAGTTTAGGGTGGATGTTGAGAAGGTTAAGGAGTCCATTACGAGGAATACCATAGCGATAGTGGGATCTGCGCCTAATTTTCCATATGGTACAATAGATCCAATAAAGGATTTGGCGGAAATAGCTATGGATCACGGTATTGGAATGCATGTTGATGCGGCATTAGGAGGATTTGTTTTGCCGTTTGCGCGTAAACTTGGTTATGATGTTCCTCAATTCGACTTTGAAATTGAGGGTGTAACCTCGATAAATGTAGATACACATAAGTATGGATATGCACCAAAGGGGTCTTCGGTTATACTTTATAGAAATCCTGAATTATTTAGGTACCAGGTCTACACGATTGGTGATTGGGCTGGTGGTATTTACTTCACACCAACAACGTTAGGTAGTAAGCCGGGGTTTACAATAGCAGCTACGTGGGCTGTTATGTTGTATTTAGGCGAGAAAGGCTATATGGAGATAACCAAGGCAATGCTTGAGGCAGGCAGGTATATAATTAATGAGGTTGGGAAAATCAAGGAGTTGAAAGTTCTCGGTAAACCACTATGGATAATAGCCATAGCGTCAGATATTGTTAATCCATACGTAGTGATGGATTACATGTCACAAAGAGGATGGCACTTAATAGGTCTCGTGAAACCCCCAGCATTTCATATAGCACTAACCTATAGACATACACTACCTAATGTTAAGGAGGCATTCATTAGTGATTTACGGGAATCGGTTAAGGATGCCCTAGAGAAGGGACAGCCGCCTATTGGAATGGCGCCGATTTATGGTATGTCCGCATTTCTACCAAGGGATCAAATAAATGCCATATTGAGGGAGTTTATTGATTGGTTATATAATCCATGGGACTAACTATGCCTAGTGAGAACCCTTACTTCATAGGTATTGATTTAGGTACATCATCATGCAAGGTCGCCGTGTTTAATAGGGAAGGTACATTAATAGCATCATCAACTAAACAATACGGCTTAATACTTGGTAAAGATGGAAAAGTTGAGCAGAACCCGCTTGAATGGTGGAATGCCGTCAGAGATGCCCTGAGGGATATATCGTCAAGGATCGACAGTAATAGGGTGATGGCGATGGGAGTTACTGGACAATGGTCTGGTACGGTGCCGATAGATCGGGATGGTAATCCATTATATAATGCCATTATTTGGATGGACACCAGGGGTAAGGATGAAATACGCAGGTTAATCGGTGGTTTTCCGTCGATATCTGGTTATCGTGTTGATAAGTTATGGAGATGGTTAAGAATCACTGGTGGAGCACCTACCAAGTCTGGCAAGGATTCACTGGCACATATACTGTATATAAGGGATAATATGCCTGATTTATACAATTCCACGTATAAGTTTCTAGAGCCGACGCACTTTATAGTAATGAAATTAACCGGGAGAATTGCAGCGTCCTGGGACACATCAATACTACTGTGGGTTACCGATAATAGGGACCCCAATAATATTGTTTATTATAGACCACTGTTAAAGTTAGTAGGAATACCTAAGGAAAAACTTCCTGAACCGGTGGCACCGCCAACCGTTGTTGGTACATTAACAAAATCAGTAGCTGAGGATGTGGGGTTACCCGAACATGTGAAGGTAATTGCAGGTTGTGGCGATATACCCTGCTCCTTGGTGGGCGTTGGTGCTGTTGATTATTACGAGACTCATATATACATAGGAACATCATCCTGGATTACCGCACATGTGCCACTCAAGAAAACAGACATACTTCATAACATCGCATCACTACCCTCAGCACTTCCAGGTAAGTACTATGTACCGGTAGAGCAGGAGAACGCTGGCAGTTGCCTAGATTACGTAATGCGTACTCTCTCGATAAGTGATTATGATGAGGTGAATAAGATGTGCATGGAATCGCCACCAGGTGCTAATAAATTACTATTTTTACCATGGTTACTCGGCGAAAGGGCGCCCGTTGAGAATCCATACCTAAGAGGGGGGTTCTTCAACATGGGTATATATAACACAAAGAATGATGTCGTCAGGTCAGTAATGGAGGGAGTTGCGTTAAATATAAGGTGGTCGTTTCAGACCTATGCAAGATTCATAAACCGTCGTATAGATCGCGTAATACTTGGTGGCGGTGGCGCTCAATCAACTATTTGGCCTCAAATAATTGCTGATGTCCTAGGCATTAAAGTTATGGTTATAAGTAATCCAAGATACACAACGGCAAGAGGTGCTGCATTACTGGCGGCATATGGCGCAGGAATAATGCCGCTAGACGAAATAAAGAGCGCACGACAAATAACCCAGGTATTCGCACCAAACGATAAGCTAAGGAAATTATACGATGAATTATACACAGTATTAATAAAATATTATAGAAATAATGAAAAAATTATGAGGAAAATAAACATATAATTAGCTATATAACTCTAATGAAAAGCTTTCTATTTTTAATTCACTGAACTATTATGAACTTATTTAATTATTTCCAATGAATAGTAAGGTTTATTAGTGGTAAATTATTAATTTGTAATTGAATGCTGATAAGCATTAAGTTGTTCGTAATTGATGGGAGGGATGATGAGTATGTGGTAACAGTCAAGAACGCAATTAATGAGGTAACCAAAAGATTGTATTTGAAAGGAAATCTTGTGCGTTTCGTCTCTGTTAGGGTGAATAGGGAGTTCCTGGATATAATCCGTAGCATGATACTTGGCGGTGAGGGTCCCGCTGAGTTTGTGCCGATAGTTAATGAGTTGAGGGAGTACGAGATCTTTGATTTACCGGCGCTTGTGATTAATGGTAAGAAGGTATTTGAAGGCAGGGCCCTAGGTCCAAGTGAAGTTAGTGATCTCGTTATAAGGAGAATAATGGAACTCATAGGTTAGGTTCTTAATACAAGCAATTCCGCAGTTATTCTAAAATTTTCAGTCTGTATCAATCATTATAATTTATAATACTGAATCTATTTAGGTAATTTATAGAATAATGTTCACTATATTCACATGGTTTTATTAATATTCACCATTCATAAACCATAAAACATATGAGCGCATAGATAAAATTTAAAAATAATAAGCACCTTACTTAACCATGACAGGGAGTACTAGGGATGTTGGTAAGCAGGGTGTTGGTTTACGTAAAGAGTTAAGTTTACTTGAGCTAACGATAATAGGCCTTGTCGGTGCTGTTGGTACTGGAATACTCTTTTCAGCACCTCAAATGATGGTTATGAGTGGCCCCGCCGTAATACTTGAGTGGGTTCTGGGTGGCATCTTTTACTTCATCATAAGCCTAACGTACATGGAGATGGCAACCCTATACCCAGAGGCTGGTGGTCCGGCTAGGTACGCGTACTACACCCATGGACCAATCACTAATCTATTGAATGCGTGGGCTAGCATGGTTTGGTACTTATTCATACCACCTGCCGAGGCTATTGCCGTGGTTTACGCAATAAACTACTTCACCCACAACCTGCTAACACCAAGCGGTATACCTACGTGGCTTGGTGCTGGTGTTGCCGCGTTGTTCATACTGTTGATGGTGCCATTTAATTACTTCGGTGTTAAGTTCTTTGGGCAGACAACGACGGGTATCGGCATACTGAAGTTAATACTGTACCTAATAATACCAGCCGGACTACTAGCTGTGGTCTTCATGCCCCAAAACATCGCAGGCCTACCGGGTGGTTTTGTACCCTATGGTTTTGCGGCTGTGTTCTCCGCAATACCGCTGGGTATGTTCGCCTTTGGGGGTACCAGGGTCATACCTGACTACGCCGAGGAGATGAAGAATCCCCAGAGGGATGCTCCATTGGCAATATTGCTTGTTGTCGTTGGGCAAACATTAGTGTATGTGTTGTTTGCCGCAACCTACGTATTATCGCTTAATTGGAGCGCATTTAATGTTAAGCCTGGCGATTGGGCCGACCTCACGGCAATAACATCATCAGCAAACCCTGTCATGTACATTGCGGGGACATATGGACTTGGCTACTTGCTTACGGTAGCCACGATTGTCGGTATTCTAGGCCCATTCGTGGTTGGCTATATATACCTCGGTGGTGGTAGTAGGGTGTTCTTCTCGATGTATAGGTCAAAGTACGTTAGCCAGAGGGTTGGTGAGATTCATGAGAAGTATGCGATACCCTATTGGGCGTTGATCATATTCGGGTTAGCCGGTTTAGTCCTTGCACTGCTATCGCCAATACCCACGGTCTACACAATAATTGAAGAGGCTGTGGTGGCTGGTTACCTAGGCTTCTCGATAGTGCCGGTATCGCTTGTAGTGTCAAGAAGGCAGGGATTAAGCGGTATCTATAAGGTACCTGCCCCATACGTCATTGGAGCCCTGGCATTTATATTCGCCACATGGATCGTTTACTGGTCAGGTTGGCCGGCAACGCCATACGGCGTCCTACTAGTCTTCGTGCTCTCAATAATCTTTGGTGCGATCTATAAGGTTCGTGGCGCCCTCACGAACTCTATCTGGTACATAGTCTACATGCTCGCCATGGTGTTGATGACGTATATTGGCCAGACGGCTGGTGGTCCCGTACCAATACTGAAGTTCCCATGGGATATGGTTGTGGTTACGATACTGGCCATAGTATTCTACGTATGGGGCATATACTCAGGACTACCAAAACCATACGAAACACCACCAGTGAAGTCGTGAATAGACATGCATTAATTTAAAATCAACCTCAAAAGTATTAGCCTATCATGGTCGTCCCAATTGTTGGCGTTGGCATCCTCAGACCCTTCACGCGCATCACCCGGTTAACGAGGGTGTTGAGGGAGATTAGTGGTAAAGCTAGGATTATCAAGGGTTTTGTGTGGGATGTTAGTGATGGTGAGGGGTACCTGGGTAATGGTGATGTTTTGAGGGGTGATGCTGTCATAATCACTACCGGTTATTGGGCATCAACGCTTGGAATACCAGTAATGCCGTTTAGGGGTTTTGGTATTAGGGTTAGAGTGTGCGAGGCTTAAGCACACAGTATCATTCGATGACCTGGGCATATTCGTTATACCATTCAGCGGTTGGTTTAAGGTGACGTCTAGGTTCGACCCAGACTGTGATATTGACAGTGGTCCGCTTAGGGAGGTTGTTAGGAGGGCTAGATCAGTCTTTGGTGATTTTGAGGTTATCGATGTAACCATCGGTTATAGACCATGCACACCAGACGGTTTACCAATCATTGGTGATAAGACGTACATGGCAACAGGTGGTTGTAGACTTAGTTAGACGCAGCGCCTGGCGTGGCAAAGCTCGTAACAGACCTCGCACTTGGAAGAATTAAGCAGTCGGATTTAGGAATTAATAGGTTTAGGAAATTCTAAAGCTTAAGTGTTTAGTGTTTTAGTGTCTAATTGCGTTGGTTAATTGCCCTGCTTTCTCGATCGTAATTATCGATTAAGCAACCATACCTGCCTCTCCTCCTTATCGCCATTGTTGCGCAATATGTATTTGTGGTACTCACCGTTGGCGATTATGCGGCAGTTATCCTTAGCGAGTTGGCTTGGTCTGTAGTGGTCTATCACTGTTGATGATGCGTATATGGTTAAATCACCAACCTCACACATGTAAATCCTGTAATACCTCTCCCTAACCCCATCCCTACCGTCATTTAACAACCTATAGTAACTACCGGCTACGAAGGATACGTAATCACTGCCTATTAACGCAACGCCTAGGTTTGCGCCGGTCCTTACATGATTGAGTAGCCAGGTTAGATCATCCTTACCAACATCACTACCTATCCTCCTAGCCAGTGCCAGGTTTGCTATGTAGGTATCATTATACCTACTGGCGACACCCTCAGAAACGTCGGCGGCCTTTAGTAGTAAGTCCTTACTGAACGAGCCATTATGAATCATGTAGAGCTCGGAACCACCATTAGTAATAGCCCTAACTGGGTGTGTCGAGAATATGTTTATTGGAGTACCCGTGCTTGCAGCCCTCGCATGCACCATCATCACCACAACACCATCCAAACCCCTCAGGAAGGGCCCAATAATACCCACCGGGTTATCCTCGAAAATAGGTTTAACGCTCCTATGATGAAGCATGGCAACACTAGAATCCCTAATCCCAATGATCAACGCTCCCCAACCATCCCTATGTTGCTCCTCGTTTAGGAACTCCCTACCGTAGGGATCCATGGATGCTGCATTAACAAGGCTCTTGACCACGTCCACCAGGGTTTCGCCATCCTTAACACGACCCACTGCCAGAACCATCCTACACATACTAGTTAAGCGAGTAGTCAATGGGACAATTATAAGTGTTACGTGTGGTTAGGAATTGGCTTAATGGGTTTTAATAGACCCATTGGGTGCAACGGCTTCATTGAATTACCTTACCTATCTTCTCCCTGGCGTTCTCGACAACCAGCAACGCCAAACCCAGGTCTGTCAACTCCCTCAGGATACTAATTAATAGTGTGCTTTGGTTTACGGGGGTTATTATCAATATGTATTCACCAGCCCTCGTAACTATTAAGTCCGAACTCCCCAAACCGGCCCTACCAAGCATCTTATCAATAGAACCCTTAATCGCGGCCAAAACGGCACCTAGGGACTTCATATTTACGCTATTCCTCGACACAGATGATATGATGAAACCATTACGATAAATAAGCATGGCACCCACAATACCATTGCCAATATCCATAGCAAGGCTCCTCAATATGGAACCAACCTCATTGTTAATCCGGGACATGCATTTTAATCAAAAAGAACCACCTTATAAATTTTTATTTCAACAGACTCCATGAAAATGTTTGCATATAAATCGATTGAAAGCAAAAGTTCTTCGATGGAATCTGAATTAGCATTTAATTAAGGATTGATCAGACAACACGTCCATAAGGTAGGGCTCTATCTTACGTAATACACGTGGGTGAGAGGGGTCCAGCGCGCGCATTCTTGTCGTAACATTCAGTTTTTAAACTATGTTCAATTGCACATAATAAATAATCTATATATTTAATGTGCAATAATACATATTCCCATAATGCCTATTTAAGGCTATCATTGATGTACTTCATTTCCCTTGATGGGTATTTTTATGTTGTTGGTTGATTAATAATTTTGTTAATAGTTTATAGCTATAGGTGCGTTAGATGTGGGTTTTTGTTTAATGATTTGATTAAATAAATTCACGGGATATGGTGGGGTAATTTTTATAAATTCTTTAATCGATTGTTTTATTGATGGGTATAAAAGGTCAAGTATCAGTATTCAGGGCTATAGAAGATCTTAGGTGGTCGAGAGCCCATACCTGGTCCTTCATTGCCTTTGCCCTGGGTCTCCTCTTTGAGGCTTACCTGGTTGGTATTGCACCAATAGCAACCACCTGGTTTACGCTTCCATCATCCTTAGAGGCCCTGACTCTCATATGGCCGTTTCTCTGGCTCATTGTTGGGCTTATATTTGTTGGTCCTCTCTCGGATAGGTTTGGTAGGAAGAGGTTGTTCATACTTACCATGTCCATGTATGCCATTGGTATTGCAATCTTCATAGTAACCACGTTGTTTATACCCAATTACGTATCACTACTCGTCACATTGGCAATAATGCTTGCGGCAGCAGGTGGCGAGATGAATGTAATACTTACGGACATGCATGAAGTAATGCCAAGGAAGCATAGAAGTAAGGCTGCGTTCTTCTTGATAAACTTCATAAATGTTGGTTTCATAATAGTGTCCCTCATAAGTCTCAACACGCAGTTAATAGGGCCCTTCTATCAGAGACTCGCTATTGGTATTATTGGTGCCGTAATATTGGTAGTGCTTGTGATAAGTAGAATGAATATGCCCGAATCAATCAGGTGGCTTGAAAGGAAGGGTCGCATCAATGATGCAATTAGGGAGGTTGGGAAGTACTATGGCGTTAGGCTTGACCCAGGTACGTTACCGACCGTTAATACCGAGATAAGTAAGCCAATCCTTAATCCACCCCTTTGGTTTAGGTTCATAGTTGCTGTGCTAATGATGACCGCCAATGATATAGGCTTTGGGCTGCTCTCATACGAGGTTGGTCCGATATACTTCAGTAACCAAACGGCTTTGATCATTCTAATGACAACACTTGCTGAGTTCATTGGGGGATTATTTATAGCACCCTTCGCAGATAGGATTAGTAGAAAGGTGGTTCTGCTATTTTCAACGGGTGGTGCTGCTATTGTCACCTATATAATAGTGGCCTTTATGAAGCCTATAGTCAGTAACTTCACGTTGTTCCTGGCTATGGATTTCATACTCAATATATTCATTGGTATACAGTACCTGGCCATGGACACATTCAAGGGTGAGCTATGGCCAACTGAGCGTAGGGGCACGTTTGTAAGTCTCGTTAGGCTCATATCGATTGGTTCACTTATCCCTGAAACCCTATGGGCTGTTTCTGCTCCACTAAGTCAATTCCTAATACTCAACATGGGCGTATGGACAATGGGCCTCGCAGCAGCCATTGCCTGGTTCCTTAGGGGGATTGAGACTAGTAAGGGTACGAGCATTGTGGTAACCTCAGGTGAGACCCCAATTGTATAGCAAGACAAAGTGATTATCCTAACTTTAAATGTAGTTTATTATTCTTATAAGCCAACATTTACCGTACCGCCCACCGAAACTTAGCGCCAATTTCACTGGACGGTTTGTACTCGTTATACTAATGATTCCTGAATTCACTATTGAGCCCTTGGGTTAGTTCACAGCACTTACCGAAACAAGTCACAAAATAATGCACAGCTAGCATGTCATGAGTGAGTATTCGGTGCCGTATTTTAAATCATCCTTGGTTTACATATGCATAGATTTTGCCATTACTACCTATTGTGCTGAAGGTTATTGTGAACCCATTACTTGGCATAATACTTGTGCGTACACCGTAGCAGAATATTTCCGGCACACCACCGGCTGAGTAGGCATTTCCGCCAAGGTTTATTGTTACTGGATCTGTTGTAGTGCCATTCACCGTGTACATCACTAATGTGAGCACGCCCTCGCTGTTTGGCGGTATTGTTATTGATGGCTCTAGGTTGCATAGCATTGAGCCTATCGTCGTTGTTCCTCCTATTGTCAGTTGCTTGTTCCCGTTGTTCTTTATGGTTATTGTTATTGTTATCAGATTGTTTGACCTGATCAACGTGGCATTTGTTGATACATAGCTAGGGTTATTACCAGGATTTTGAGCATATATTAGTGATGTGAGTACGTTCCCTAGCTCATTGACGTTAAAGTGGAGTGGTGCTAATAATGCTATTGCTAGAGCTACCAAAGTGATTGTAAGGAATATGTGTGAGATATCCATTGTTCCCAATTTATCTTTGTAAGTCATTAAATGAGTATTCAGGCTCTAGTATTTAAATTTTTCTTCAATTTTCTAAGAAAATACGTTCTATTCCAAATAAAAACACCCACACCCGTTATTAACGTAGAAGAAAAATAAAATAAGCAATGATTTATGAAGAATAAATATGACACCAAACCCAATAAGAATACCGGTGGCATTCATAGATCCAGTCATAGGTGACCTGGGCGGACCGCCTGAATCGAGTAGGTGGATTGAGGAGAGGAGGGCTGCGTTCATGAATGCTGTGAGGGGTGAGTATTCGGGTGTTGATTTTGAGTTCTATGACATTAGGGATTTGGTTGATGTTCAGGAGTTCCTCAATAGGGAGGGTAACGCCGTTGGTTATGTTGTTGTGTCTCTGAACTCGATAATGGGGTATATAGACCCGATAATTAGGAGTGGTAAGCCCGTGATTATAGTAGCCGAGGCATACGCAGGTGCTGGTGAGTTCATGCTAGGCCTTAGTAAGGCGGTTGATGAGGGTTACCCGGTCATTGGCGTTGCAACAAGGGACATAACGAGTAAATACGCAATATCCAAGATCAAGTACCTAATAGCCCTGGCTAAACTAAAGAATAGTAAGGTATTGTTCGTAGTATCACCAAGCCTAAAATCCCACCTCACGTGGCAGTTCGGTCCCAACACGGACATGTACAGCGTGCTTAGGCTTATCCAATCAATAACGGGTGTAACACCAATAATAATGGATGCCAACGAGTTTAGGGCAAGGTTCTTCGACAACGTTGATCAGAGGGAGGCGGAGGCCGTGGCCGAGGCCTGGATTAGGAATGCGGAGGCTGTTTATGATGATTCGAGAGAGGAAATCGTGAATTCAGCAAAGCTTTACCTGGCAATGAGGAGGGCGGTTAGGGAGTTGGGTGTTAATGCCATAGCCGTCGACTGTATAGTACTGTACAACACCGGCTTATTGAAGGCATGGCCGTGCCTGGGTTATATGCAGTTGTGGTATGACAATATAATACCAGTCTGCGAGGCCGACCCATACGCCGCAATACCAATACTCATAGCCAAATACCTATTCGATAGGAATGGCTTCACTGTCAATGTCGGCGTTGATTCAGAACGTGGCGAATTCGTTTATCACCACTGTTACGCACCAACGAATCCACATGGTAGTGAGAAACCCGAGGTGCCCTACATAATAACGAAGGCACACCTAGGCACTAAGCATGCGTCAATACACGTTAAGTTACCAACCAATGAACCTGTCACGGTGATTGGATTTAATCCAGAGGAGAGGTTGTTATCGGTGCATGTTGCTAAGGCCTCCAATAATGAGTATGCACCGCAGGCCTGTGCCACGAAACTTATTGGTTCTGGAAATGTTAATGTTGTTGTTCGTAATTGGCGCTGGAGGGGTGGTTGGCATAGGGTGGTTGTGTATGGGGACTTTAGGAGGGAGCTTGAGGAGTTCGCCACATTGCTGGGTCTTGATTTGATCAACGAGGATTTATAACCTCAATGTCCTCCTCAACCACTCACTGGTTTCATGAATTATCGGTGGTTTCCAGTAATCCCCCGAGAACGCCTTTAGTATGCCGATTATCCATACCAGGAATACGCCGAGGGCATAAAGAACCTTTAATGCCAGGGGTATCACGATTGTGAAGGCGAAGATTAGACTCACGATCTCTACCAAAATCCATGCGATGATCACAACAATCGTTAGACCTATCGACTCAATAGCCCAATACCTAACATAATCATCTCTAGGCCTCACGATTAGGGCAACCACAGCACCTATTATAAACAACGCCCAAGCAATAACAGCCCAACCCCTACTCTCCATGCTGGTGCTCATCGATCTTGGTAAAACCCCCACATATTTAAACCATTGTATCATTGATTTATCAGGTAGTAAGCATTATTAGGTTTGAATTTAATTAGAAAATGGTGTCCAGGAAGAGCAAGAAAAAGAGTGAGGAGGAAAAGACTTCGGGCTCAGCATCAATAACCTCATTCCTATACGGCACAGAGGAGCAACAAGCCAAGACCAGCGCAGAGACCAAACCAACCGAGACAAAACCAATTGAAACAAGAAAGGAAGAGACAACAGAGGAGAAACCACGCACAGAGGGCGTGGCTAAAGAGCATACCAAACCGGCGGTAAGTGGCGTTGAGGGCGAGATACTTAATCACATAATGAGTAGGGGTAGTGTGACTAAGGATGAGTTAATGGCATGGGCCAAGTCCAGGGGTTACAGGGTATCCGACGTATTGAGGGCCATAGAGAGCCTCACGGGTAGCGGTAAGGTTAGAAAGAGACTCAATGATAAGGGCAACCTAATTTACGTATACGTCAAGCAATAATACCCACATAATGCCCATATAATTTCGAAAGTAGGTATTAGCGACCCTTATATTCCATAGAGACAGGGCATTAGTGGGTAGTGATAAGGCTTCTCAGCGGCAATAATGAGTCCCCAAGGTAGATCACCCTGGAA
>Ga0080003_1001109_pt1 | contig 15070 bp, 12 predicted proteins | sample JossMetagenome_FD_69206 | JGI IMG/M metagenome (GOLD analysis project Ga0080003, IMG submission 69206) | Hot spring microbial communities from Joseph's Coat, Yellowstone National Park, USA - JC2_E (SPADES assembly) (version 2) | ecosystem: Environmental > Aquatic > Thermal springs > Hot (42-90C)... | reverse complement strand
AGCGCACCCTTTTGAAAACCCTACACCTTTTACAAATTTTTTTGAGGCTTTTTTAATTATTTTAATACCAGCAGCTCTTACATATACCTTTGGTAAAATGGTAAAAAATCAAAAACAAGGTTGGGCTATCTATTTTGCAATGCTATTTATGTTTGTAGTGTTTTTGGGAATACAGTATACAGCTAATATTGGGCAAGATCCTCTAATATCACATTTAGGTGTTTCTGGTCCATATATTGAAGGTCAAGAAGTAAGATTTGGGGTAGGAGGCACAACGTTGTTTTCAACCACTACTACAGCAGTTGCATGCGGTGCAGTTGATGCTATGCACGATTCACTCTTACCCATTGGAGGAATGATTCCAACAGTTTTAATGCTGCTTAGCGAAGTAGTTTTTGGAGGCGTAGGATCGGGCCTTTATACAATGATAGCTTTTATTATTATAGCGGTATTTGTGGCTGGTTTGATGATTGGGCGAACCCCTGAGTTTTTAGGTAAAAAAATAGAAGTAAAGGAAATGTGGATGGCAGTTATTGTAGCCTTAACCTCTGGAATAATAGTGCTAATTTTAACTTCTATTGCCTTAGTAACAAAATCCGGTGTAAGTTCAATACTAAATCCTGGACCTCATGGCCTCTCAGAAATACTTTATGCTTATGCATCAACAGCAAATAACAATGGCAGCGCTTTTGCTGGATTAAATGCAAACACAGTGTTTTATAACCTAAGCACAGCTTTAGCTATGCTAATTGGAAGGTTTGTACCAGCGGTAGCTATTATTTACATGAGTGGCCTTTTAGCCCAAAAAAAATATACACCTCCAAATATAGGCACTCTGCCAACAGAAAAGCTGCCGTTCATTTTATGGTTAATCCTTGTAATAATTATAGTGGGTGCATTGACATTTTTTTCTGCTCTAGCATTGGGTCCATTTCTAGAAAATATTTTAATGCTTAGAGGTATAGTATGAAAGTGAATAAAACTTCATTATATAATCCTGAGTTATTAAAAACAGCTGCCATTAATGCATTTAAAAAACTCAACCCCAAAGATTTAAAATCTAACCCTGTAATGTTGGCTGTAGAGATTGGCGGTATATTAACTACAGTAGAATTTATATTGGAATTGATTGGAATAAAGGGTGGTCCTGCGTGGTTTACTGGATGGGTATCTATATGGTTGTGGTTTACAGTTATTTTTTCAAATTTTGCAGAAAGCTTATCCGAAAGTAAAGGAAAAGCACGCGCAGAGTCCCTAAAAAAGACAAAAACAGAAATTATAGCTCATAAATTAAAAGAAGAAAAACTTGATGGTCAATATGAGGATATACCATCAACGCAGCTTAAAAAAGATGATTTAGTGCTTGTAAAAGAAAATGAATTAATACCAAGTGACGGTGAAATTGTGATAGGCGCAGCCCTTGTAAATGAATCTGCCGTAACAGGTGAATCTGCACCTGTTATAAGAGAAGCTGGAGGAGATAGAAGTGCCGTTACTGGCGGTACTAAAGTAGTTGCAAACTCAATCGTTGTAAAAATAACCACAAACCCCGGAGAAACATTTTTAGATAGAATGATCTCCATGGTTGAAGGTGCAAAACGCAGAAAAACACCAAACGAAGTGGCACTTGGAGTACTGCTTATTTCTTTGACAATTGTATTTTTGCTTGTAGTAATAAATTTAAGGGCTTTGTCTATATATTCTTTAAACTCAATAGGTCATGGTAAGCCCGTTTCATTTGTTATACTAATTGCGTTGTTTGTGTGTTTGGCTCCAACTACAATAGCTGCACTTTTGCCTGCAATTGGCATAGCCGGCATGGATAGGCTTTTTAGAAGAAATGTTGTAGCACTTTCTGGTAAAGCAGTAGAAGCAGCTGGTGATGTAAATGTATTGCTGCTTGACAAAACTGGTACAATAACATTAGGTAACAGACAAGCCTCAGAATTCATACCCGTTAATAACCATACAGAAGAAGAGTGTGCAAAAGCAGCCCTTTATTCATCTATAGGTGATGAAACACCAGAAGGCAGAAGCATAGTAGTACTGTCAAAAAGAAAATATAATCTTAGAGCTCAAACACTCACAACTGGGACAAAAACTATACCTTTTAGCGCCCAAACAAAAATGAGTGGTGCTGATATAGAAGGCCATAAATACAGAAAAGGCTCATTTGAAGCCATGAAGAATTATATAGTAAAAAATGGCGGTCAAGTTCCTACAGGATTAGAAGAAATTGTCGAAAAAGTTTCAAAACAAGGCGCAACGCCGCTTGTTGTGGCAATTGATAATGATATTTTTGGTGTTGTAAATTTAAAAGATATTTTAAAGAAAGGCATTAAAGAGCGTTTTGACCAACTTAGAAAAATGGGCATCAAAACAGTCATGATAACGGGAGATAATCCTTTGACAGCAGCAACTATTGCAGCAGAAGCTGGAGTGGATGATTTTTTGGCTGAAGCTAAACCAGAAGACAAACTGCGCCTTGTAAGGGAGTACCAATCTCAAGGGTTAATGGTTGCTATGACAGGTGATGGCACAAATGATGCCCCCGCTTTGGCCCAAGCAGATGTGGCCGTTGCTATGAATACTGGTACTCAAGCGGCAAGAGAAGCTGCAAATGTAATCGACCTTGATTCAAACCCAACTAAACTTTTAGATATTGTAGATATTGGTAAGCGCATTTTAATGACAAGGGGAGCCCTTACAACATTCAGTATATCCAATGATATCGCAAAATATTTTGTTATTATACCTGCAGCTGTTGTATCTATATACCCCCAATTAAATGTGCTCAATATCTTGCATCTTGCAAATCCCTACTTGGCAATTCTCTCAGCGGTAATATTCAACGCTGTAATTATACCAATTCTTACACCACTTGCTTTAAAAGGTGTGTGGTATAAACCAATGCCTGCAGAAAAGTTACTTATATATAATTTGCTAATTTATGGCGGCGGTGGTCTAATTTTACCATTTATTGCAATCAAGTTAATATATGTGCTACTAAGTGTATTCATTTGAGAGGTTTGCTATGAAAAATTTTAAACAAGGTGTGATAGTATTTGTATTTTTATTTTTAATAACAGGTGTAGTATATCCTTTGATAGTGACATTAATTGGCCAAATTGCTTTTAATAAACAGGTAAATGGCAGCTTGATTTATAATAATAACCATGAAATCATTGCATCAAAACTTATTGGACAACCATTTCAAAATCCAAAACTTTTTTGGTCAAGGCCATCTTCCACACCAGATTTTCCATATAATGCTTTATACAGTGGAGGATCAAATCTTGGCCCAACAAATCCCGAACTAATAAAACGTGTTCAAGAAAGAACAAAATACTTAAGAGCAAATGATTTGGAAGGTCAAATACCGTCCTGTTTGGTATTAGGCTCAGGTAGTGGGCTTGACCCAGACATTACACCGTCTGCGGCGTTTGCTCAAATACAAAGAATTTCTAAATATACGCATATACCAGCAAGGGTGTTGGATGAGTTGGTAAAAAAGCACATTAAAAAAAGACAGTTTTTATTCTTTGGAGCAGATAGGGTCAATGTTGTTGAACTGAATTTAGCACTCATTGAGGTAGAAAAACAATATGGCAGAAGATGATATAAAAAGACCTTCACCAGAAGAACTATTAGAAGTAGCAAATCAGGAAACAAATACACAGAAAAAAGGTAAACTTACGATATATTTAGGTTATGCTCCAGGCGTTGGAAAAACGTATGCTATGTTGTATGATGCGCATTTAAGAAAAAAAGATGGTGTTGATGTTGTAGTAGGTTATGCAGAAACACACAATAGACAAGAAACAGAAAAACTACTTGAAGGGCTAGAAGTAATAGAACCTTTAATCGTTGACTATAAAGGACTTAAACTAAAAGAGGTTAATTTTGAAAAAATTTTAGAACGCAAACCCCAGCTTGTAGTAATTGATGAGCTTGCACACACAAACCCACCGGGTTTTAAAAATGCAAAGCGTTATCAAGATGTTGAAGAAATCTTAAATGCTGGTATTGATGTTTATACGGCATTGAATGTCCAGCACATAGAAAGCTTAAATGATCTAGTGTTTCAGATTACAAATATTGCTATAAAAGAAACAGTCCCGGATAAATTTATAGAATTAGCCACCGAAATTAAATTGGTTGATTTAACGCCAGAAGAATTACTAAAAAGGCTTAATGATGGAAAAGTTTATGTAAAAGATATGGCACAGGCTGCTGTAAAAAAATACTTTAGGCCAGGTAACCTGCTCGCACTTAGACAAATTGCTTTAAGAGTAGTAGCCGATAGTGTAGACGATAAAATGCGCACATATATGAAGCAACATGCTATAGCAGGACCCTGGTCTGTTAAAGAAAAGGTTCTTGTAGGCATATTTGCAAGCCCCTATGCAGAGCAGCTTGTAAGAGCCACATACAGGTTTGCTACAGAATTAGAAGCCCAATGGATAGCAATCCATATAGAAACCCAAAAAAATCATGACTTTACTGAACAAGAAGAAATTTGGTTAAATAAAGCTTTTGATTTAGTAAGAAGCTTGGGCGGGCAAATTGTATGGATAAAAGGCGACGATGTAACAACAGAAATGGTAAATTACGCAAAATCTCAAAATGTTACAAAAATTGTTATAGGTAAACCAAGAAAATTAAACATTTTTTCACCATCAATACCAGAAAAATTAATAATGCAAACTGAATTCATAGATGTATACCTTGTCGCACCAAAAGAAAAAAAAGCTCAGGAATTTTTGAAAAAGAAAAAATACAGCTTTATAAGAATAAAACAATACATATATTCTACGGTAAATGTAACTTTGGCTACTATCTTGGGTCTGACTTTAAAAAACCACTTAAGTCACTCAAGCTTAATGGCTATATTTTTAGCTACGCTTTTTTACAATGCTCTTATGTTTGGAACAATCCCTGTAATTTTATCTATAGTAATTAGCGTATTGATGTTTGATTTTTTCTTTATACCACCAGAATATACTTTTTATGTCTCCGATTTTAATTATTTAATTTCATTTTTAGTTTATGCTGTAGTTATAGTTTCTGTTTCAACTCTTGTTACAAAACTTAAATTTAAAATGAAACTTTTAAAAGAAAGCCAGCTTAGAGAATCAAGTCTTTACGAGTTAAGTAATAATCTTGTGATGGCTAACACAAAAGAGCAAGTGTTATCTATTTTGATAAACCACATAAAAAAATTATTTAATACTGAATCGGCAATATTTATTGCAGATGAGAACAATAAATTAAAATTAGGAGCAAAAACTAAAGCTTTTGACATAAACTCTGAATCTCAAGGTATAGCAAATTGGTCTTTTATTAATAAAAAAAATGCAGGTTTTGGTACAGAAACTATAGCTAACGCAAGTGCCCTTTATATACCTATGATTACAACAAACGATGTATTTGGAGTAATAGCAATAGAGTTAAAACAGATAAACAAGCGTTTAACAATTGATGAAAGAGTTGCGCTAGATGCTATAGCTCATCTTGGGGCAATAGCACTTGAAAGGTTAAAGCTAATGCGATGTATGTAGATGTAGCTTGCATTTGTAAATGTTAGTTTAGTATTTTGTGCTTTATAAAACAATTAACTCCTTATAATAAAAACCTTTAAAACATCTTTTAAATTTTTTCTTGACAAATCATTCTAAGCAGATACACTCAGATCAGAAAAAACAAAAGAAGTTGCTTTAAAACTCAATACTTTAGATCTTACAACAGATAAACAAATAAGATTGCTAGATAGATGGCACATATATCAGCTGCGCCAGAGTCATTCATTATTAAAGAAGTTTTTATTATTTCTAGCATTAGTTGGACCTGGGATACTTGTAATGATAGCGGATAATGACGCAGGAGGAGTTATTACTTACGCTCAAACTGGGGCGCAGTACGGTATAGGATTTTTTATACCCTTTCTTATCTTAATGATACCCGTTGCCTATATTGTGCAAGAAATGACAGTGAGGCTTGGAGCTGTTACAAAGCGTGGGCATGCAGAAATGATATGGAAAAGGTATGGAAAATTCTGGGGAGCATTTTCTCTACTTGATTTAACCATAGCAAACATACTAACACTTATAACCGAGTTTATAGGTATAGCAACGGGGCTAAAGGTTTTTGGCGTGCCTTCTTTATACAGCGTTATTGGGGGATTTGTTGTAGTATCTTGTGTGTTAATCTTTTTAAGATACTATACTTGGGAGAGGATAGCTTTATGGATTGCTGCAGGCAACCTTGTGTTTGTGCCTCTTGCTATAATGGCACACCCTAATTGGCAAAAAGTAATAGAGTCATTTGCTACATGGTATATACCGCATGGTTCTCACTTCAGCACGTTTGTGTATATAATACTGGCAAACTTAGGAACCACTATCGCTCCATGGATGTTGTTTTTCCAACAATCAAGCGTCGTTGACAAAGGACTTGCAAAAATAGACATACCTAAAGGTCAGCTGGATACATTTATCGGTAGTATAATAATGGGTATTGTAGCAGTTTCGATAGTAATTCTAACTGGAAGTTTAGTATTTGGTATACCTGGAGCTTCTGGGTTTGATATTAACCATATAATGCTTATTTTATCTAAATCCAAAATAGGACAAATAGGCACAGATCTTTTTGCTTTAGGTTTAGCAGAAGCGGGGCTCATTGCAGCTATTGCAATAACTGCAAGCACTTCATGGGCAACTGGTGAAGCGCTAGATTTGGAGCGCAGCATAAATTCTAAATTCTCACAAGCTTTACCCTTTTACCTATCTGGCATACTAAGCGCTGCACTAGCTGCCACAGTAGTGCTAATACCCCATATGCCGCTTGGGCTTCTAAATTTAGGAGTACAGGTTATAGCAACTATCTTTATGCCTGCTGCCATGCTATTTTTACTAATGCTTTTAAATGACAAAGAAATAATGGGAGACTATGTAAATAAACCCTGGCAAAATATTTCAGCTTTTACAATAGTAGGTATTTTAATTATTGCAAACATGCTATATGGCTATACGGTAATATTCCCTAAAGGTTTTTAAGAGGAGGGAAAAATGACAAAAAACACAAACATAGAAGAGTTTTTTGAAGCAGAAAAAGAAAATATAGAAAAACCAATCAATGTAGAAAGAACTAATGTTAAAGGTTGGATTAAGTGGGCTTTTTGGGCTTTGCGAATATACATAGCAATAATGCTTGTGCTTATAGGCGCAAGTTTTTTGCACATTAAGTAGTAGTTACGCCCAATATAGAAAGGGGCATAAAAATGCAAAGAGAATATCTAATAAAAGCAAAAACGCTGTCCATAGTTTTTGTCTTAATGATGGTGCTGGTTAAAAATAGCTACTGCGGTGAACTTTCAAGCACCCCCGACATAGACCTTTTTGGTTCAATAAAGCAGTACTTTGTGTGGGGCAACAATAACTATACATGTACCCCTTTGTCAAGTCAAAAATTTCTAATTTTTATTCCCCATTTACGCTGCTTCCTGTATACCTATCTTATAAACACTCTATAGTATACAGTTACTGTAATGCTTAAAAACATTTTAAACCCTAATATACATAAATCCCTAGTTTTTTATTTAATTTCTCCTTCATCTAAAATAATTGCTCCGTCTTTATTAGAGTACATTCTTTTATTGTCCGAATTAAATTCATATTTTACATCGAGCGATAAAGATTCTATAGATAATATTCTGTAATGTTTACATTTATATATATGTTTGTTTCCATTTTCTCCAGCCACATAAATTTCATAAGATAATATAAAATGTGGGGCGTCATAAATTACCTTAAATTCATCAGAAGGTGAAAAATAAAAACTTCTTTGTGTTGTTTCTATATTTTCAATATTATAGGTTTTACACTCTAAATAATAAGGCATATTATTAAACCAAAATAATATGTCTGGGTACCCTGTTATTTTTTTATGTCCATTTGAACTGATAGGCGTATCTGCCTTTAATTTAACTGAATTTAAAGCTTCTTTGACATAACTTTCTATATCATTTCCAACTTCATTTGGTCTTGGTCTTAATATACCTGTTTTGTTTATATCATTGCCTGCTTTTAAAGCCGCCTTCTTTAATAATTCTAGTACTTGTTGGTGCTCTACGTTTTTAAAGTCAAAAGGTATAACTTTTTTACCTGTCATTTCCTCAATAACAAGGTTGAACGGGATATCTTTTAATGGCTGAAGCATTTGTTTTATAACATTTTCAAGTTTTTTTACGTATTCTTCTTTGTTATTCATATTCCTCTCCTTGCTCAAATATTTTTAAAATCTCTTCATATCTCTTTTTTGCTTCTTCAATTATTTCGTTATAGCTTTTTAAATAAATTGTTACTTTTCCTTGTAGTGTAGGTTCTTTACTCACAGATGAATCATATTGTTTACCAATTAAATAACAATCTAACCTTTCAGTATTTGGGAAATTGTTTTTTAGAATGCTACTGTATCGCATAATCTGTGAATAGTCTTCATAGCTAATTGTATAAGATGGTCTTTTTAACTCGATTACTACATATCTTTCTAATAAGTTTTTACAAATAATATCTGGCCTTCTTTCAGCATTATCTTTATATTTTTCTAAAACCTCTTTATCTAAAATGGTTTTTAATTGCTGATTACTGGAATATAGTTTATAATTGTCATCTAAAATCCACAAATTTTTGTCTAAAATTTTATGTAGGTCTGGATATTCTTTAGTTGCTGGGATATTAATAACTTCGCCTAGTTTTTTTATAACTTCTAGCCTTTTTTTAATTAGGGTGGATAAAGCAGTTATTTCATAAATACCCCATTCCTCGAGTAATTTTGATAGACTACTAATATCTTCAACACTTGATTCATTTAACTTTTCTAAAATTCGAAGCATAGATTCAGTTTCAGCTAAACGTGTTATAAATTCTACAATAATATTAGCGTTGTCATCTGAAAGATTATTTAACTTAGGAATAATGGTTTTTATCGCTTCCTTAAATTTATCTTCTAGCTTTCTAGGTAAATCTTTTAATAATTTTTGAATATTAGGATTTTGATTTATTTTTTCGATTCTTTCATTTGTTTGTTTATTTTCTAGTTCTTTAGAATTTTGAATTAGAATCTTTTCTACCCAATTTTTATACTTTTGGTATTTAGGATGACTTTTATTGAAACCGTCTCTACTTGTGGCTATAATAAAATTATCAGTAACATCACTTAGATTATCAGAATCCAGAAAGTCGGCATTTATTTCTCCGATTATTCTGTTAGCAACTGTAAAATAATGAGAAGGTGAATTTATATCATATAACGTAGGTCCTTCTATAGCTCTTCCTCTAACATAAGTGATTATCCCTGGTTTCTTAACATCTTTTAACACTTTTGCGATTACTATTTTTCCATATACTTCACCTAAGCCTTCTATCTCATCTTTTATCTCTATTTTTTCGCCTGAAATATCGGATGGCAAAAGCTTCTGATTATTAACATAGATGTTAAAGTCTTTAGTAGAACCAAATTCTTTAGATAAGAATTCACGGAGATGTGGAATATCTATTGAAGTAGCATGCTCTAATAAATCTATGAGATGCACTTCAGTTCCATATTTCCGTTCTCCATCTATTATTACAATTTGTAAAGGAAATTCTATTGAATTTAGGTCAGTATTTTCATCTTCAAACAATGACCTACTGATGTCCAATGTTGAGAGTTCTTTATCTCTAAAAGTAACAATTTTCATTGTTTTGGAAATACCTAGCCCAGCTAATTTACCTATACCCTTATTCCCAATAGGTTTCCTTTGATATTTAGGTGTTAATTGTGTTATTTTTCTCTTGTTAAAACCAAGCGAAAGATAGGTATTTTTTATATCCTCTGATGACATACCAATTCCGTTATCTTTTATAGTTATTCCTTCTATCCCACCTGACTCGTCTTGCCTTACATCTATATAAACTTCTGATGCATCTGCATCGTAACAATTAGCAACTAACTCAGATATTGATTTAGGTATACTACTGTACATAGCTAATCCAATATTATCTAATAATCGTGGAAGGATTTTAAACTTTACTTTCTCCATATTTATTTTACCTTTTTAAAAATTAGAATATTTTCCTTTTTCATTACATTATAAAGCCCAAAGATTATTTTATTTATATTCTTAACCAACTTAAATCCAATACTTTGCATATATTCAATAGTAAATTCCACTGTTTTAATTTCTTGCCCTTGATAAGTTGCATTTCCAATAACTATAACTGCATATTTATTTAATTTTAAAACTCTATACATTTCATTATATGATTTTTTCATATCCTCATTATAGAGATCTACCTTATTTCTTCCGTTCCCTCTAACCCCAATAAAATCATCTTTCATTTTTACCGCATCATATCCTAAATCTTCAAGCGAATGTATATCATTCTGAACATAATCAAGAGCAATTGAATATGGTGGGGACGTAATTATTCCATCTACTGAATTATCCTGTAATTTGATATTTCTTGAATCACCCACATCAATTTTTATGTCCCCTAATTTTAAGTCCAAATTTTCTTTTATTCGAAGATAATCTTTTACAGAAGCTATCATTAAATTAACATTTTTAAGAAAAGAATTAACAAAGTTGCGACTTCTACGAGAATTATCACTTACAGCAAGTAATCTCGCTAATACATAAAAATTTTTTACTCTCTCATCGTCCGATACTCTATTTAATAATTCATAGTAATTTTCATTAGTTTGAAATAAATTAGGAACAATATTTGCTTCAACCTCATTCTTTATTTCTTCTATCTCTTTTATAACGTAAATTGATTCTGTTTTAACTTTTCCCTGAACAACACAAAGTGGCGAAATATCTACACCAATAAAGTTTACTCCTAAAAGCTGTGCTTCAAGCGCTGTTGTTCCGCTTCCCGAGAAAGGATCAAGAACGATGTCATTTTTTTTTAACCCGATAATATTTATCAATGCTCGAATCATTTGAGGATGAAATTTACCTTTATATGGATAAATCCAATGAGTTAAATATTGATTCACAGAACGAGTCTGGTTTTTTTGAATTATTTGAAAATAGTCTGTAAATTCTCCATCAATAATTTTAAAATAAGCGCTATTTTTTTTAATCAAATCTTTTATTTCACTTGATTTATTTGATATTCTAAATTCTCTTAACCCATTAGTTACTTCAAAATCAACACCTAAAGATTTCAACTCTAATTCTGCTAAAGACAATTCGTAAATAAATTGAACATTATCTAATAAAATTAAATCTTGTGGAGTATTTTTATTATTATCTTTTTTGTAATCCCAAAATTCGTTTTCAATTTTATCGGTTTTTATATCGCCTTCAATTTTTAGTTTTTTTGTCTTCATCATATCTCCATATTTTCTTAAATTAATAGCAATATTTTGTAATAATTTAAAATTTTAATGTCTAATAACATTAACTCTTGTGAAACTCCACTACAAAAATTTCTTATACTAAAAATTAATATAGCATTTATTTATTTCTTTGTGAAATATTTTAATTAGAAGCAAGGTAATGTACAATTAATTGTGTCATTTAATCCCTATTAAAAGGTTGCAGTATTTTATCTACAATTAGGTAAAATAAAAAACCATTCAAATATTGAGTTGTAGACTATATTTCGCAAAATACATATTTTACGAAAACACCAAAGTATGTGCTAAAAAGACAAGGTGTTTTTTATAGGCTGGTATAACAGGAGAAAGAGCATATAATACTAAAATTGTTTTTCAAAATTGTATCATTTTTGCGCTAAAATCTATATAATTTAACACAAAACGCCTATGAGTGTTTATAAGATTACTATGCAGCAAGCAGCGTAAAATAAAGAAAAAAATAGATTTTTAGCTTGACAGAGGGGTACACGTTATTATCTTAACTATTGTAAATAGGAGGTGATATGAAAATAGGGATTGTTAAAAATAATCTAAATAGTATTTTTGCAGCATTTAGTAATGATACGCTTGTTTTTCCTGACGATGCTTATAAGAAACAATTTAATTCAACCTTATCTAATCCTATTCAAAATTGGGCGCAAAATTCACCATCAGAAGTTTTCTTAACAACTTATTTGACTAAAGGGGATAAGAAACTAGGACAGGATCTTGAAAATATTTTACTGTATGATTTAAATTCACATACAGGAATTAATTCAATTTTAGGAAGTGTTAACAAAATTATAATTCAGGGTATGGATAATGTAAAAAACTGGCCACAACCTAATTATCTTCATTACTATTTTTATGGTTTTTTTGATAATTTTGGACACACAAAATATACACTATATGATTGCAGTTGTAAAACAAACTTACTTTTGGAAATTAGTGATTATCAAAAACTTTTAAAAGCAAATAGAAATGATAACAATAACGAGCAAATATTAACTCAGATAAGTCAAAACCCAAAGTATAATTTTCCTAAAAACATTGTGCCTCTAAATTCAAAGTTTTGCCTTAAAATAAACATTAATTCTAATTTATTTCCGAAAACTGTTGATAACTTAAAAAAACTTGTCGATAGAATTGTAGTTTTTTGTAATAAAATTGACGTAATTGCAACTAATAAGCCTCTAGTTAATGCTAACGGATACAATCCCACTGATGACCTATTATATTACTGCGAAATAGAAAGGGTGGATAATAAAGAAACAAAAAACGATATAATCTTTTATGTTTCTCCAATATGTACAAATCAAAATAAACCCAATTGTTTCTGTGAGGAAAACCAAGATAGTGTCAAGAGTTTCCCCGGGTTTAGAAAAGAAGATGAAATAGAGTTTTTTAGCGAATAAGAAAATATTACAAAGAACAAAATATTGGGAATTATGAAAAAACTGAAGTTTTATACTATATGAGTTGTGCAGAAAAACTTAGAAGAAATTGAAAGAGAATAGGAAAGGTAGTTATGAAACAAATGAATTCAGGAGAATTTAAGGTTCCACTAAAAGAAAGAATCAAAAAACTTGATGAGATAGAAAAAATATTAATGCAGGAAAAAGAGCAAAAAGAAACAGAAGAGTCTAAAAGAAAAGACAAAGCAGGAGAATCAGATAACCCATGGGCTAAAATAGACAAAGAAAAGTTAATAAATACAGAAGAACACCTAAGAAAAAGAGTTATAGGACAAGAAAGAGCCGTAAAAACTACGGCTGATATCCTAAAACGCTCATTTTTTAACTTATCAGGATCCCAATACTCAAAATACTCAAAAAGACCAAAAGGCGTACTATTCTTTGCAGGACCAACGGTAGTTGGTAAAACAGAACTCGCAAAATCCTTAACAGAGCTAATATTTGGAAGCGAGAGTAGCTACATAAGATTTGATATGTCAGAATTTTCTAAAGAACACTCAGACCAAAGACTAATAGGATCACCACCTGGATATACAGGACACGCCACTGGAGGAGAGCTTACAAACGCAGTAAAGCAAAACCCATTCTCAGTAATCCTATTTGACGAAATAGAAAAAGCACACCCAAGAATATTAGACATATTCTTACAAATCTTAGACGATGGAAGACTAACATCAGCCAAAGGAGAAACAGTATACTTTTTAAAAAGCATCATTATATTCACATCAAACTTAGGCTTTTATTCAGACTCTCCATCAGGAGAAAAAATACAAAACATATCACCTGATATGAGCTATGAAGAAATAGTCAATAAACTAAAAAAAGAGATATTTAACTACTTTAAATTCACCATTGGAAGACCAGAAATATTAAACAGAGTAGGAGAAAATATCGTAGTATTTGACTTTATAAGACCAGAACATGCAAAACTAATCATGAACAAAATGCTCGACAACATCAAAGCCAGATTAGAAGATGAGATAAAGGTAAAATTAGAAATAAATCCAATAGTAGAAGAAATAATGTACAACGAAATAATCAAAGACCTTAGTATGGGTGGAAGAGGAATAGGAAACAAATTAGAAGTATTATTTATAAACCCACTTGCAAAACTATTATTTAAACTATTTCCTGACGAAGAAACAACTGTTAAGATAGAAAATCTATACTACGATGAAATGGAAGGATGGACGCTAACGGGATCCTTATAAGTCTTTTGCATTACCCAGTTTATGTACTTGGACCAGAAGAAAGAATAGGACTATGGACGCAGGGATGCATTATTTTCTTGCAAAACAATAAAAAAACAAATAACATAAATACTGCAGGCAAACAAGTAATTTACAAGATAGCAAAAAGGCCAAGAGGGGTTTAAGGCTTTAACAGCTTATTTCATGTAAAACCTTTCTTTATTGGTTTTTTTAAGGTTTTTAACTTTGGTATTTGCTTAGTATTTTCTTAAATCTTCCTTTAGGAAGTTTTGTGGGCTTAAAAGAAGACAGAGAGTTTTTAGACTCTATATTGGTTATCAAAAACAAGCATCTAAAAAACACAATACTAAGTGAGCTCTACTACCTAAAGAAACGCTATAATAAAGAAACACAAGGCTTTCAGCTGCCTAAACCAAATATTGACCCTCTAGATAAAAAAGCTCTTCTTGAAAACTACTTTATTGCCCCAGCTAGTGAGCTCTCACCTCTAGCACGCCTTACATCTCTTACAATGCAATCACTCATAGACGACTTATTAGACCTTGAAAAACAAAACAGTGATAAACAAGGGGTAGCAGTCATAGATGATGTAGACTTATGAAAATATTTTAAATAGATTATATAATACTTGACATTTATCATATGATAATGTATATTGGAGTGTATGAATGGAAATAGAATCTCAGCTGGAGCGCATAAAGAAAGCGCTTTTAAACTACTTCGACTTTGTAAAAAGACAAAAGAATTTAGAGTTTTTAGCAAACTATGGGCTAAACATTCAAACAATAAAACAGTGCATCTTAGACTTAAAACCACAAGACTACAAAGAAGGCCCACTGCAGGATAAGGATAGGCCTGGGGAGCTTTGGGTGTTTGTTATTGAACTAGAAGGTATAGAAAACATATACATCAAGCTTAAGCTGTTTAACTACAACTCAAAGGAGTGTTTAAAGTGCATAAGCTTTCACAACTAAG
>Ga0080003_1001106_pt1 | contig 15091 bp, 9 predicted proteins | sample JossMetagenome_FD_69206 | JGI IMG/M metagenome (GOLD analysis project Ga0080003, IMG submission 69206) | Hot spring microbial communities from Joseph's Coat, Yellowstone National Park, USA - JC2_E (SPADES assembly) (version 2) | ecosystem: Environmental > Aquatic > Thermal springs > Hot (42-90C)... | reverse complement strand
CCGAGAACCTCTGGATCCTCCAAGAACAAGGTCTTAACGCCGTTGTTGTAGGCGTAATCAAGCAACTCATGAACTCTCATGCCTACGACACTCCAGGCACTGTGCCTGGGAAAACCACGTGAGTCACCTCGCTGAAACCAAAACGTCCTGTGGCCTATGAGTTTGCCATCATTGTTAATAATCGCTAGATTAATTCTATCGGTATTAACATCAACACCACCAAAGAGCCTGCCGTTGTTCTGCCTGTGCCCAACCATGTGCCCGTAGTAAATATCCAGCGGTACTGTTACTTGTACCTACCGCGAACCCACGGGAGACATATAGGGCGGCGTTTCGCGCGAAACTATGGTAATAAGGAGAAAAAAGTAGATTTTTCCAGACCATTAAAGAAAAAAGTAGAAAAATGCATGAAAGTAGATTTTTCGCTCGGTCCACGGAAAACAGAAAGTAAAAACGATTCTGCATTTTTTCTATACTATTATAGAACGCGCTGCCCTAGGCATTTGAATTGCTCGTCCGGTAAACTCAAGCTATCGATTTAGAACAGAGACGTGTAAACTACCCCCGCCCTGGCGGATGGGGTCTCTGGTGAAAAAGATGGGCTTGCGGCTGCGAAGTAACAGGCGTAGGAGTAGTGGAGTTGGTTAGGCCCATTATCGTGTTGGCTAGGAGTATGCCGATCTACCGAAGGATAGGAGCCCCATTCCCATTCCCATCCTCTCCTCCGGGGCTAGCTTCGACACTATCGTTGGCTCGAAGGTTTCCGTGGCTGCCACCGCAACGCCGAGCAGGAAGGCTGAAGGGTATATACCTGCTACGCCCATTGGCGAGAGTAGGGCGAAGCCCAGGGAGGCGAAAACACCGAGCAAGTAGCCTAGGTATGAGAGGCCCGTGTATTCGTTTACCCTGGACTTGCCGAAGACATAGCCGAAGACTGCTGAGGCGGCTAGGAAGACGCCGTAGGTGATCACCGCTAGGTAATCCTCGTGGGTGAACTCGGCCGTTGTTATCACGGGGAAGCCGAAGCTGTACTGGCTGAAGCCGAAGAAGAACGTCGACACCACAATCAGCCACATCGCCCTATCCAACCCCCTTAACCGACAGCTCCAACTCAATTGTGGCCTACCTCTTTATTGGGCTGGTTATGACCGGTGCCTTCGTGGTTAGGCCAGCCATATGTGGTGGCGGTGCCGTCGTTAGTCACTTGATGCCTTCGTTGGTTAAACCGTGGCTGCCTCGTTCACGTAGGCGTCGCTACCGCCCAGGAGGATCAACAGCGGCATGTTCTGGAGGACGTTAACATCAATGTCTGCGTAGCCATGTCATCCCCAGCCAGAACTTCCTCGCTTCACGCACGATGCACCCCACGAGTGGATTAGGCACAAAGCAGCAACACCGGTTATGCACGCAATACTGGCGAGGAGCAACTACAACACACCTAACCCAACAACACGCACCAAGAAAAACCACCAAAAACGACACTAACATGATGATCAACAAAGAACACAACCACGAGATAAACCCGAAGGGGTTTGGCGGTTTAGCCTTGTTCTGTTTTGTTCATTAGTTGCATTAATTGGTTGAGTAGTTGTTGGTTGAATGTGAGGGAGTAGTTTGTGAGGGTTTCGTTTATGATTGTCACGAATGATTGATGGCTCGGTAGTTGGATTGTTTCATATAGGGTCTTACTTGTAATAACGCCGTTGCTTAGTATGCAGATTCTCGTTGCATTAATGATTGTGGTGACTGGTGGGCCTATTGTTGTTTTGCCTGCCGTTGTTGTTATTGATGGTTCTATTATCGTTACATTTGATGCGAAGCAGTACGTGGTTTTGCCATTCCATGAGCCCTCGCCAACATACATGGCATTACCAAATAACTCCTCATCCACGTAGAAGGGTAATAGGTACTTCGAGTAGTTACTGGGTACGCAGAACGTGGTAGTCCTATTGTAGGGTGAGGCGTTGCTAATCGATACCAGTACTTGACAAACCTCATTACCATGCACCCAAGTGGCTACGGTGGTATTTACATGAACTACCGCGCCGTTGAATTCAGTCAATTCCGTACCATTCATCACTGAAGCATTTATTGATGGGGAAATCGATATAGTCGAGGTATAACTTGACGTTGTTGTTCTTGAATTCATTTGCGTGGTCACAGTTACGTAATACGTACCCGTGAATTTCTCGCCGAGTAGTAAATTCTTAGCATTCGATAAAGCAATCCTTGGTGCCTCCCGAATCCCCTGGTTAATCAGGAAATAGGCGAGCGCGGCAACGACTAAAACCATAATAACTGAGACGGCGATCAACGAGGTCCTCATCGAAATGAGGTATCGCGTTAGGTATTTAAGGGTTTTCAAGTGCAAGGTCTTCCTTTTATCATTTGATTGGCGTTATTGCGGTGGGCTCTGCAGTAACGATCACGGTGGCTCCTAGGGCTGGCGATATATCTATCTTTTATCATTAACCTTTCAACTGTGTGTCACATAATGCGTCACACAACAATTGCCGAATACTTTTGTCAAATGTTTCCTCATATAATAATTTTTATAGAATAAAAATATTTATTTATGTATTTATTGATCTGTTGCATGGTCATGTAAAATGGTTTGTGATACATCATGTGATAAAAAATGGAAAGCTTCAGCGATGGGCTAAGATTTTTTGAGGAGACGAGAGATTGAGATATACAAAAATTGCGGATCTTTAAAAGCTAATTCTTTAAAAGTGTATGCTGTTTAACTGAGGCGTGGTATCTCTTTTGGAGCGTGGCATACCCATTGATAGGGTTAATGAGCATTCAAGTGTTGAGAAGGGTCCTGGTAGGCCACCACATTGGGAGATGGTTTTCTGGTGGACTAGGAAGCCGCTTGCCGGCGCCAGAGCCGTAATAGCCGCATCGCTCCTACCTGATGATGCTTACCAAAACATGGGGCAGTTCCTAAGCGACCTATTCCCATGTAGGAGCGAAAAGAAGACCGTGCATAGTTGCAACCCATCACAACGCCTAATCGAGAGGCTCAAGGGGAAGAGGCTCCTCGACCCATTTGCCGGCTTTGGCTCGATACCGCTGGAGGCGTCTAGGCTTGGCGTTGAGGCTGTTGCCGTTGATCTACTGCCGACAGCCTACGTATTCCTAAAGGCTATACTAGAATACCCAAGGCTCTTCAGGGATAGGCTAATTGAGGCTGATGGAAGGACCATAAAGGAATTGGGACTTGAGGATGCGGTCAAACAACTCAGCGGCAGGAGGGAGGTGAGTGATTCCGGCAGGTATAAGGTGCCTATGCTCATCTACGACGTGGCCAAGTGGGGCTCATGGGTAATCAACAGGCTCAGGGAGGATCCAGTGATTAGGGAGCTTTACGATGCTGATGTGTACATCGGTACGTGGGAGGTCAAGTGCCCAGTGTGCGGCAGGTACACTCCATTGGTTGGTAATTGGTGGTTAGCAAGGGTGAAGAGTGGCAATAGGGGCTATGAGAGGCTTGCCTGGATGGAGTGGCAAAACGGTGAAATCAAGATAGTTGACCTAAACGAACAATGCAGGCAGCAGAGGCCGGGGAGCTGCAATAACCTAAGCGCCGAGGTGACAACAAGAGGTGAGGAGGGTGGTTCCGTGGAGTGGGCGAACCAGAAGTTCGTTGTGCCGATAAAGAATGTGGATGTAAGGCGCGAGACCGCCCAGTGCCTGTACTGCAGGGCCGAGATAAATCACCGCGTAGTAAACGGGGAGGTGGTTAAGGGCAATAAGAAGGATAGTGATTGGTACGTGAAGTGGGCGCTCAGGCAGTGGAACGAGAATTACGAGAAGTACCTAAGGGGTGAGATCACGCTTGAGGAGTTGAAGCAATCACAGGCAAGGCCCACACTACTTGTTAAGATTTACGTCAAGGATGGAGACCTACAATTCAAACCAGCAACACAACAAGACACGGAGAAACTATGGAAAGCCACTGAGGAGCTAAGGAAAATGTGGGGAGACCCAGACATACCAATCGAGCAAATATCTATATATGAGACGAAACGAATTACACCAATCCTCGGTGCAAATAAATGGTACCAATTCTTTAACCCACGCCAACTCCTCACCCTAACAAAGCTAGTCAAATTAATTAGACAGACAGGGCATGCAGTTGAGGAAGAGAAGCTAAAGGAAAGTTGGAACGCTGAAGACGCAAGAAAATACGCAGAAGCAGTAACGACATACCTAGCAATTGCTTTATTGAAACATATAGATTACAATACAATAGCAAACCTGTGGAACCCTGGTTCTTGGTCTTGGAATAAAGTTGCTCACACATTATCTATGAGAGGTATAGCCATGCAATGGAATTGGTGTGAGATACAACCTTTAATAGATTTACCGCTTTCATATAGAGGTACTTTAGAGAACACTGTTGAAGGCTTATCATACCTGGTTAACGCTGTTTCTGGTAGTTCTAGTAGTGTTAGGGTTTTGCTTGATAATGCTTCCGAGCTTTCCAAACTTGATGGCGAGAAGTTCGATGTGATAGTGACTGATCCACCTTATAGGAATGATGTAGCATACAGTGAGCTTAGCGATTTATACTACGTCTGGCTTAAGAGGGCCTTGAGCGATGTCGCTGATGTTGGTGGTGTTTTGGTTAGGAAGCCAAGGTTCTTGCCTGAGGCGTTCTTTAATGAGTTTGGTAATGAGATAGATACCCAGTGGAAAAGGTTTGCTGTAAGGGAGGTTAGTGAAGTTGAGGAAAGATCGAAATTATTCGGTAATAAGGACATCAATGATAAAAAGGTCCCTGTTGGCTCGTTTGATTACTTCAAATACCTGCTCAGCGAATCGTTTAAGGCTATGGTTGCTAGGCTTAAGGATGATGGCGTCCTCGTTACTTACTATGCCCATACATCGCCTGACGCTTGGGAGGCTTTGCTGGAGGCTGGCTGGCAAAGGACTGGTTTAAGGATTTCTGCTGCCTACGCTTTGGCTACTGAGTTTAGTAAGAGGGTTACTGCTAGGGGTGCCACAACGTTGGACATGTCTATAGTTGTCGCCTGGAGGAGGGGCGCGTCAGGTGAGGCTTTAGCTGACGAGGTTTATGCCAAGGCTGTTGAGTTATGCTCTGAGGAGGCCAGCAGGTATAGGAGACAGGGCTATGATGGCGTGAACCTATTTGTTGCGGTCCTCGGTTGCGCGTTGTCACAGTTTACACAATACAGGAAAATTGTTGGCGTTAAGGGCCTTGGCGAGCTTGTCGAGAGGTACATTTACCCAGCAACGGCTGCCGCTGTTGCGAAGTCCTTGGCTGGTGCTGAGACCAAGCTGTCCCCTGTTTCGCAGTTCTACTTACTAGCTAAGGTTCTTATTGATAGGGGTAGGGCACAGAGGAGAAGGTTAGATAGGACGTCAGCCGTAATACTATCTATTGGTACGAGGGCCACCATTGACCAGCTCAGTACCCTTAGGGTTATTGAGAAAGCCGATGGCGACTTAACCCTGCTAGAGCCTGCCCAGAGCAGGGATCTTAGGACCTCTATTGAGGAACTCCTCAGGGAGAAGGGCTTGAACCCACAGGCAACGACGTTTAGGACCGCTGTTGACGTTCTGCACGTCCTTGAGTACTTAGCACTTGTTCTAAAGAGCGATGAGCTTAAGAGGAGGGTTGACGAACTTAGAACTAGGAGTGGCGCTATGGTGGATGAGGCCATAGGCCTTGCAAAAATACTTGCCGCAGTCTTGCCTATTGAGGAGGTTGAGGGAAAACTTGCTAGAACTCTCGTTGACTCCCTAGGGGTTGGAGGCATATATGAGTTTGCCAAAGGGTGAGGCCTATGCTCTCTGGTAACAACCGCGTTAGAGACGATGTTCTTGACGCCTCCTTAGATGAGCATGTTGCACCGTCTCTGGGAGGAGTTGTTACGGGGAACGAACATAAGATATACACTGACCCTGAGGAGTTCTTCAGGAGGACCCTTATAACGGAGTCTATGATCAACTTACTTGAGAACATCGTTAATGTTGTAAGCGGGGGCAGTGGTAACAAGGTTATTGTGCTTAGCGCGTTCTTTGGCGGTGGAAAAACACATACACTGATAGCTCTGTACCACGTTATTAGGAATCCCGACGCACTTAATGTAGTTCTGCAAAGGCAGGGGGAGCCTGAAGGTGATAAGAAGGGAGTTAGAGATGTTATAGAGAAGCTTATGAAGGTAAAAGATGAGGTGAGCGTAATAGTTATCGATGGCAGTTTATCAGCACTTTCACCATCACCCATCAATCCACTTAAGGTAGGGGCTTATGAGGTCAATACCTTATGGGGTTACATAGCTCATGCGCTTGGCCGCTACGACGACTTTAAGAAGTTTGACCAGACGCTTGCACCTCCACAGGCGGACAACATTGCTAATCTGCTATCTAATAGAAGACTTGTTATAATAGTTGATGAAATTGCCCACTACATAGAATCGCTCTATAATGCTAACGACGATAAACTTAAGAATTACGCAAAAAACGTGGTACTCTTCTTCCAGCTACTTACCCAAGCTCTTGCTGCATTAACCAACGTAGTCCTTGTTATCTCATTACCAGTAAGATTCAGTCGTGAGGGTGTAATAGAGGCTCAGAGCATTTACAAAGGTAGTGACGTGGTGCATAGTCTAGCTGAAGCTATTGGTAGGGTTTCGGCCGCGCGCCTAGAGCCTGTCAAGCCTAATGAAATACCTGTCCTGCTAAGGATTAGGTTATTTGATGAAATTGATCATGCTAGAGCTAAGGAGGTTGCGGGAATACTTGAGCAGGAGTATGACAGGAATAAGAATGTATTTGGCCAGGTTGATCCAAAGCTTATAACGAGAGTTAGGGAAACATATCCATTCCATCCACTATACGTTGACACGCTTCTAGATATATTAGATAAGCATGAGGGTTTGCAGAAAACAAGGGATTTGCTTAGAATTAGCCGTAAGGTTGTGAGAGCCGTCATTAATGATGAACAAAATGTCTATGACCTTATAATGCCTTGGCATATAGACGTGGAGATAGAGGACATAAGGAACCCCTTACTAGCACCCAGTTATGAGTCGTTTAGGTTACCAATACAGGAAGATATTATTAAGAGGTGTAACAATTATACAAAGCCTTGGATCGCTAAGACCGTTGCAAAGGCGCTGTTTATCAAAACATTCGTATACGGAGGAGGGATTGTCCCAAAGGCGGAGTTCTTCCCAACACCAGAAGAACTAGCGGTACTTACGTACGAACCTGGCCTATTTAGCTCTAAGGATGCCCAGCCAAAGGATGTTGCAGAGGCTATTGATTGGATAACGAATAACCTACTTTACGTGTTGAAAGATGAGAAGACCCGGAGGCTGTGGTTTACAGCTGTGATGTCACCGGTGAAAGTTATTGAGGAGTATGCGCAAAAGGTTCACGATGCTGAGGCGTATAATAAGATCTTAGAGGCAGTTGATGACTTACTAAAGGAGCCTCCTGAGAACATAATTGGAAAGAAAGGGAAAAAGGATGAGATAAGGGTTTTCGATGTTGAAGAGTCTAAGGCTAGTAGGGAGTGTAAGCCCATTGACCATGACGCTAAGAAGTATATAGTGTATGCGTGTCTTGAGCTTGATGTTACTAGGAAGAATGAGATACTTCAAGAGATCATCTATAACACCAGCAGCGGCGGTATGAGGAAGTACGCAAATACCATATACGTCGTCTATCCTGAACAAAGGGAGAGCCTGTTACCGGCCATAATCTATGCTAAGAAGACTATAGCATGCGAGCAAGTGAGTAGAGAAGACTTAGTTAGCTCGTTACTGAAGGGGATAGGCGGTCAGGAACTAGAGATAGCTAGGGCTGTGTATAGAAGTAAAATCGACTCGTACTGCGGTGATGCAACTCAGAATTTCTATTACTCGGTAATTTCAGCGCTGTCGAAACTTGCTTACCCAGTCCAAAAAGACACCGTAAGGACTGTAGACGAAGTAGACATACCCATTAAAACAACCTCGATAATCTTCGCTGTTGAACAAGCTCTATCTAGGGAAGGGTTGAAGAAGGTTAGGCTTGATTTAGACTTCGATGCCCTTGAATTCCTACTAAGAAGTATCAGCGTTTATCTTAACGATCTTAATAGTGTCACGAGGAAGGTTAGCGATATTATCGACTACTTCTACTCTAATCCAAAGTTGCCGGCTGTACCGGAGAAGGCTATTAGGGATGCTATTGCTGATGGAGTTAGAAAGCTTGAGATAGGCCTTAGATGCGATAACAAGGTTTACTACAAGGATGTTGCGGCGTGCGAGAGCGAGGAAGAGTGCTTAGAGGCTATAAAGGTTGAGGGAGAACCTATAACTGACAAAGCTGTGGCCGACACCTGCGAGGTTCTACCTTACGCAGAGGCGGTAAAAGCCCAGATGGAAAGGTTAGAAAGAAGAGAATGGTACGAGGATAAGGCTAAGGTTGTTGAAGACTACTACGTAGTGCTTGATGGTAAGCTTGTGAGTGTTAGAGATGTTGTAGCGTCCTTTGATGAGTACGTTAATGAGTATGGTCCCGACACCTTGAAGGAAGCGCCACTGGTTAGTGTTAGGAGAAGGGTTACTGTTGATGTTGAGCCGAAGGAGCAGGAGCTCAAGGTTAAACCTGGAGAGGAAATACAGCATAAGTTAGCTATTAAGAGAAGCGGGCCATTTAAGGGAAAACTACATGTAAAGGCTGATTACGGTGAGGTTAACCCAACTGTTTTAGACGTTGATGAAAACTTTACTGATGGTCTAGTGACATGGACTATAAAAGCTCCTACCGAACCTGGTAAATATAGCTATGTACTTGAGCTTGCAACAGAGAACGGAGAAAGAGTCGCCTCCGCAAACCTCAGCGTCGTTGTTGAGCTTGGAACTGTTGAGAGGGAGTGGTACGAGGGGGTACCGCCTGAGGGTACGGAAATAGAGGATATGAAGTTAGTCATAGAGGTAAGGGACCTGAAACCCCTTAGCGTGTTGTGGAATAGGCTCGGAGCATCCGTGATTGCAAAAAATGTTAATCTTAGGCTTAGTGCGAAAACGATAGAAAATATAGAGTCTAAAATAAATCTAGAAATAAGTGATGCAAAATTAGATGATTTACTGGCTATATTAACAACTATTATTGGGAGGTTTGGGTTAGCAGAGATAACGATGAGTATAGGCTTAGAGATCGTGCCTATCGATGGCAGAAGCTTTAAGATGCCTGCACTATCCGAAGAAGAGTTAAGCATATTATCAAAGCATAAAGTAGTGTATAAACCTGTTAAGAAGTGAATCGAATCGAGGTGCCTCTTCATGAGCCAAGAGCTTCTCCCCATAGCATTAATTGCTTTCGCTACTAAGAAAGTCGGTAAGAAATATAGGAGAAGTATCGAGGTTGCGAGGTTCTATATAGAGGTAAACTACGCTCTAAAGACTAGACCTATTTTTGAGTCTAGGGTTACTAAGGACGTCCTTCTAAATGCTTTGGAGAAAATGAGTACCACGTTTACTAACCATGAAAATAACTTTATCAAGCTCTATAACGAGGCGGACCTTAGGAGAGCCGTCGTGTTTACTGGCGTTAGGCAGTTTATTGCAAACCCGGACTGGATAGACATTGTTAAGGCCATGAGCGACCTAGAGGTATTGTTCTGGAGTACAAAGTTTTCTTACCTATATGAGAGAATTGGCTACTGGGGGATGTATCGTGTCGCAAAGGCAATCGCAACCCTCTACAGGCTCTAATACGGCGCTTAAGGTTCTCCTATGGAACCTGCTTAATGGGTTTGAATATCACCCATACATATTTATGCTTAGACAAAGCCCCGCAGGAAAAGACGCCGCCTACCCATTTGCCCACCAGGTTGAGTTGCTGTACAAATTGTTTGCGAGAAAGCCTTTGAGGGTGTTGATAGGTGATGAGATAGGGCTTGGAAAGACCATAGAAGCAATAATGCTCCTTAAGTACCTCCAGGAGGTTGGCGAAGTCAAGAAAGCCCTCATACTTGTCCCCAGGATTCTCATAAATCAATGGGAGAGCGAGCTGAGAAGGTTTGGAACAGAACCTCAAAAGATTGAGAGGAATACCATAGATGAACTTGTTAGAAGGGGTCTTCCAGACGGTGCCTACTTATCATCCATAGACCTAGTTAAGAGGGAGAGGTATGAGCAAAAAGTACTAAATAGTAAGTGGGATATTGTAATAGCCGATGAGGCGCACAGAATAGGTATTGTGGGGGGTAAGAAGAATAATAGGTACCTCTTCTTAGAGAAGCTGATAAGTAAGAACCCGGTAATGAATATTGTTCTGCTATCTGCCACGCCGCACAGGGGCAAAATTGATGATTATATACAGAGACTAAAACTTGTAGATCCAAAACTATACGCGGATGTGGATAAACTTAATAGCGAGGAGGAGTTTTACAAATATGTAAACAACGCCTTGGTCTTTAGGAGGACAAAGCTCGACGTGAATGAAGTTTATGAAAAAGCCCCCGTGTTCAAGCCCTGCGAATTCACAGCATATGTCGTTGAGGCGAACGATTCCGAGAAGAGGTTTTATGAAAGCCTCGTAACATTTTTACAGGACAAGCTTCTCGAGTACTATGGCAAAGCTGGTAAGGAGCCGAGGGAGTTAGCTCTTCTTTTAACTTTAATAGCTAAGAGGGCCTCCTCAAGCCCCGCAGCAGCCCTGAAAACCTTTAGCAAGATGCTTACAAAGAGAAGCGCTACTCTTATGGGTAAGCCTGAGGAGAGCCTTAAGGAGGTTGAGAAGAAGGCTAGTGATATTATAGATTCGCTGTTCACAACGTTTGAGGAGTATGGGGAGATATTTGACGAAACAGGGAAAGGTGCTGTTAAGGATATCGATGATGTTGTTGAGGAGTTTACAAAGTACCTTGAACCACTACTAGGTGAAGGTGACCATGAAAGCCTGGAGGAACTTAGAAGTCTAGCTCAAGAAATCACCTCAAAGTCGAAGGATTCGAGGCTTATCGAGGTTATTAAACTTGTTAGTGAACATTTGCAAAAAAGTGACAGGGTAGTAATATTCACAGAGTTTAAGGATACAGCAGAATACGTATACAACGCATTGTTAAAGGCTTTGCCGCAACCGCACCGTGACAAAGTGTGCTTAGTTACAGCTTCTAAGATCGAACCTCCAAAGGCTCTTAACAAAGCGCCTGAGGCTCGCAAATACGGTATTGAGGATGTTAAGAACTGGTTAAAGAAAGGCCTTGTGGATGTTATCGTATCCACCGATGTCGCTTCAGAGGGTCTAAATCTGCAATACGCAAACGTTATTATTCATTATGAGCCTACGTGGAGCCCTATAAAGATTGTTCAGAGGATTGGTAGGGTCTGGAGAGTCGGCCAGGAGAAGAACGTTTATAGCTACAACGTTTTGTTAACAACCAAGAGCGACCTGGCGGTCTTTGAGAACCTCTATGGTAAACTGCTCAGCTGGTTAATAGCTGGGGTGGAGTCAAAGGTTGTTATAGGAGAGAAGCTAAGGATAAGTTTCCTAAAAGAGAAAGGGACTCAGTATGATAGGGTCGACGTCTTTACTATGCCTGTTACGGGCAGTGGAGAGGAGAAGGGATATAGCGAGTATAGAGCCATTATGGAGTTCCTTAAGGAGGGTGAGGGGGGCCTAGAGTTATATGTAAATCAAATACTTTCACTGTTAAAGGAATTGAAGCAGGTTAGTGAAAAAGTTGAAGGTGAGAGAGGAGATAAGAGAGTAACAGTTGAGAACATTATATCTGATGGACTTGGAGGTTTGTGCAGGAAGGAAGCAGGCGAGGCATTGCTAAAGATCCTAGAGAACTTGGCCCAGAGTAGGGGATGCCAGATTAAGAAGAGAGAAGATGAGGTAAGGTTTGTGAACTGCCCAGAGTTAGGGGTTGTGACATCTATTGAGAGTACTGCCGATGCGTACAGAGTCATTACGGAACTTACTAGAACCACTAATATTAATGAGCCTGTTGTTCTATTAGTCTCATCTATTAACAACAAGGACCTGAGGGAACTTCACCTCTTTGAGGTTACTGCTAAGCTTGGTAACAGGGTTATTTATAGCGAGGTTGTTGGTATTGGTATTACCGAGACTAGAGAGATCATCAGAGGCGCTCAATTACTCAGTTTAGTCGCCGAAATTATACCCAATGTTATTGGTGTTGCAGACTCAACAGCATTCAGCAATAGTAATATAGCATTCACGGCAAGAAGCATTATTTCTAAGGCGCTTAGGAACTACGTCATATTTCCACTAGAAAACTATGTACAGTTTGTTGAGGATAGGAATCTCAGCCAGGAGCATGAGAATTGGGAGTCGGTAACTAAGCCAATATCTGTGGATTCCAGGTGGATTGGTTCAATACTCTTTGTATCATCTGATGACACCGGTAAAGAGGCCTCGCCGCCTCCGATAAAGGTTGAGGAAGTTGAGAAGAAAGCCATGGAGTTCGTTATGGATTTTGAGGAGAGGAGCGGTAGAGAACCTGAGGATGTTAGTAAGTATGAACACTACGATATTATGAGCCGTGATCCTAGAACTGGTGAGGTTAGGTATATAGAAGTTAAGGGTAGGTGGGGACCAACATTGGTGGTGGAGCTTACCGAGACGGAGTTTGAATATGCTAAGAAGTTTGGTAAGGATTACTGGCTTTATATAGTCTATGACATCGGTTCTGGCAAGCCAAGACTTGTAATAATTAGAGATCCCATAAATAATGTCATTTGGCAACAGGTTCCTACATATAGATACAGGCTTGTAGGGATGAGGCGTGGAACCGGAGAAACAACTTAAGTGTGATGTTTTATTGCTGAGGTTTATGGCCATTTTGGAGAGGTTGTGGAACTGCATAGCTATTAGAGATGGAGACGGAAAGCTAGTATTTGACATGTATTAGATACAGCATTACGAGGAAATACTATGGCAGGCCTATAGAGCCTTTAGGCCCTGTTTTGAAATGACTAGGTTGGGCGTTGCTCCCAACCCAGAGTTTTCTGAGAGTGCGCAGGCTCTCTACGTATTCCCACCTACAACATGGAGAGGCGCAGGAGGGACGGCCACGTCTACTACTATGCAGTTCACTACCTCGGCTACGAGAGGGCCTCTGACGGCGGGGTCCTCAAGAGGCTCAGGAAGTGCTACCTCGGCCCTGATCTCTACAGCTACGTCTCCAGCACCCACGGGGACCTAGGCCTCACCTTCAGGGGGCTCCTGGAGGCGGCAGGGAGCTCGAGTACCTAGAGGGCCTTGTCAGGGCCCTTGAGAGGGGCTCGAGAGGGGGAGCTGGATAGGGCCTGCGGATCCTTGTACCCTAAGCGCTTTTCTACACAAGTTTGCGTGGAAACGTGTAGAGGCTGTAGAGCTCAACCAGCCCGCTGAGGGCTACGAGATGACCTACGTCAAGGGTTTAGGCAGGGCGTCAGGGCCGAGGGGCCTTGGCCTTCGGCCTCGGCCTGACCCTTATCACGAACTCCGACTCCCTCCCCTTGGGGCTCACGCCCCGGTAGTAGTTGAAGACGCCGTGGCACCTCGGGCACTCCATCCTACTAACGTTGTAGAACCTGAAGCGCCACGTCCTGAGGACCCTGAACTCGCCCTCGTAGCCGCAGTAAGGGCACTTGACCAAGCCGTGCCCCGCTCACTGCCTGTGAGCCTAGCCCTAAAGCGTTTTCAGCCAAGCCTGAAGGGCCTTGATGTCATCGCCCTCCTAGGGCGTATTACGATGGCCCTGGGCAGGGCTTCATCTCGGTTGAGTAGTGAGATCATGTTAGCGTGCAGTACTTGTAATCCGCTTCAGCGCGTCTAAATTACGTCAAAGCGCATCGTCGTGACCTCAATTGCTCCCTTAATGGTGGCATGCATTACGATCCTCCTAAAGTCAGGGCTGTGAGAGAGGGGTGCCGATTCCGCCTTAGCTTACTTTGTAGTTATTTGCTCCTGCAGGAGGCATCCCAAGCTTATAGCGTCTTTACCTACCCTCACCAGCATTAACGTGAACACGTAGAAGGCCAGGAAACCAAAGGTGAAGCCTAAGTAAGACGAGGTAATTAACATAGCTAATGAATCGGTCTCTGGACTTAGCTTTACAGGCATAAAGGATAGTGAAAATATAAATATAAGTAGACCGATAATGAACAATAAAAATGCGAACGTTCTAGCATTTCCCAGGGCCTCAAGAAGTTCAGGTGCGCACTCAGGCCTAATTATCAGGTCTTCACGCCACTCACCCAGGCCTAGGAGCAGAGATACGAAAGCCGGTATAAACACAGAGGCGCCTACAATTGATTGCAATTGTAGAGAGAGCCCCTGTATCCGGGTTGCAAGAATAAATATTATGTTAACGAATTCAGCAAATGCAACAGCGTAAAAGGCTAGAAGAGAGGCTAGAAATACGCTATTCATTAACCTCTTAAGCTCCTCTGGAAGTGTGTTATATAATGCCAATAGCTGACCGTAAGAGTTTTCCTGACCTTCTAACATACTGTAGACAACGGCTGATAGCCTTGATAGTGCTTGATGTATCGTATAAAGCACTCCTGCATCGGCAATGGACCCGAGAAAAAGGAAGTTTAGAAGCAGGGCAAGAGCCAGCATTATTAACATCGCCTTTGTTATAGCAGAATTAAATGCGTAAGATGGGAGAAAGTCAAAAAGGGCTAGTTCCACAAAGCCGGTGACAGCAAGCCCTAATGTGATATAATGTAGCTTTCTGGCCTCACGCAAAGCTTCCGGCGCCTTCTTCAGCTCGTCCATCATATTCGCTGCGTTATTTGAAGTGCCTGCATTGCCGCCAGCGCTCGCCATTATTTTACCATTAAGTTAGGTAAGCTTGACGAGAATAAATTATCATGCGATTTAACTTAGCTTTATATGGCTTCGTGACGCTCATAGGCAAATTCCCGAGAGCATGCGCTATCGTGAACTCGCGTTGAGAGGCCCTTTCTTTAAAAGGGGCAGACAGTCTAATGTAAATGACTAGACGGCGCTCCGTTACCATAAAGAGTACAGCTGACGGAGGTTCTAGCATTTGGACCTATGGCGCACGGTGAAGTTCAGCGACATAGAGGGATCTCCTATG
>Ga0080003_1001104_pt1 | contig 15107 bp, 13 predicted proteins | sample JossMetagenome_FD_69206 | JGI IMG/M metagenome (GOLD analysis project Ga0080003, IMG submission 69206) | Hot spring microbial communities from Joseph's Coat, Yellowstone National Park, USA - JC2_E (SPADES assembly) (version 2) | ecosystem: Environmental > Aquatic > Thermal springs > Hot (42-90C)... | reverse complement strand
TGTTTTTGGCTCTATTTAAGCTTTTAAGCTCATTTTAGCCCTCTTTTTTGTACCCTTGCCGGTCGACCTCTTGCAGCAAGGTGCCACGCATGGGTCGACCGGGTTCGTTTCATGCAAAAATCTGTCTAAAAATTTGTCAATTGCCTAATCAAAAAACAGGGGGTCGACATTTTATTATCAAATTATATTTTAGCAGGTTGTAAATAAGACAAATATTTTTTGGCTAGAATCCTACCATATAAAATCATTTAAATTTTCTTCGCCTTTTACCCTAAAGCCTAACTTCTCATCATAATACTGGGGAACTTGCTGATTCTGTACATAATACCAACCAAGCTTTTCGTTTTTTTCTGCTTCTGGCTCTTCCCACAAATTTACTGTATACTGTTGCGCCATACTCATGAGTTTTTTGATCCTTTCTCTTCTTGCAAAAGCATCGCTTTTTTCTTTTTTGTTAAGTTCTTCATTAAGCTCAATCCAGATTCCTTTTGCCTCATCATCATATTCAATAAAAACCGTGTGTTTTGGCGCCTGATCTATAAGTTCAACATTAATTTTATCGTATTCTAAACTTTTTATGTGCTCTAAGTTCTCATGCACGAAGCGTGAGGCATCGGGCCTAAGGTATTCCTTTACCTTACTGAAGTATTTACTTAGGGCTTTTTCGATATCTTTTTCATCTAGATCTACATTCTGTTCTTCTGAAAGTTCTTCCAAAGTGCTCATGGTAATGTTTTCTGTAATCTTACCATAGACGAGCTCAAAGTCTGAACTGTTTTTTGCCTTTTTCTTAATTCTATAAACGTAAAGATCCCCTTTGTTTTTGTAATTTCGGTTAACTCTACCGGCTGCCTGCACTACAGAATCAAGAGGACCAAGGTCCCTGTAAGCAACTGCAAAATCCAGATCAACTCCGGCCTCGACTATTTGTGTTGTAATAAGGTTTACCCTTTCACCAGCATCTAACTTTCTCTTTATGTCAGTGATCCTCTTTATTCTTTCTTTTGGAATGACCCTGGTTGAAAGGTATTGCAATTCAGCGTCTTTCTTTATTAATTCCTGATAGACTTCTTCGGCTGAACTAATTGTGTTCAGCTCTACCATAGTACTGCCTTTTGAAAAATCTATAACTGAGGCAAACTCTGAAGGCGTTTTAAACGAATTAATCTCCTTAAAGTGTATTTTGTATCTGTTGGGCACTGTACGAACTGGCATTTCTATTTTTTCAGTTGAAAATGGTATTGTTGCACTCATGATGAGCACACCTGTGTTAAGGTTTTTTTCCATCTCTTTAACTGCCTCGAGTATCAGTGCGATTTTTTCGACTGGAAGTGACTGCACTTCGTCAAGTATTATAAATGAATTGCCAATATTGTGTAATCTTTTGAGGTAGGAATTCTTATTAGAAAGGAAGCTTGAAACAAAGGCTTCAAACGTAGTTACTATTATAGGGTTTTGCCAACTTTCTACTAACATCATTCTTCTTTCGAGGTCAACGTTTTCTGATTCATTCCAGTTAAATGACATATGATGATATGTTAGAACGTATTGCTTGCCGAGTGCTTTGGATAAAACGTCTCCGGTCTGTTCTATTATGCTTATAAATGGCAGAGAATATATAAGCCTCCTTTTATGGCTGCCTAAACCCACAAGGACTCCAGAAAGCGTTTTACCACTTCCTGTAGGTGCTGATAAGACGAGCATTTCATTTTCTGATGGATATATTTCTTTGGCCCATGTGAAAAGTTCTTCTCTGATCTTTTCAATATCATTACCGTACTTTGGCAAGGAGCTTACATATTGGATAACTTTTTCACGATCCGGAAGCTCAAAGTTGGTCTCCTCTAACATTGCCGCGCTGTGCTTGTCAGCATCTATAAGAGCAGAAAAGAGAAGGAGGCCGTCAAAATATTCTTTCCAGCCAAATTCTTTTCCTTTAAGGTTAAAAATTTTTTGCAGTGCTAAACTTACTAGATCTTTAAAGTATGGAAGGTCAGATAGAGATAACCAGTCAAGCTCACTTCTAATTATACTATCCCAAACTTGCGACAGCTCATTGTACTGTTTAATTATACAGGAATTAGGTATATCAATATCATATTTAAGATCTAAAAGCCTTTCTGTAACCGTTGTAATTCCTTTGAGATGACCATGATGCGAATAAATCGCTGTCATGGCCAAGAATGAATATACGTCGTTCGAAGTCTGTTGATAGGTTTCATAAAAAGCTATAAGCGAAGAAATCAATGCATGGTCTGAACAATCGACCTTCTTTGATTCAGAAAGAGACCTTTGAAACATGGAGGTATATTTTCCCACATCGTGCAGCCCCCCGATAATTTTTGCATATATAGATAGGTCGTTTCTTCCTGCCTCTTTTACATACTTTTCAGCAGCTATTGATACTTCTTTGAGATGGTCTTTTAAAAGTTTATTGGGATGGGACATAAACTGTTTTATCTGCAATTAATTTCCCCTCCTATTTTATCTAGTAATGATAAGCTCATTGTAATTTACTTCTTAATAGCCTTTGGTAATATATAACTGTTGACATTTCAAATGCTGTGTCGAATAAGTTATAAAGAATCAGTTTTAATAGAAAAAGTTCGAATTAAATCATGCAAATAGTAAAAATTAAAAAGTTTAAATACCAAAACGCATTTAATAATTATTAACACAGCACATTTTAAGCTTTTACATTTCAGAGAACTTTTTTCAAAATGCTGAGGAACTTTTCAAGTTCTGTTAATCCTATATCCCTTTTATCTGATTCAATAGCATAAAAATTTGATCCATAGCCAAATAAGATCAGCTCAGGGTTTTCCGTACTTTTCTATGTCTTCTTTAACAAATCAATTAAGTAAAACCTCGGCTTTGAATAAATCTATTACCAACTGTAAACCTAAAATAATAATCTTCATAAACTATTAACCATAAACCCTTCTTATGATCCTTTATTTTGTGCAACTTAGCATTCCACTATGTATTAAAATATTCTCTTTCGCACTTCTTCCTGTGCCAATTTTGCTCGCTCATTGCAAGTTCCTCCTTGAAGATTTAGCGATATTTTTATTTCTGAGTGTAATCCTTCTGCTTTGAGAATTTTTCCATATAGCTTGCATTAGCTCTGTACATTTTGTGAAACTTAATGATTTCATATTTAACTTAGGCAAAGGATGTTTATGTGTTTTTCTTAACATACAATATTCCTTTTTATATTCGTTATAAAGCTGCTGTACCATTATGATTAATAGCATGACACGCTTGCAATTTCCCTGTTACCAAGTTTTCTTTCAAGCTTTTGGAGGAGGTTAAGTAAATCTGTTTAAGATTCCTGGGTTTCATTAACCTCGATTTTATTATTAATAGCCTGGTAAGTCTGATAAGAATAACCCAGCAATAGGTAAAAAACGTTCTGCTGAGGATCACTTAAATCCTTATTTCCTGATACAATCCTACTTGTGGCATCATAAAATAGTCTCTCAACATAAGAGTTGAGAAGCTTATAGTTTTTGAGCGATTCAAAAAGCCTATTTGAATATACTATTATATCGTTTGTGTCCATACCTTCGAAATCTATTTTATTAAGTATCGCCTTCTTTTCATCACCTTTTTTGTACTGCGCAGTTCCCACATATGCAGTTAAAACCCCTAAAAGGAAAACCCCAATCAAACCCTCGTTAAGCCCAAGATTTTTAGCATAGCTTATAGGATCGCTGGCTTCTTCATACTTTACATTTATATCCATAACGTTTAATTTAGCCATTGCATATATATACGTTTCTGCCAGTAAAGACACGCATTCTAAATCCTTGGTTTTTGTGTTAGAGTTAACACAGGTTTTGTACCTATTACACCTAAGTGATCTTAAAAACACAGAATAAACATAACTCTTTGAAAGCGGTACTTGCAATAACATCGATTCAAAGAATTCAATAAAATATTTGGGGTCTTTACCTCCCTTTTTTTCAACAGGAAGTATATCATAAAGATCTCCGAAGGAAATTGTCGGAGCCGAAATACAATGATTTTTTGCATTATTAAAAATTACGCTCTCAGCTATTCTAAAAGCCTTTATTGTTTCTACGAGCCTTAAATACCTTACTTCAGGAATTACCTTTTTTATTCTGAACTTGGCGTTTTCTTTATTTCCTATAACAAAGGTTAATCGCGCATCCTCAATTTCACCGGCTACTTGTTCTGCAGTTCGCTCACCGATGCTTAACTTATGCAATCTTTCAAATATATACCCTTCATTGTTAATTTTGAATTTACCCAAAAACTCCTTTGTAGCTCTAGTGGACATCTCAGGAATAACGTAAATATTAAGATCACGAATTTTTGAATTCAGATTTTGCTCAACATACCGATCCCCTCTTACAAGCTTTTCCCTGCACTCGGGACAAACCGAATGAGCCAAAGGTATAGCTGATTCTGCCAGACCCGGAAGAAAACCTTTCTTGTCAACTATGAAAATTTTTAATAGGGTTCCGTTTGGGTAGTCCGGGTTCTTTAGCACTATGCTTTTTCCGCAGAACTGACATGTTCCTGGTTCAGTTTCTCCGCTAAAAATAATAGAATTTCTATAATCTTCCTCGGTAGCAATCTCTATATCTCTATTATTTTCTTTAACTTTAACTGTGTAGAGTACACAATCTTTCCACTGATTTTTTTCATTTAATATCTTTTCTTTCCACTCTTCGGGTTTGTACCAGTTAAGCACTTTTTCCAGCATTCTTCCTGTCTGCGTGCCTTTTAATTTATTCGCAACTACTTTTAAGGCAAATTTATTTGCCGGCAGCCTTTTCCCCTTGGAAATATAAAAACCGAAAATTCGATCTGGATACCTAGTTGTTATGCTATCTTGTGGTTTACTAGCAGTAGCATCGCCTATGTAAGCATATTTTTTCTCATCGCCATCTCCTAGCCTGATTCTTTTAAATGTCACATTCTTATTATCATTATCAAAAATTACAAAGCATATATCACCTTCTTTTTTTATCTTTTCGAACATAAACTCGTGATCTGTAATTTCCCCTATTTTTAGGAGAGAATAAAACATATATAATTTTAATATAATAAATTAGGATATATTTGCTTTACTGTTTGAACATTATTTGTGCATTTAACAATATGATTTGTTAGCTGAATTTAAAGCATCAACTACGTGCTTTAGGTTAAGGCGTTCAAGCCTGCGAAGCGGTGTATCTGGTGAAAAGAAGCCATTTACAAATTTCAAAGATTCTGCAGACGCATCGTTTATTGAAATTTAGGCCAAAAGCTTTATCATATCCTTGTGCTTTGAATTTTTTCAACAATTATGCCGAGTTTATCTTTCAGAGCTTTAGAGCAGAGCTTGTACGGCTCGCAAATTTTCTGTTGAGCCTTATTTACTACACACTAAACCGTTAAAACGGATGAGACCCATAATAAATTTCTCATAAGAGTAAAATTTTATAATTGCTAAAGTACTGATGTGGGTAGTAAGGTTTATTAATTAGATAATATTTTAATTAATAAGTAAATGTCTTCGATAAAAAATTCCGAAATACTTCTCTTATATGACGTAAAGCTAGCAAATCCCAATGGAGATCCAGATGACGAAAACAGGCCAAGAATTGATCCAAAAACTAAAACGAACCTAGTAACAGATGTAAGGTTAAAGAGGTTTTTCAGGGATTATGTCATAGCTAAATATGGCGAAGAACACATATGGGTATCAAAACAGGAAGGGAAAAATGTTGATGCTACGGAAAGATTACAATTTTTTGGGAATCCCGAAAAAGTATTAGAGAAAGCCATTGATGTAAGGCTGTTTGGTGCAACAATACCCAAGAAGAAAGGTGAAAAAGAATCTAGAGGTGAATCTTATTCATATATAGGTCCACTACAGTTCGCTTGGGGGTATTCACTGCACAAGGTTGACATGGTCGATACAAGATCAATAACTTCAATGTTATCCGGAAGGGGATCCGGTGAAGGCAATATAGGTAAAGATTACAGAGTTTACTATTCTTTGATAGCTTTCTATGGAGCTCTCAATAAATACAGAGCAAGTGCGGTACATTGCGAAGAAAACGACATCAAAATATTTGATAACTTCATGTGGGAAGCGCTGAAGACAGAAAGCGTTACCAGAAGTAAAATAGGTCATTATCCGCACCTTTACTTAAGAGTGGAGCTTAATGACGAAGAAAGCTACATGGGCGATCTGAGGAGGTTCATATCCGTAAAACAGAAAGAAGAAAGTATCAGAAAGTTTGAAGACCTTGAACTTGATTTTTCGAAGCTCCTCGAAGTAATCAAAGAACATAAAGTTTATGTTCGTTGTTCGGATGAAATTAAGGGCCTGTTCTGTGATAAGCTAGATAAAGAACATTCAATTTTCCTGCCCCATAATGATGTTGACCTGAGCGTTCTAGAGCACAATGGTGCATAGTTTGAAGGTGCTTCAGGTTAAGGTTTCAGGCAGGCTTGCGCATTTCAGAAAGGTTTTTTCAAATTCGACTTCACTTTCATACTACTTTCCTCCGAGAACAACAATAGCTGGTATGCTTGCGGCTGCAATGGGTCTTGAGAGGGACAGCTATTACGAAAAATTTGACCCGAACAAGATTTATATAGGGGTAGAAGCTCTTACGCCCCTGAGAAAGCTGACATTTGCAGAAACGTATCTCGACACTGACAATATAAATCTAACTAAGCTTAGGGGGCTCACGAACAGGGTTCCGATTACAAAGGAATACGTAGCAGCATCTAAAGGAGAATCTGTTACATACGCTTTCTATTTTTATCCTGCAGATCAAGAATACAAGAAGGCCTTTTCAAAACCTTTATACCCTATTTCTTTAGGGCCAGCGAATATGCTTTCATGGGTTGAGGAAATAAGTGAGATAGATTGTGAAGAAGTGGAAGACCTTAGTGAAAAAAAGGTAAACGGAGCTTTACCAGCGAGCTCTGAGGTTGGAGTAAGTCCAGGTACAGAATTAATCATTGAAGAAGGCATGCCCAGAAGCTTTGATAAAGTCAGGCGCAGCGGAATGCTGTACAATTACTATTTTTCCACAAATGCCTCATCATATACTGTTAAAAGCGGAAAGGTATACGGCATTGAATGCATTGATAGGACGATCGCCTTCCTTTAACTGCCTATTTTTGCGCTTTATAAGTGAAGCGCGTTGAGGGTAGTTTTCAGGTTCGAAAACAAAAAAGAAATTACGCTTCCGCTTCATTATAACTATTATGTTGAATCTGCAATATACAACTCTTTATCTCCGCAGCTCTCTGAATTCCTACATAAATACGGGTTTATAATGGGGAAAAGGAAGTTCAAGATGTTTACATTTTCAAGAATACTTGGCCCCTATAAAATTTTCAACAATTCAATAAAGTTTTATGGGCATGCTTCCCTTATTGTATCTTCTCCGATAGAAAAATTCATAGTGGAATTGGTAAACGGTATCATGAAAAGAGGTAGGTTCCAGATAGGTCAGAGCACGTTGAAGATAGCAAACGTTTATTTTCCAAAAACCCCAGAGTTTAAAGATAAGGTATTTGCAAGAACTATTTCTCCAATAACTGTTTATAGCACACTTTTTACGACAAATGGATCAAAGAAGGTATATTTCTACAGCCCCTTTGAGGAAGAGTTTAATGAGCTTATAAGCAGCAACGCTATTAAAAAAATAAGTTTTTTGTCAAAAAGAAAGATAAAGAAAGGGCTTGAGCTCAAGCCAATAAAGATGAGAGAGGTTATACTGAACTATAAGGGGACCATTGTTAAGGGTTGGAGCGGCATCTTTGTCCTTACAGGCCCCGTATCTCTTATTAAAGTAACTTACGATGCAGGGTTAGGTTCTAAAAATTCAGAAGGTTTCGGCATGTATGAAATAATTAAAAACCGTGATATAAACGAAAGCAATGATGTTGCATGAACTCTTTAATACTTCCCGACGGTAAGCGCGTAACCGGCACACTTGTGTGGTATTATTTTATATGCAAAAGAGAAGTCTGGCTTATGGGAAGGGAAATAACACCAGACGAGGATGAAGAATTGCTGAAGATAGGAAGGGCTATACACGACATTTATTATAGAGATATGAAGAAGGAAGTGCGGCTGGACGGAATTAGAATTGACAGGATAAGGGGCAGGGTCATTTATGAAATCAAAACTTCCAGCAAGTACATTGAAGCTACGAAATTCCAGCTTCTCTATTACATTTACAGGCTCAGAGAAGAGGGTGTGGAGGTTGATGGCGAAATACTCATCCCAAAGGAAGGTAAAAGGATAAGGGTTGACAAAAATGATATCCAAAAGCTTGAAGCTGTTATTGAAGAAATATCGAAAATAGTAATGAAAGAAAAGCCCCCTGAACCCCAAAGGGTTCCGTTCTGCAGAAAGTGCGCTTACAGAAATTTCTGCTGGTCCTGAAGATGAAGAACATATATATTCTCTCAAGCGGTGAGATAAAAAGGGAAGGCAATACTTTATGTTTTGAGAGTTCCCAGGGGAAAAAATTTGTTCCTGTTACATCTGTGTCCGAGATTTACCTTTTTGGCGAAGTTTCTTTGAACAGAAAGCTTTTGGAGTTTATTTCCGAAAATCATATAATACTTCATTTCTTCAACTATTACGGTTATTATATTGGAAGCTATTTACCCCGTGCTCACTACAGCTCTGGTTTTATGATCATCAAGCAGGCGGAACATTATTTGGATAAAGAGAAAAGGCTCATTCTTGCAAAAAAGTTCGTTTATGGAGGAGCTATGAACATGATTAAGGTCCTGAAATATTATGAAAACGATGAATTGAGAAAGAAAATAGAAGCCATGGAAGAAAAGGTAAAGCTCATCGATTCATCTAACAGCATTGATTCACTGATGGCTCTTGAAGCGAACATAAGGGAAGACTACTATTCAGCTTTTAATGATATAATAAATGTAGATGAAATGAAATTTAACGGAAGAAAAAGAAGGCCTCCAAAATCGCCTCTCAACGCGCTCATAAGCTTTGGCAATGGATTGATGTACGTTGCTGTGCTAGGAGAAATATACAAGACGCACCTCGATCCAAGAATAGGATACCTACATTCAACAAACTTCAGAAAATTTACCTTAAACCTTGATGTATCTGAGATATTTAAACCGGTAATTATAGATAGGAACATATTTGCATTGATAAACAGGCTAGAGATCAATACGTCTGATTTTAGTGAAGAAGATGGTGGAATATATCTTAATGAAAAAGGAAGAATTAAGTTCTTAAAACAGTTCAATGATAGGATGAATCAAACAATTACCGTTGAAAGGAGGAAGGTAACATACCAAATGCTTATCAGAAGAGAGCTGTACAAGATTGAGAAACACATAATAGGAGAAAAAGAATATTCCCCTTATATATCGCAGTGGTAGTCATGTATCTGATTCTGGTTTACGACATAAGTGTGGAAAGAGTTTCCAAGGTTCTTAAAGTCTGCAGAAAATATCTTACATGGGTTCAAAATTCAGTTTTTGAAGGGGAAATTTCAGAATCGGATTTAATAAAGCTAAGGGATGAGCTGGAACAGATCATCGAAAGTTCAGATTCTGTAACTATTTACAAGCTTAGGACTACAACGTACATGGAAAAAGAACATCTGGGTACAATAAAAGGTGAGCCCAGCGAGTTTATCTGAGCCGGTCGACCTCCTGTTTTTTGGTTAGGCAATTGACAAATTTTTAGGCAAATTTTTGCATGAAACGAACCCGGTCGACCCACGCACGACACATTGCTACAAGAGGTCGACCGGCAAGGGTACAAAAAAGAGGGCAAAAATGAGCTTAAAAGCTTAAATAGAGCCAAAATCAACGCTGTTTGTAGAATACCTATAAGGGTTTGAAACCGTTAATTGCCGAGGAGGTATATGTTCCGCTGCCTGGTTTGTAGAATACCTATAAGGGTTTGAAACAAATAAAGCCAATAAGATCTACTAACGAACCTGCTATGTTTGTAGAATACCTATAAGGGTTTGAAACATTTTGATTTTGGTTTTTTCAGTATAGAAAATCAGAAGTTTGTAGAATACCTATAAGGGTTTGAAACCGGTTGCATTTGGCGCAATAACGCCATTCGGATACACGGTTTGTAGAATACCTATAAGGGTTTGAAACTGATTATTATTGCAAATATAATAAAGCTTACTTCTTTGTTTGTAGAATACCTATAAGGGTTTGAAACAATCTCTAAGCCACCTGGGGTTGTTAGCGTGATTGAGTTTGTAGAATACCTATAAGGGTTTGAAACAACAGAATTTTGAAGCATTGAAAAAATTTATAAACGGTTTGTAGAATACCTATAAGGGTTTGAAACATGCTGATGGCTTTTCGGTATCCATTTGGGGAGACTCGTTTGTAGAATACCTATAAGGGTTTGAAACCCCGGACAAATTGAAAGCGTGGAATTGCAGGACGAAGTTTGTAGAATACCTATAAGGGTTTGAAACCGTTAGAAATATGCCGAATACTATTGAGAAAAGCATGTTTGTAGAATACCTATAAGGGTTTGAAACAGTAAAAAATGAACGCAAAAAACGAAGATCTTGAATGTTTGTAGAATACCTATAAGGGTTTGAAACGCAGAATAGCTAAATGGCCGCACTATTCAAAAACAGGTTTGTAGAATACCTATAAGGGTTTGAAACGGCGTCAGGTATATGGTTCTGATAGGCATTTTTAGTGTTTGTAGAATACCTATAAGGGTTTGAAACTTTGAAATTACCGAAAGGCGTGAGCGAAATAAAAATGTTTGTAGAATACCTATAAGGGTTTGAAACATTAATACTGTAAACGTAACAGAATCCATAACTTTAGTTTGTAGAATACCTATAAGGGTTTGAAACTGCGTCGTTCTGCATATCACTGACATCTATTAGCGTGTTTGTAGAATACCTATAAGGGTTTGAAACGCTAGCTGAACTACTAGAGCCTAATGTCCAATATACGCGTTTGTAGAATACCTATAAGGGTTTGAAACTTTTATTGAAAGATAAGGCTAAAGAAAGAGAGCGAAAGTTTGTAGAATACCTATAAGGGTTTGAAACTTTTAAAGCTTAAAAATTCTAATTATGCGAAAATAGGTTTGTAGAATACCTATAAGGGTTTGAAACACGGTATATGTTCTCGGTCAAAGCGCATTAGAAGAAAGTTTGTAGAATACCTATAAGGGTTTGAAACATAGGTCCGCGATTTTTCAGTGTTAAATAAAACATATGTTTGTAGAATACCTATAAGGGTTTGAAACCTGAGTACCTATTTGTTTTTCTGTTTTTTCTTTCTATAGATGGGGCTCTTTGGTATGTTGATGCTCTTAGGGGAAGATTATCTTACATATAAGAGCCTGAAGAACTTAATGAAAAGTATGAACACATAAAGGACAGGACAGAAGCTTTTGACGACCTTTTCCCGTGCAGAAGGCCAAAATTTGAGCACGTAAAGAACTGGTTTAAAGCATTCAGATTCTTCTATAACTATGTATTCACAAACGAGGAAATTGGTCCAGCTCCACTTTCAAATGATCAGCTTCCAGAATGGATTAAGCCAATTATGTTGATTGCATGAGGTGATCAGAACGAGCTTAAGTTAACGGCACCATTCCAGTAATCCCGCAGGTAGAAAATTTCACTCTTATTACATTTTATGTTTTTTGTGCTATGACATTTTTGCTTTTTTGATTTTTAAGTTACAATCGTACTCCTTTTCATGCAATTCCCTGCATTTGTTCTCATTATTGCTGGAGGCTATTTTTTACTCTACCGTTTTGACCTTTCGCGACCTTTTCACCTTAGCAAAAAGGCGTCGTGGAATGAAGTGTTTCGTGCTTTGGGGTTGAATTTTGTTCTTGCGAAGAACGAGCCGAAAAATGTGGGTTGGGTTTTCATTCTTTTAGGAGGTCTTGTGGTTAGTATTGTGGGGTTGTTTTATGGGCTTTATGAAAGTCTTGTTTTTCAGTTTCTCGGGGCTTTAGCTGCGATAATTTCAATGCCCGCGTTCTTAGGAATTCCTGCTTCTTCTTCGCGTCTTTACGTTCTGCCTTATCCACGCAAAGGTCACGCGTGTATTCCTCCTCCGTCCGTTACGCAAACTGCTTCAGAGCAAACGACATCTCAGACCCCTGTGGAGCCTTCGTTTAGGATGTTCTATTTCGGCTTGAAAGATGTTCACATTATGTCTTTGCCCGAAACGAAAACGCCCTTTATAGATCAGCTCATTTCTTTTGCCGAATCTTCGAATAAGCGTGTGTTTGTTCAAATCTACTTTCAAGAAGTCCACCCACAGCAGTATCTTGAGCTTTTGAAGTGGAAGCTTTTGAATGAAAAGGGTATGCTTCAGTATAAGCCTTTGCCTCTCGTTTGGGCTTCAACTTTGGATGATCGGATAAAGAAGGTGAACGAGCTTTTGTCTTCGAACGTGTTCGCGATTTCTATTTTTGGGATTGTTGAAGGAGACCCTTACGAAATTCATGCGACTGCTTCGGATGAGTTAGACCACTTGGTAGTTTTCGAAACGCACAATCCTGCGCTCTTTTATTGGCTTGTTAAACACGAAAGACCTGCGTTCGCTTTTCCTAATTATTTCGGGACGCGCGTTGAACCTCTGTTCTTTTTTGCAACGCCCAGCACTCTTCCGTCTTTCTTATCCCTTCCTTCGACAGGCAGGACTTTGAATTTCTTAGGCGAAAGGGTTGAAGCGATACAGCCGTGGGGTGTCGAGGAAGAAGCGCCTAAGGAGGTTCTTGAAGCTGTTTCGTTCCCTAAACTTTTGCAACAGAGCCTTCTTGCGTTCCCTAAAAGAGGTGCGGTAGACGTGTTTTTCGACGGTTCTCGGATAAGGATTTTTGTAAGTGACGACGCTACAAAGTATTACAGGCAGAACGGCGTTCTTCTCGAAAACACGAAACCGAATTTCGACGATTGGTTCTCTTCAATTCGCGAAAAAATTGTTCAAACATAAAGATCGCGTGATAAAGTTTTGGTTTATAAAGCTCTTTTGAATCAATTTTCATGAGTTTAACGTCATTCATGCGAAACGGTTTAGGAACGAAGATCTATGAACTAATCCCGCCTCCTCGCGATTGCCCGAAAAACATTCCGTTGCTTGCGCCTCCTCAGAACGATCATTTGTCTATTGTCGGCACGGCTTTTGATTATCTTTTGAGAGCTTACATTAGACACGTTCATCCTGACGCTCGAGAAGATGTGTTAGTAGGGGTTCGTTCTCTCGAGATCTTGAAAAATTGCGCTAAGAACGGGGCATGCAAGTTCGGTGGAAGAACGATCGATGCGAAGACTATTCGTTATTTAGAAAGGTTTGTGCAAGGGGTTTTGAAAGAGCGCGAAGAATTCATTCAGACGGGAGAATTAGACCTGTTTTTCTTTGAAGACCTTATACGCTTTTCGAGGCTTGACACTGTGTACAGGGCAGGGACTTATTACGATCCTCGCGCGTCTGTTCCCGAAGAAGAAGTTGCCGACCTTTACAATTTATTCAAAGCGATCCCGAGGTTTTACTTTGAATTCCCGAAAAAGTGGGTTCTCGATGTGGACTTTTCGAAATACATTCAAGACCCGAAAGTGAAAGCGCTCTTTCAAGACCGTGCGGATGCTGACTTATTGCGGGGCGATGCTTTGATTGACATTAAAACGGTTCACGAGTGCGAAATTACGAAGTATTATTGGGGGCAGATTGTGGGTTACTTAGTGCTTGCTCAGATTGCGCACGAACACGGTTCTTTTCCTGAAGTGAGGGAAGCTGGGTTTTATTTCGCGAGGCACGGGTACGTTTGGACTTTTCCTGCGGAATACGTATACAGGCACAAGAATTATCCTGAAGTAAGAAATTTGTTCGTGACTAAGTTTTTTGAAGCGCTTTTGGGTGAGAATCGTTGAAGTGTCCTCTTTGCGGTTCTTCTAAAATTTTGCATGTAGATGGAGAAATCGTTTGTGCTTCGTGCGGTTATGTTTTTCCTGAAACGCCTGAAGACAGTCCTGTTGTGAGAAAGGAAGATCTTTTAGGTTCTGTTCCTGCTTATGGTTTCACGTTTCCTGAAAGAATTGCAAAACACGAGGCAGTTGATTTTTACGCGAGATACGGTGTGCGGGTTCAACAAATTTGTGAGGTTCTGCACTTGCCCGAAATCGTTCGTGAAGAAGCGTTGTCGCTTGAAAAGAAGTTGCTTGAAGGTGGGTTTTATATTAGTTCAATGGAGGCTTTTTCGCTCGCGCTCGTTCTTGTCGCTTCAAGGATTCACGGGTTCACGATTTCTTACGATGCGCTTTCGAAAACGTTCAAAGTTTCAAAGCACGATATTTACAAATTTGTGAAAGAAATTGTTTTGCGTTTAGGGATAAAGCTTCCGAGGAAGACAGCAAAAGATTACATTCTTTTGTTTGCCCCGAAATTAGGTGTTTCGGAAGGTATCGTGCGTGAGGCGTTGAAGATTTCAGAAAGCTTGCTTCAAGGGATTAACCCGATCGTAGGAGCAGGGGCTTCTCTTTATCTAGCATCTCAGAAGAACGGTCATAAATTAAGGCAGTTCGAAATCGCGGAAGTCTTAGGAATTTCGGATGTAGGTTTGCGCTTGGCTATTAGAAGGATGAAGCAAAATAAAATGATGAACGAGCCTTTGTTAAGTGCGGAAGAAAAGAGGCGACTTTTGTGAACTATCCGTATTATCGTAAGAAGAAAAAAGAACATTCATGGTTCTGGACTTTGCTTGAAATTATAATCACGATCATACTCGGTATTTTGCTTTATGCTTTCGTGATGGAATATGTGAAACACATGGAAATTCCTGCTTCGCCTTTTGTCCTTTTGCTTTTTAAAGCACTTTTGTATCTAATGGCATGAGCAAAAAAGCAGATTTGTCGGTTTCGTTATTTTTTCCCGACGGAACCCCGTTCACTAGCTTTGATAACAGCAATTACGAAATAAAAATTGCAGGGAATGTTGTTGTGGTAAAAACAAAGGAAATAATTGAAGAATATCACGGGTTTGTTTTCGTGGTTCGGAAGACAAAGGAGACAAACGAAGAATGATAAAATTTTTTGCGCTTTTTAAGGCAATTTTTTATC
>Ga0080003_1001103_pt1 | contig 15111 bp, 11 predicted proteins | sample JossMetagenome_FD_69206 | JGI IMG/M metagenome (GOLD analysis project Ga0080003, IMG submission 69206) | Hot spring microbial communities from Joseph's Coat, Yellowstone National Park, USA - JC2_E (SPADES assembly) (version 2) | ecosystem: Environmental > Aquatic > Thermal springs > Hot (42-90C)... | reverse complement strand
AGTAAAAGAGGAGTGGAAGGATTATATTCTTAGAAGGATAAAGCAGGCTGTGCAAGATACACGCAAGGTAAGGTTTGGGGCTGTAGCAATCGACGATGAAAAGGCAACAATTGCAAACATACATGGCTATGGTATAGAGATTATTGCAGAGATATATAGCCATTTAAGCAAGAGGATGAAAGAACAGGACTATGAGAAGGCTAGAAAGAGTTATTTTGATGAAATCATAAACATGATAAAAAATATGCATGTAGATACTATAATAATAGCTGGACCAGGTTTTACAAGAGAGGATCTCAAGCATTATATAGAAAGCATGCAAATCGATACAGGAAAGAAGCTCTTATTTGTGCCTGCAAGTGATGCTGAAAGATCAGGTATTAGAGAAGCTATGCAAAGCCCAGAGGTTGCAAAGTTTCTAGAGCATGAGCAGGTAAAAAGGGAGTTTGCCATGCTTAACTTATTTATGCAGGCTCTCCAGTTTGGAAACGCATGGTTTGGTTTAGAAAATGTCGACAAATCGTTAGAAGAATATCTCGCTGGTGTTGTCTTGGTTAATGATGATCTATTGATAAGCAGAGAGGTGCAAAGTGTATTGGATAAAGCAGACAAGCAGAAGGTGAGAATTGAGATATTTAATTCAACTGATGAAGCCGGAATGCAGCTTGCAGGCTTTAAAGGAATAGCTTCTATAGCAAAGAATATGCTTACTGAGGCAAGTTAGTAAGGTTAAGGGCCTGCATGCCAAAGCAGTTGCTTGCCCATACCACTTCTAATTTCGCCACCCCACCGTTTAAGGTTATTGTGTTTGAATAAACTGTTTCACTTTGTAGCTTCCATGCACCTCCGCTGAATGTGCTTATCCATACATTCGATGCAGGCTCCTCATAATAAACCTCTTCTGCCCCTGCTGTATCTATATAAACCCCAACGCTCCTGCTTGTTGGCATGTAGAAAACAGTTGAAGAAATGCTGAGCATTGAATTATACGGTGGTGTACAGAGAGTATTGCCATTTAGAAAAGATGTAGTATAAGGAAAAGGCACAAGCTTAAAGCCGAGAGCTGTGCCAGAGTATTGCGGGGTTGAGGTATAAGCATAGCCATTTGGATAAGTAACCCAATATCCATTTTGTACTATGCTCCAATTGTTTGGCACCAATGGTGCGTTTTGGTAGTTGGGTATTGCTTCGCCTTGAGGTCCAGCAGCAACAACAACCGCAAATGCTGTCGGCTTTTTTATCGATGGCGAGGTTGTGAATGAGCCACTGTAGCTAAAGTTTTCACCGCAATATCTTCCAAGATTAGCCAATCCTGCATTGCAAGCTTTTCCTGCTATCATATAAAAGCCCTGCACTAAGTTACCAAGGTTATATACATTATTTGAGCCAGCTATGCATAAAGTGTACATGCCCGGATACAAAAAGCTAGGCGAACAGTAGCCATTATATTTATATGACCTAACCATTACTGTTATATTTGTTACATTTATCGGTATTGCCTCTGAATTCTGTAGTGCTATAATAAAGAAGGAGTAGTGTGCGCTAGAGTTTGCATAGTAGCTAGCTAAGCTACATGTTGGGCCGCTAAATGAGGTGCAGCTCATCGGCACAGTGCTTCGCGGAAGAGTTCCAAAATAAAAGAGGAGGCTTGCAAGTATTCCTAGCATTATGAATAGGAAGCTATAAGTGGTAAGGAACTCGATAGAAGATTGGCCTCTCTTATCCATACAAAACAAATAAAAATAAGGAGGTTAAATTTATATTATTGTATTATGGAACTTCTTTTTTCACCAAGCAAAAAATTAGGTCAAAACTTCCTTGTTAACAAGCGCGTAGCAGTAGCTGAGGCTATGCATGCATATGGCAAGGCTGTGCTTGAGATAGGCCCAGGATACGGTATACTTACCGAAGAGCTGGTAAAGAGGGCTAAGCATGTAATATCAATTGAAAAAGATCACTTCCTATACTCGTTGCTTTCAACAAAACTAAAGAAGAAGAACCTTGAGCTTATAGAAGGCGATTTCTTTAAGGTAGAAAGTAACCTGAAAACAAATGACATAGACATAGTGATCTCAAACATTCCATATAATCTTTCAAGCAAGGTTATAGAGTGGCTGGCCTTAAATAAAAAAGAAGCTTTGCTTTGCATGCAAAAAGAGTTCATAGAGCATATGCTTGCAGCGAGCGGTAGCAAAAAATATTCTAAGCTAAGCGTTTATGCACAGCTTTCATTCAGCATGACAAAGCTTATGGATGTGCCTAGGGGAAATTTCAGGCCTATACCAAAGGTTGATTCTGCGCTCATTTATCTTAAGCCTAGGAAAAGAGAGATAAGCAAGGATGAGCTTTTGGTTATTGGCATGCTAATGCAGCATAAGAAGAAGGAGCTAAAGAATGCTGTAGTTGATTCGGCTAAGCAGCTCGGTCTTAGCAAAGAAGAAGCGGCTAAGCTTGCAAGCATGCTTGCAAGCAAGGAAAAACGTATATTCAAGATGAGCCCAGATGAATTGCTTAGCACTGCAAACGAAATATTAAAGCTTAGAAAGAGTAGCTAGGCTCCTGCACCTCTTTTAACAATATACTATTCTTAACCTCTTTTTTGAACTTCTCTTCAGCTTCTTTAGAGCCTTCCATTCCGAGAAGCGCTTTATAATGCATAGGTGCAAAATATTTTGCATCTATCGCCTTTGCTGCTTCTATTGCTTCTTCAACGCTCATTGTATATGTGCCTCCAACAGGAAGCAGGGCAAGATCGCATTTAATGCTTTTCATTTCGTCTATAAAATCCGTATCACCAGCATGGTATATGCGCTTGCCACCCACATTTATTATATAGCCAAGCCAATTATTCTGTTTTGGATGAAATTTAAGCCTTTCCTTCTTTACATTGTATGCATAAACTGTTTCAAATTCTACTCCATTTAGATTATATTTTTTCATAGGCTCTGCAAGAAATGCATTGAATGAAGCAAGCTTGCTCTTTGCTTCTGTAGGTGCAACAACTATTGTTTCTTTTGTCGCCACTTTCTTAATATCATCGATGCTTAAGTGATCGAAATGCGAGTGTGTTATAAATATAATGTCTGCATCACCGAAACTTTTGCCCAGCTTAAATGGGTCTATATAAATCCTTTTCTCATCTTCTATAATAAAAGCCGCATGGCCTATCCATTTCAAGAAGCCAAACTCCATAATATCACAGACAACACAGACAAAATAAAATTTTAACAAATAAATAAATTCTCAGAAAGTCCTTTTATTCTTCTAAAAGCCTCTTCTAAGTCAATTTTTTATAGTTTTTATAGATATTCTTAAATATTAAATGCAATAATATGTAATATAAGATATTTGCTTGATAAGTGATCTGCTTGAATAGGTTATTTCTTCTTGCCATTCCTTTGGTTTTGCTTATTAATCTGATTCTACTTTCGGCACCCATATTATTGCCAAGGGGAAGCGGTAGCATAAGTAGTTTTGGCTTTACCTTAACACCTTCGCTAACTCTAACTTCGATGACAAGTAGTCCCACAACCTCAACAACAACTAGTTCGACTATGGACGAAACATCTGGGACAACATGTAGTTCGGTAATCACATATAACTATCCTACAGATTATTTTCCTGTTACTATAAATGTTCCACCTACTTATTTTTCTCTTCCTTCATGCCAATTATCTTCGCAGCAATCAGGCCCTTATGCATATTCTCCAACAGCAATTGTTAATGCCTCAAATTCTGCAAATGCGATATGGCTTCTAACCTCGCCATACCCACCTAAGCAAACCTATACTGATAATTATTTATTTACACCTTACGACAGCTTTACAGGAGGAGACGTATGCTTTATGGATAACACTCCATTATATCCTACTGTAAGCTATGATATAGTTGTTAGCGGGCCAACGCCCTATGATGTTTCTATACAAAATTTCTACATAGACAACATAGGTGAGTTGGATCTTCTTAACCTCGGCTATTCTCCGCTTGTAGACAATACCATATCGAATGGGTTTAACACAAAGAGCTATATTTACGACCAAGTGCCCTCATATGCTCAGCACGGGCTATGGACCTGGGCTGCCAAATATGCAGAGCTTCCCGGAGTAAGTCATACAACGGAGATATCGTATAGCTATACTGAAGTTAATACCATAACATGCTATAATCCTGATGGCACCGTGGCAAGTGTTAGCACTACTTACACACCACTAATTGCAAACATGTATGTTACCATTAACAATCTAAATAATGCATTTATACCTTATAATGTGATAACAGGGGAAAACAGTTACACAACATTCAACACCCCAATACTACCTTACATATTATACAATTTTTCTATACCTTCGCCAGGATCGCTTATTTTGCCTATGTATATGAATATGTCATACGATACCTTTAGCCCTTGGAGCTACTATGAGCCTCAGAATTCTATAGAGCCATTCCCTATAGATACTGGCTCTAGATTCTTTGTAAATTATAATGGTGCATTGGTAAATAGCAGGCCAGATGAGATAACTAAAGCGCTTCCGCTTAAATTATTCAAGTCAAAAAGCAGTAATATGCAAATGGAAAATCTTATCAATATACCAAATTACATCACTCCAGAAGTTTCAGGACCTATCTCGATAGCAGCTGCACCAAACAACTATATATATGTACTAAATTACTCAAGCTCCCAAGGTGCATATTTTCTAACAATGCTTAGACTTATACCAAAAGGCTATTACAATACAACAAACTATCAACCTAACAGTGTCGGCAGCGCAAATAGCGAGCAGCAGTGGTATGACAAATGGAATAGCTATTGGGCTAATGTAATTGCTCTACAAAACAGCTCAGTATATGTTGTAAACAGCATAAATCTAAATTCATTTAAAGGATTCAAACCTTTGAATATATCTGTTGACAATTTTGGAGACGTTTTTATAACTGGATTTATGCTTGAAAAAAGAACTTCGGGGGTCAGGGTTCCAGTGATAGAGACGTTCTCTAAGCCAGCTCTTGCAGAGATAACAAATACGCTTGTAAATAACAATTGGGTTGAGGTTTACAATTCTATTGTAACAAATTCGGAGAACCAAGTAATGCCTGAGATAGCGGTTTCGCCAACAGGATCATTAATATTTTTAGCAAACCAGAACGATGGTGGCTATATATATGTATATAGTAGCACTAATTTCACGCAAATTAACAAAATAAATCTTGCTTATGCGGTCTATCCTGGTGGCAGCAGTGGTGCTTTTCCTTTAGCTGCGCTTAACATTTATTCCTGGCTTTCTAACAATGGCTTATATAACCAATCATTGCCACCTGAACTATGGAACAATTTCTTTGTGGATAAAGCAAAGGTGCTAGATATGCCTGAATATCATCATCCTCTTGGACTGGCAGATATTAATGGCTATTTGTATGTTTTAGATGAATGGGCAGGTGGCATAGGCGTCAAATATGTTAAAAATAGTATACCGCCAAAAGATACTGGTGTATTTTTCAATATCCTAATGTTGCGCGTATTCAATTCAACAGGCAGCAACATACCAATTAGTCCTACACACTTCAATGATATGTATACTGTTAAAGAATGTGGTTCACCTTATTATTTAACACCAACACCACAGAACACCTTAACTCTTAATACATGCTATCCTACCACTGAATACCTAGAGGAGGACGTTATGTGCTCGCCTGGTTGCGAGTTGGTAGCAAATTCATGTCCTCCTGAACGAACAGGATCACTAAAATCACCAACTCTTATTTCACGTTACAGCTATGAGTGCATCTCTCCTGGTACTCAATCAAGTACCTATTATAGTTTAGCGCCACCATATTATTCTATCGGCAATGCATATCCGCCATATGGCTGGATATTAGCTGCAAACATAACCGGAGCACAGCTTAGCAACATAGTAGGCACCGCCCTATATTCAGTAAATAAAGCTGCAAGTATAAATTTCTGTGGAGGAAACGGTGGAACGCCGCCTGCATGCAACTTTAACCCTGTAAATCTTAATCCCGCAAATTATCATTCAGGAACTGGTGTTAACTACTACAATGGTTCATACTATCCTATAGGTCCACAGCTCGATGCATTAGCTATGCACGGAAAATATTCTTTTGGATGTTTATTCGGGCACTGTCTAGAGTCATACTCAGATACGGCTGCAAGGACTTCTTCGGATATAAAGGTGGGTTGGGCTCCTGAATACAATAAAATAGGCTTCTCTGTAAACTTCAATGATTCTGTAGATATCCTCTTTCCAAACTCTACCCCTATAAACCCGCTTTATGATCTTGGTGGGGATCCAATAACCAATCCAAACATTTATAAAGAATTGATTTTTACAAGGCTAAATGTAGAGAACTATACAAAACTCTTTGGTGGCTTGCCACCATATAACTGCCTTACTAACTATTCATATTCTCAAAACACGGTCTGTGGCTATATGCCAGGTGTTGAATATATGAATCCACCTGTTTACACTGCTACAGATGCATTTAAGTTCTTGGAGAGCCTCGGCACACCACAGATAATGCCCATTGAGGGTGTAGTATACTCTACATATTCTGGAAACGGTCCAAGCAGTTCGGTTTGTGCGAATCCAATCGCAGCTATAGAAAACGGTATAGCGTGTGGTAACCTAAATCCAAGCAATGTAGTAGCTACTTCTTGTAGCATGATAAGTTCTTATTCCTCTCCCTCTTTTCCTTCCCCAATTGTAGAAAGCTTAAATAGCAAGCTTGCAGGTTATATACTAATTCCTTATACATATAATGTTTACATTTCAAATTTTAATAATATTCAGACTTTAACTAATATGCAGACTATACCTAGTCTAACTCCACCTATTGTAAATTCTTATCAGGTCTTTACCTATCAGACTGTGGGCTCTTCGTCCAATAATTTTGATTCAACAATAGAGGGCGGTGATACTTATCTTATGTATAGCAATGGTACATATTATGTGCCACATCTATCTGACTACGGAACAATATTGTCAAAGAATCTAATTACAAATCTAATTACTAATAGAAACTTCACAAATATTTATGTTAATGTGACTGACCAATCAGGGTTTTACCAAACCATTGCAAATGGTTCAAAAACTGCAAGCTTTACAATAAATCAATCTTATCTCGGCTCGCAGCCTGTATACGAGACAATCTCCTCTGTACCTGAAAGCGGTGTACTTTTTGGTGAGAGTGCGCTTTCAACACTTATACCCGAGCCTTATAAAATTTTTGGCGCGGCCCTAGGTCAAGGCACGGGCTATTATTATCAGCAGTTTAATGTTCCTTCACTCATACATCTATTTAATTGGTATAAGATGGGCCTTTTCACAGATACACTTGATTTATATCTTAATCAGTCGCCACTAAATCCTTCCGGAACAACGCTTTATCCTGGAGCTGCCGGGCCTTCATTTAACACTAGAGGATATACAAGGCTAATCTATGTACTTAATGATAGATTTAACAACACAATTTACCTTCCGATAGACGCGGATATTGCAAATATAACGCAGATAAGGCTTAACGTAAAGTCTGTTGTAGATCCATCAAATGCAAATCAAACAACACTCTACATAACAGGTAATGCAACATACTTTGATGGTGTTAAATACGTGCCTTTAGCAGATAATTCTATCTACATTTACTTCAACAACAACATAAATTATATGCAGTATAATGCATTGCTCTATCCAGTAAATGCGATACTTTGTGCATATAATAGCATGGTAAGTGGTCCATGCACACTTGCAAACCCGGCGTTTACGAGCTTATCTCAAAATGCAAATGTAATAACATACTATCCGCAGTATAATGCCTCAGGTGAATGCGGGCCGCCGCCAACCCATCTATACAATCCACCGGTATATAATTGCAATATATATGGCAACGGCCTGCCAGCAGCATGCAACCCGATAGTTCTACAAAGCGGTCAAGAGATAACTCAGTGGTGCATACCTTTAGCTTATAATGGTATAGGTCTATGCACCTCGCAGATCGGCTTGATGGGCATAGCAACTACTGATAGTAATGGTAATTTCTCATTCACCGCAAATGCATGTGGTATAGGCACAGCTTCTATAACCGCAGAATTTTACGGCTATCCATATAATGAGCCAGCAACTGTAACACAGCCTTATCTCTCAAATTCCGCAACCTTATATTACGATCTTGAGGGTGGGTATAACGTGCCACCCAGCGTTGCAACATTCCAGGTGTTGAATTATACATGGAGCCCAAATGAAACTACAGTAAGCCCCGTAACCCTTGGACTGTCTGAGCTTTCATACGGATCAATAAATATTATCTGGCTTCTCGGATTAGCGGCTATAGCAATAATACTAATGTACATTACAGCGAGATCTAAAAAGGATTAACTATTTATATCAAAAAAGGTTCTATATTATTGATGATAGCAATAATATTATCAATTGGAGCGATAAATGCACTCATTCCACTGATAATAATACTTATTTTGATAGTTGCTGCAGCAGGTCTGATGCGTGGCTACAATATATTTGCCTTATTTGGTATAAGTGCTTTGTTGGGTGGTGCGGGTAAAGCCACTTTAGCTGGAAAAAATGTTGCTACTAAGACAGAAGGTGTTAGGGCAGGTCTAGTTACGAGAAAGAAAGCCCAAGCGCTTAAGGAATATACTCAGAGCAGAGTTGGAACTTTTTCAAAGTATTACGGGCAGGAATACAAAGCCGCCACCGCATCTGGTGCCTCTAAAGCTGATGCAGCAAAAATCGCTTACTCAAACGCAAGAATCAATATGATGCATGATAAAATTAATGCATTTCAATCCAGCTTAGATAAGATCGATAGTAAAACAAATAAAAAAGTAGATGTTGCACTAAGAGAATCTTTAAATGAGCTGAAGAACTCATCTGCTTTAAAGAATGATGCTGATGTGCAGAATCTGTATGATTCGATTGATAGCGAAATGAATAAGCTTAGTGACTTGGCTAGTCAAGCCAAGCAAATACAGCAACAGCTGGATAGAACTTCTGCTGCTGGAGCTAAGGCAAATCTTGATAGAATGAGGCAGATTCAGAAAGAGTATAAAGAAACTTCGCAAAACCTTATAAACGATCTTAATAAATATGCGCGAAAGTATGATGAAAAAGGTATGAAAGAGGGTTCAGTATATTATATTTCAAAATCCGTTCACCTTGTAGTGCCAGATAAGCGTATCGCTGCTAAGCCATCTGCTCTTACTAGAAGTCAAGAACAACAAGCACATGCAAATCTGCATAGCCTTTCATCAGACCTAGAAAAATCCTTTAAAAAGGCATTTAAATCTTAAAAAATTCGCTCACTCTCGCACTAGACAATTATCTTATAAGCATAAATTAATAAAAAAATAAAAATAAGTTACTCTTCGTCTTCATCTCCTTCCTCTTCTTCCTCTTCATCTTCTTCATCTTCTTCATCGTACTCGTCGTCCCACTCTTCCTCTTCATCTTCTTCATCTTCTTCGTCTTCCTTTGCCATGTTAACACCATTTTTGTTTTTAATCTTTTGATTGATTAACAAAAATATATATAAATCTATCTCTAACCTTGGTTTCTCTCAATTCAAAGTGCTAGCTCAGGATAAATTTATATTTGTTCGTTAAAAAATTTATTTTATGGGCTCGTGGCTCAGTAGCAGAGCGTCCGCTTTGCAAGCGGAAGGTCGCGGGTGCGATTCCCGCCGAGTCCAAATATAGTGTTTGTATGAAAGTGGCTCATAAAATATCATTATCAATGCTTATTTACTCTCTATTAATACTTATATTCTCTTTTCCTTTAGTCGATGCAGGTAGCGTATGCCCTCTTGTGATAAGTGGCAATAACAACACCTATATATTAAACACATCAGTCTCGTGTATAAATAATACAGTTATATTTAGTGCAAATGCTCGATCAAATCTACTTGAATGCAATTCACATTCAATAAATTCTATTGGCACAGCTATTATTTTTCTAAATAATACATTCAATAACACTGTAGTAAACTGCACAATTAATGGTAAAATATTAAGTATGCACAATGCACAGAACAACATTGTTAATGTAACAGGAAATTATAGCCTCGTTTTCTATGATAATACTTCGAATATTGCGATCGGCAATTTCTTTCATCTATTATTGTATGGTCCTAATAGGGAATATGCAATTGGCAGGTTTATACAGTTGATGCCAAACGTATTTGCAGAAAAAGCGCCTTATCTTGTAGCAATGAACCAAAAGATGGGCAATTTTATAAATGCAGCAAAGGAATATGCTCTGCCTATTCCAAGGTTTGGAATTTTCCCAAATGCAAGCTGCAATGGATCATGCTATTTCATGCTAGAAAGTGAAGAAATATCTAAAAACAATACAATAAACTTTAATCCTTATCTATATAGTACGCCATACTGGGGATTTGATATACTAGGCTATACCAGATTCAATATAAGCAGAAATGTTTTGTATGAGCCAGCTTATATAAGCCCATTTATATATCAAGATGAAATATTTCCTGCAAACAAGCCGGTATATTGGAATTATACTATTATATTCAACACGCCTACAAAGGTAAACAAGCTCAGGCTTCTTAACGGCTGGCAGGGAGATCCTAACGCTACTCTACAAGCTACATTCTACAATATTACTAGCGGCAAATTTGTTTATGAAAGGGGCTACCAAGAGCCAGGCGTGTATGAGTTCATAGCGTTGCTTGATACTCCTTACGATCATGAGAACTCTACTACTGAAACATACTCTGTTGGTCTTTCTTACTGTAGTGGTGGCATGGGTGGAATAAGTGCACCGGGCTATTATCCTTTTGCTTATAATTCGCTAAATCGGATAAATGTTTTCTGGCTCACCAACAAGATCTGCTCAATAGGCATGGATATAGGTGCAAGTAATGTGTTAGTAAACTGCCGTGGCGGATACGTGAAATCCACAAATGTTGATTTTAGAGTCTCTGGTCAAAGAAATGTAACAATAGAAAACTGCTTGCTATATGGTAATGGCATATTGGCAGCATCCTCGAACCTTACAATATATAACACCACATTTATCGCGAATAGCAGTGTAGACAAGGCTATATGGGCAAACAATTCAGATATATCTTTGTATGATGTAAAATTCGTAAATTTCCTCAAGCCAATAGAAAGCTTTAATTCGATTATTAACACTTTGAATAGTTCTATAACTATTGTACCGCCAAGCATTATAGCGACATCGATAACAACAGTTCCAACAACCTTAACTTCTACATCTACAATACCAACATCTACTATACTTAAATATCACAGCCAAGTAAACATCAAGGCTGTAATATTGATCATTGCTTTGGATTTATTTATATCAATTCTTTCTTTTATAATATATTTGCTAATTGGTAGATTCTATGATTCCAAATCTAGACCCAAGAGCCCTTAAAAATATGATGGACAAACTCGGTATAAAAAGCAAGGAGATAAAAGCAGTAAGGGTAGTTATAGAAGGTGTTGATAATGATATAGTTATAGAAAACCCGCAGGTTACTATGATAGAGATGCAGGGTCAAAAGTCATTTCAGATAACAGGAAATTACTATGAGAGAGAAAAGAGCGAAAAGGTTGAGGTAAGCGAAGAGGACATTAATTTTGTAATTGAGCAGAGTGGTGTAAAAGATAGAGAGAAAGTCAAAAAGGCCATAGAGGAAAGCAAAGGAGACCTGGCGCAGGCGATAATCTTGCTGAAAGAAAAAAGCTGATCTAATAATCTATTTTGAATAGCTGCACAAAGGGTATGCCATTAACTTTCCTAATATCATTTTCACTTGCGAGACCCTTCTTTATGATAATTTTGGTTGAGCGCTCGCCAATAATATTAGCTGAATATATATCATCAATAAGCGCTTCTACATCCTCTTCCTTTAGCAACTCTCCTTTATAGAAGCTAGAATATTTATCGAGGTCTATCTCTATCTTACCATCTTTTATAATCTTGCCTATAAGCTCTTCATCACACATGGCTATTATATCGCCATGCTCTGTTTTATAGCGCTTAAAATATATCATTAACAAACCTCTATTTTTTGAACGCCCTTTTTGCGTAAATAAATAGCCCGGCAGTCATAATTATATTTGTGAATATTATTGTAAGGAAGATCAGGTCTGTAAGGCCAGATCCGCTTATGCCTAGTGCTTCTGGCATTGTTGCTATAATTGCTGGTGAAAGTCCTCTTGCAACATCGAAAGTTGTGAATATTTTCTCTGAACGTAGGTTTCTTTGGCTGAATAAATCGTTTAATATGGGTACAAAGAGGTATCTTGCTAAGAATATTATTATTGCTAAAATAATGCTACCAACTAGCAGTAGGTTATTGAGCTCGCTAACTCTGAAGACCAAGCCTATATAGAAAAAGAAGAATGTGCTTACAAAGAAGGTTATCTCCCTCTGGTAGTCTCTAATATGTATAAACTCCTTTTTTATATCATATGTATATTTTTCAAGATATCTCGAAAGCTTCGGTATATTTACTAAGACCACACCAAACACAAATACTGATACAGCACCATAAAGTTGTAAAGCTTGTGCAATTCCATAACTACCAATTACCATTGTTATTGTAAGCATCCAGCTGTAGCGCTTGCTATACTGTGAGAACTCTTCTAATATAAATACCCAAAAGAATGCGAGAATTGCACCAAATACAGGGGATATTAAAAAGAAGTTGACAAACATCCTCATGTTATCAGCCAGATTCAAACTGCCCATCGTGAGCATAGAAAAAAGCAGTATTGGTATCATAAGCTGCAGAGAATCGGTGAAAACACTCTCAAAAAGAAGGGCAGATCTTAGCCTTTTATTTATCTTAGTTATCTTGGTGGCAGATGGCAATATTATGGAGCTTGGACCAGCAAGAGCGAATCCGGCGATAAATGCTAGATAAAGGTTCCATCTAAATATAAAAAATATTGCTAAGCTTAAGATAATACCCGTGAACATAGCAAGTTCAAAGGTAAATTTGCTAGCCTTTAATATTACCTCTCCAAGTATTTTAATGTCTAGACTTAATCCAACATCGAATAAGACAAAAGCAATAGCTATGGCGCTTACATAAGGTGATATACTAACAACAGTACTGCCAGGTCCTGTATTTATCCAATGAAGTATAGGGCCAACTAGTAAACCTAAGAGCATCAGTGGAAGTATATTTGCTATCTTTATTTTCGCGAAAAGTGCTGTAAGTATATAGCCCAGGAAGGCTATGCCAGAGAATGCTAAAAATAAAGCGGTTACACCTATCATAGAATTCGCCTATCCATATTTATAGAAGAAATAAAATGTAGAACTATATAATAGAGAGTACCACAAAAGCCAAACGCCACCAGAAAAGTTGTTTGTAAGAAATGCGAATATACCCAATGCAAACAAGCTCAGCGAGAGCATAACCTCGGTAATAGAATTTTTGAATGCACTTATAAATCTATCATATCTCTTTTCGCTTCCTTTGATCCACTTATAGCCTGGATTTGCCTTGAGTAAAGCGGCTATAGCGGCTTTTGTTCTTATTACGGCAAGTGCAAAATTGAGGAGAAAGATTAGTATACCATATCTAAACGAGCCAAAATAGATCCTTGAGACAATTATAGGTGCTAGAAATGAGAGGAGAAGCGCAAGTATGCCATATAACTCCAGGTAGAATTTGAAGTAGAGTGGATTGAGTATGTAACTTAACGACTCTCTAGTAAATGGAAAGTTTGAGAAGACTATTAAGATAGAAAGTATTGTAAAGAGAAGAAGTACTACCGAGAGGTAGTTGAGCCCAAAACCAAGGCTTATATAATCGCTATGCTCTACAAAACTAAACTTCTTTTTTCTTATTTTGCTTAAATAATACTCCAAGAACTGTGTTCCACCATAGTTATAGCGCCATTGCTGTCTTGCAAATGTACTAAACCTCTTTATTGGCCTGCCTAGTGCATAGATCTTAGGTACATACAAGCCTTTGTAATTTTTCATCCTCGCCTCAAAAGAGAAGAAAGTGTCTTCAATTACATATTCTGGAAATCCACCAACATCATCGAGTGCCTTCCTTCTTATAATACCGCAAGAGCCTGCAAAGATAGAAGTATTGTGAGAAGCACGTGAAGGTTGTATAAATGAGAAGAAGAAGCTATTGAACAGGTTTATAGAATTAGCGAAGAAATTACTATTTGCATACCTCTTCTCTGTCTGTATATAACCAACCTTTGGGTCGTCAAATGCGGGGACAAGCTCTTTAAGGAAATTCTTATTTATCAAATATTCATCAGCATCAAATATTGCTATGAGCTCTTCATCTGATTGCCTAAGAAAGTTGTTTAGTGCGCCAGCCTTAAAGCCTTTCCTTTCATTTCTATGTATAAATCTAAAGCCATTTCTTTCTGCAATCCTTCTAAGCTCATCAGCAAGCTCGCTGTCGCTTGAGTCATCTAAAAGATAGAAATTTACCTTCTCTTTTGGATAGTCAATAGCCCTTAGCTTCTTAAGCGTTTTTTCTACAATCTTTGATTCTTCATTATATGTAGGTACAACAATAGCAACAGTATAATATCTTTTTATTTTGCCGAATAAGTTCTTTTCTTTCTTAATCCTCTTCTCGTAAAAATATGAGTCATAGTATGAGAATGCCGCTACCGTATTAAAGAAAGCGGCAATCACTGTGAGGATAAGGAATATTATCGCTATTAAGAGCATTGATAGGTTTAATGAGATTGTGATAAGGTATATTGAGAAGCCTATGCTCACAGCGTCAAGTAGGAATATTGTAGGCAATGTTATAAACCTAGCAAATCGCTCCTTATCCAACAAACCACCGTACTGATTTTCTTTTAATCCTTAATCTTTTATTCTTAATGCTTTTACCTACCTTTTATAATCTTTATAATCTTTTATATTTTTATTGCTAATAATTCTATGCCGGAGTGGCGGAACCAGGTAACGCGCCAGAAAGCGGCGAAACTCGAGATCTGGTTGCCTTTTGGCATTCTGGGTTCAAAATAACTAGCGTTATGAAAGTCCCAGCTCCGGCGCTTTTGCTGATTTCATAAACTCATTTAGAAGCACTGTTGCATATGAACCAGCAGGCAGT
>Ga0080003_1001102_pt1 | contig 15142 bp, 13 predicted proteins | sample JossMetagenome_FD_69206 | JGI IMG/M metagenome (GOLD analysis project Ga0080003, IMG submission 69206) | Hot spring microbial communities from Joseph's Coat, Yellowstone National Park, USA - JC2_E (SPADES assembly) (version 2) | ecosystem: Environmental > Aquatic > Thermal springs > Hot (42-90C)... | reverse complement strand
TGGGCGAGGCGGAGGTCCCTGCGCCCGATCGTGAATAAGCAGATGATAGAGATGATGGTGTAGGGACAAACGGCGAGCGGGACCTGGTTCTTGGGCACTACGGGTCCGACTACAACTACGACATTGACGAGACGCTCCTTGACAAAATGAGCGACGGGCCTCGCCCCTCAGGGCGGGGAGGAGGTCAGCCACCTTCCTGGAGGCATGTTCCTGGAGACGCTTGTAGGCCTTCCCTCGTGCTGGTGGAAGCCTCCTCCGAACATGTTATTGGCGGCGTTCACGGCTCCTCTCGGCCTGCCTCTGCCGTCCTGGTACCTCTGCACGCTTTAGCATAACGTAGGCTGGAGTCTAAAAGCTCGCAGACCAGCAGGCCTCGAAAGAACGGTGAAGCCCGCCACTATTGCCTCGAGAGCCCTCCGCAAAGCCGCCGCGAAAGGCGCCAAAAGTACCTAGGGACAGAACGTGTGAGATAAAGTAAAATGAGGTAAAGCAGGGTAAGGACGAGTCACTGGCCGCTGCTCCTCATCCTCTTGGGCCACCAGGCGTACCTGCCCATCAGTGCAACCACAAGCGGCGTGAATATCAGGGAGGCCATTAGGCCCGCCAGCAGGACGCCGAACATCAGCGCCAGCCCCATCCCCCTGAAGCCTGGGGCCGAGAAGGCCAGCAGGCCTGAGAAGGCGCCTGTCATTATTACAGACAGGCCCACCACGAGCACGCTCGTGCTGCCCATGGCGTTGAGCACCGCCTCCCTGCTGCAGCTCCTCTCGCACTCCTCCCTCATCCTGTTTATCATGAAGCTGTTGTAGTCCATGCCAACGCCAAGGATTGCCGTGAACACCACTATGGGCAGGTACCAGGGCAGGGTTATGCCCATGGCCTCATATGCTGTAACAGTCAGCGCCGTCCCAAATATTGCCGAGAACACGACGCTCGCCAGCGCCGTTAAGGCCATCGGTATGCTCTCGTAGAAGGCCGCCAGCACGACGAACATGAGGACTATGGCTATTGGGTAGACAAGGTCGTAGAAGTCGTGGTAGACCAGGTTTTTCAGGTCAAGGTTGATGGCTGGCATGCCGCCCACCATGGCCTGGGGCGAGACGCTCTTGGCGGCGCCCCTTATGGCCTCCGTGCACGCTATGGCCTGCCTGCCAAGCGGGTAGACCGAGAGCGTCACCTCGAGTATAGGCTTTGAGCTGTTAAGCAGCTGTGTTGAGGCGACGCAGCTCAACCTTGATATTGACTGATTTATCTGCTCAAGGGTTGTCACGTTTGGAGCTACAACGTAGTCAGGGTACATGAGGCCGGCCTTGTAGTTGTTCGTGATGTAGTGAAGCGCCGTGACGCCCTGCGCGCTCTGCGGCATCATAAGGGTGAAGTCGTAGCTGCCCCTGAAGGTTGCATAGACGTAGGCCGCCGGCACGAGGAGGACTACGACTATCGCCAGGGCCACGGCGCCGCGCCTCACGAGGCCCTCGTAGCGCCTGCCCGCCGGCCTGCTGTTCCCGTTTGCCTTGACCAGCCTCGAGGGCCACCAGACAACCCTGCTGCCGCCCACCATTGCAAGGAGGGCTGGGATCACGGTCAGGCTGACTGTCATCGTTATAAGTATGGCTATGGGTATGGCCTCGCCGAGGCTCGCCAGGAACGGGAAGTTGTGGGCAATTGACATGACCCCGAAGCCTATAGCGGCCGTCAGGCCACCGCTCAGGACTGCCCTCCAGCTCCTCCTGAGGGCGGCCTCGGCGGCGGCCCTTGAGTCCCTGAGCCTCTGGAACTCCTCCCTGAACCTCCTTGATATGAGCGTTGAGTAGTCAACGCCGAGGCCCAGGCCCGCCTCGTACATTATGGTCCTGCTTATGGAGTTCAGGGTTATCACGTCCCCCCTGGCCAGCAGGTAGGCCGTCCCGAGCGCTATGACGAGGCCGAGGCCTATGCCTGTGAAGGGCAGGAGCACCGCTACGAGGCCCTCAAGCACTATGGCCAGTATCACCAGGATCAGCACGGTGCTTATAGTGTCGCTCTCCGATATGCTTCTCATTGAGGAGTTGGAGAGCTCGTAGTTAAGCACCTGGTCGCCCGTAGCCATAACCTTGGCGTCGCTGTAGCCCAGGGCGGCGAGGGCGCTGGACAGGTCCCCCTCGAGGCCTTTCACCTCAGCGTACGAGAGGTTGTTTGGCACCATGATGAGGAAGCCTTCCCTGTCGTTCTGAACCAGCGTCCCGACGACCTTGTCAGTTATGTTATTGATGGAGTCGTTGAGCAGCCTCCCGCTGACGTAGCTAAGCTGGGTCGAGTAGCTTGAGGTACCTGTGAGCACATTCATGGTGGAGTTGACCACCAGCCCCGTCAGGTTTGAGGGCAGCCCGTACCTGCCCAGCAGGTCTGAGAGCATTGAAGGCATGAGGGACAGCAACTGGCCGTAGCTGTCTATCGGCTCATGCATTGCCACCTCATTAAGGAGCTCCCTCGCGACGGTTGAGTTCAGGGTCCCATTTATGACCTGGACTGCGACGGAGGTGGGGCTGCGGTTCTCAGCGAGCTCCAGCAGCACCTGCCTGTCAGTCACGTTCAGGGCAGGGCCGAGGACGCCTGACGCTGCAACGTTGGCGTAGGTGGAGTTGCTGTAGAGGGAGCCGTCCGCGCTGGGGTCGTACTCCAACAGAACTTCAGGCAGGCCCCTCAGGACCTGCGAGTAGTTGGCCAGCGCGCCCTCTGGCGCGTAGAGGAGCAGGGTCTTCACTGCGTCGACCGCTGCGACCTCCCTGCTGAGGCTGCCGCTCACTATGTAGTAGGACAGGTTCTCTGCCACAGGCTCCGGGACCCTGTACGATGCCAGCGCCTCAGCCGTGACGTTATACATGGCGGCGACCAGCGCTGAGGAGTTGAAGCCGCTACTCGCGTAGGCGTATGCCACCGGCAGCAGCAGCTCAAGCTCCCTCTGGCTCGTGACCTGGCCCCTCACTGCGTCCACAAAGGTCAGCTCAGCCGCCCCCCTGGAGATGTTGACAACGTAGCCAAGCAGCTGGTACTGGCCCTGTATGCCGGGGCTCCTGTAGAGGACATAGATCAGGTCGGGGTACCTGGAGCTCACGTTGATGAAGGCCGCGCGGTAGAGGTTAAGCAGGGCCGTCATCGAGCTGGTGCCGTTGAGCTCCCTTGAGAGCAGCTCGTAGGTCAAGTTAGAGGCCAGCACGTTGTCAAAGCTTCCCGGCCCGCCGCTCCTGAGGACGCTGTAGTACACGAACTCGACAAGTTGGGGGGTCGGGGAGCTTATGTTGTCTATCTGCGGCGAGCTCTCTATCACTACCTCAATGTCAGCTGGGGTCAGGTTATGGGTCTCGTAGGCGCTCGTGGCGTTCTGGAGGAGGAACTCCGTCCTCATGACGTTGAAGTAGAGCGCGGCGTAGTAGTTAGAGAGGCCGGCAGTGGCGTTGCCAAGCTCCGTGAGCTGCTGCCTGGCCCCCGCCATGGTAACAGAAAGGTTGCTGCCCATCGCGTAGTAATTAGAGTACACGTAGTCGGCGTTCCTCAGCAGCTGCGAGAGCCTGAATATGCCCCCCTGCAGGCCGCTAAGCTTAGCTGAGAGGTTCTCGACGCCCTCCCACATCCTCTTTATGCCGTTCGCCAGCTCCAGGCTTGAGTTGAGCATGTACCCTGACCTGTTGAGTATAACGTAGTAGGCCGAGTTCAGCACGCCGATCCAGGAGATGGCGTTAGAGGCGTTGTGCTTGTCAAGGACGTTCACAAGCGTCGAGTTGAGCCTGTAGAAGGTCGTGGCGTTCACGGGGACCCCCGATATTATATATATGACGTTCGTCTGCCTGCTGGCGTTCGTGGAGCTGTCGACTATGTTCATGACCTCTATGCTCTCCACGTTCTTAGGCAGCAGGCTGGTCTCGCTCGTGTTCACGGCCTTGTTTATCCTGGCGGCGAAGGGTACCATAACTAGGGCAATTACGAGCACTATCACTATTACCGCGTATGGCGTCCTCCTCACGGCCCTGTACATAGCTAATGTCCCAGATATATCATTGATAGAGATATAGAGATATTTATCTTTTAGTATCAGCTTTTACCTTTTCGGGCAGTATAAGATATTTATGCTAACACCACTGCGCCGTGGATATGCACCTAAACGTAAAGGCCTTCAGAGGACGGCCGCCTTTACCTCCTGCCGCCCCTCGGACATCTCCATTATCCTCCTCATGGGCACCACGCTCTGGCCCAACACGCACAGGCCCCACAGGGCGTTGACCAGGGGCGGGAAGACGTTGAAGAGGGCGTAGAGGGCGCTGCCTATGGCCGAGCCCACGATGGCAGCGTAGCTCCTCGATGGCTCGCCTACGAAGCCCGCCGGGCCAAAGCTCAGCAGCGCCTACACGACGACCACGAATATCACGAGCACTGTGCCCGCCCTGACCAGGAAGTGCCTGGTCATGGACCAGCTGTCCCACCAGATGACCCTCAGGCTGGGCCTCTACGTGGGCCTCCCCTACAAGTACAGGGAGGTTCTAGAGTACCTCAGGTCATCGGGCCTCAGGGTAGAGGACAGGGTCCTTAGGCCCCTCCCCTTCCCCAGTCGGCTAGGCTCTTCCTGCCGGTGTACTTCTTGAACATCACTGCCCCTGAGGGACTACCAGAGGAGGGCCGTCGACGCCCAAGGGCCCTGTGGGCGAGGTGGAGGTCCCTGGGCGCGACGAGTGATCATAAACTAATGAGGGTGAGCGCCTAGGGACAAACGGGTGCTCAAGGTATGACGGCGCTCCAGCTCAGCCAGGAGCTCCTGGAGTTCCTCAGGCTCAAGGAGGGCACGGTCGAGGTCGCCGACAGGGCGCCGCCAGCAGACGACGCCTTCAGGCAGGCCGTGAGGGAGGCCATGGGCAGGGAGGGGGAGCTGGCGTCGGGCCTGAGGCTTGGTGACGACATGAGGTTCGCCATAGACGTGGGCCTAGCCAACGCTGAGAGGGGGGCCCTCTACCCGGCTGAGGTCGCCGTCAGGTTCTTCCTCGAGAGGGGGTCCCTGTGCGTCATAGCGTCCAGGACCACTGACCTCTACCTGAGGGCCGTGAGGGAGAGGGCCTGGCACGTCATGGTGGACGAGGGCTACATTGTTAGGAGCGGCCCGGAGGCCCTGGGCAGGGTCAAGAAGTACACCGGCAGGAAGAGCCTTGAGGGCGACGCCATCTTTCTGGCCGGCAGGCCTGTGTGCGAGCAGCACCTCAGGTGGCCCCAGTACTCGAAGCCAATAGAGGAGCTGCCCCTGGCTAAGAAGTACCTGAGGGCCACGCTTGACAGCAGGAGGAGGAAGAGGGGGTCAGCGATAAGGTGCGCCCTCTGCAACAGGGAGGCGAGGTACTTCACGCTGCCAATGATAAAGGCCAGCGCACTGGTCTTCCTGGCAAGCCACCTGGCTGGCCTCGAGCCGACCGGGCCCATGGAGCTCTACTCAAACCTCTCGAGGGTCCTCCACCCCTACGGCTTCTCCTGGCTCAGCCCTGGGGCCGCCTTCACTGTGTGGGCCAGGGACATGCTTACTGCGGCCTACTACGTCAACAGGATGCTGGAGCTCCCGCTGCCAAGGGTTAGCCCTAGGAAGCCGCCGGCTGAGGCAGCCCTCGAGCAGCTGCTCAGCCCCAGGGGTTAAGCGCCCGGGGGCTGGCGCCGTTGACCGTGCCTTAGACAAGCGCGTGGCCAGCCTAGTAACCTTTTCTGTCAATAATGTCTAGCTAAATGTATACAGTTGTTCAGTGGGCTGAACGGTGGCGAGAGCTTGCATAGAGTTGGCTGCGCTGTGGTCGGCTCCCTCTTCCTCCTCGCTGTTGGGGTTGACGCTGCGGTAGCTGTAGTCGCCATAGTTGCCGTCGTCATAGTGGCCCTGAGAAGGCACTGATCCCGCGAGTCTCCTAAGCTCTTTGGCCTAGGCACTGCCCCCTGGCACCCCCTCGCCCTAGGGTGGGCTCAGGCGAACGCCATCGCCACGCCAGCGGTCACGAGCGCGGCCCCGGCCACCTCAAGGGCTGATGGCCTCTCGGAGCCGGCGGCCCAGGCGATTCCCTGCGCCATGAGCGGCATGGAGCCTACAACTACCATGGACCTGTAGACGCCGGCCACCCCTATGGCCAAGGCGAAGAGGGCTGACCCGCCGGCCAGGTCCGCGGCCGCCACCAGCGGCAGCCAGCTCCTTATTCCCTACCAACTATGTCCTCGGCCACCTTCCCGTCCTCTGGAGGTAGGCCATGAGGTAGGGGGTCTCCTGCACCTTTTTGCCGCTGAGGTACTCCATGAGCAGCCCTTGAGGCCTTGGCTGCCTGGGTGAGACCCTTATCAGCCTCGTGGGCGTAGCAATTATATCTACTGGCACGTCGTAGGGCATATGGGGGACCTCGCTGACCACCTGGACGTCGTGCACTGTCGTGGCCACGAGCGTGGAGTCACCTATCTTCCCCATCTCCCTCAGCATGGCGTACTCGAGCTCGCTGTAGCCCTCCCCCTTGCCCACCCTGAAGCCGCTGGGCGAGACGGCCACGGAGCCGACGACCACGAGGTCTATGTTAGGCGCGGACTCCACATCTACCCTCTCACCTACCCTGGTGAAGCCGCTTATTGAGGAAGCGTACTCTGGGTCTACTATGGATGGGTCAAGAAGGTAGAACTGGCCCCTGAGCCTCGGCGTGGGCACGAGCACCAGCTTGCCGGCCCTCAGGGCCAGCTCCCTGACAGGCCTCTGAGGGGAGTCTGGGTTAACCTTGACGACCCTGGCCCTCGCGAACTCCTCTGTGGACGCAAGGCGCTCCGCGGCCCTCCTGGCGCCTACGAAGTTTGGTATCCTGCCGTGGACAGGTCTTGGAAACGAGGCCACGTTGGTCCTCTCCATGAGGTCCCATATTCTCTGCCTGAGCATCTGCTTCTCGTCGGCCTCCTGCAAGGCTCCCAGCTCCAGCCTAGGTTATGGGCCTGGGCCTTTTAGCTGGCTCACTGGCCCTGGAAGCCTTGGGCCAGGTCAACGTGCTCATAATAGACCTCAGGGAGTCAGCCGTGCCGAGGGCCAGGCCCATCATTTTATGGGCAGGGGCAGCGACGTGGAGCCCTAGGGGAAGGTAGTAATAATGAAAAAAGATGAAAGGTAATAGAAGATAATATTAAAAAATAAAAGAGAAGGGGGTCTCGAAATTATGCTTCCTCACGGCAAGGAGTACGCTGGGCACACGTAGCTCATGTTTACTGAGTTTGTGGACGCTATGACCCAGGGTGGGTAGTAGCCGTCGAGCGGCCTGCCCGAGAGGCCAAGGTAGCCGAGGCCTGCCTTCGCTGCGGCGTACCACTCGCTGCACTCCTCGTGCATCATTGAGGCGAACTGGCTGTTGTAGACTGGTATGTAGGGCTTCCCCACCTCCTGGAGGGCCAGGAGCTGCGATATCCAGGTGCCGAAGACGTCTGCGAAGGTTCCCCCGTCTGGCATCCACCAGACGAACTGGTCCGACGGCGTTGATATTGCCTGCTCCCAGTCGACGTACCTGGAGGGTGCAAAAGACCACCACTCTGGTGAGGTGGCATTCTTATACATGGGCACTGCCTTCCAGGTGCCCCAGGTCACCTGCCCCTGGTATGACATGAAGAACTCGGCGAACGTCACCCCCTCCTGAGTCGTCGGGAAGCCCGCGGGCACACCTATGGACCCTATGGCTATCGCGTAGACTTCCTGCGTGCCTGGGAAGGGCTCAGCCACCACAGTAACGTTTGGCCAGCTTATGTATGGCTCAACCGCAGGGTATATGGTAGTGTTGTCATAGTCGTAGGCGTAGGGCGGCACCCAGTTACCGTTGGCCTGGAAGGCCACCTTGCCCTTTATCAGGTCGCTGAGGCCCTGGGTCCACGTGAGGCTCTGCCAGCCTGGGTAGTCGTATGAGGTGAAGTTGAGGAAGAGTTCGTCAGTCTCATTTATTATGCGCTGTATGGTTGAGTTGTTAAGGTTGACCACGCCGTACATTGTCTCAAGGTATACCCTGGCCCCTCCCACGGGCCCGAAGCTCTGGGCCAGCAGCGAGAGGTATATGCAGTTCCACAGCTCCAGCTGGTCCCAGCCGCCGTCAGCGCCTGGGACCATCCAGGGCGTCACTCCGTGCTGCGCCAGCTGAACCGTGTCGTAGACCAGCGTGCTCATGTTGGTTGGCAGCGGCAGGTTGTACTCCCTGAGCACCTTTATGTTAATGAACAGCAGGGCCCCCCTCTCGAGGTCTATGGGCGCGGAGGGCATGGTCCCGTTGTAGGCGCTGGCCTCAACGAGCGCAGGTATCACGTTGTCCCAGAGGCCGTGCATGCTCATCATTATTGGCGTGAAGTTAACGAAGCTCCTGGCCCCGTTGGGGGCGGCTAGCACGTAGGAGACTATCATGGGGCCCGTGTCAGTCTGAAAGGCTGCAGGCGGCTTACCAGCGGCCATCATGCCGAGCACGACGAACTTAGCGTTGGTGCCTGCAGCACCAGGTATGATCTCGGGGCTTATCACGTACTGCGGGTAGGCCGCCTCGAAGGCGTTGATGACGTGATTCAACGCTATCTTCCCCTCTGTGGCCCACCACGTGTAGAAGTTTATGGTAGTGATTGAGGTTGTCGTTGTGCTGGATGACGTGGTTGTGAAAGTTGTGGTCACGGTAAGCGTGGTCGTAGTCACGTGGTGTCTCGTCGACACGAATGCCAAGTAACCCCCGACAGCAGCGACAACCACTATAACTATAACTATGGCCGCTAAGGTCGCCGAGCTCAAAGACCTTGAACCCATCTTAGTCCCACCTCTGAACCACAGACTTGAGCTTAAAAAAGCCTGACACGTATACACGTACGTACATTTATAATTATATATGCTTATATATGCCGTAGCTTTGGCAGGACAAAGGCGTAGTTAAGACGCCCTAATGACCATGGCGCGCGGGAAAGTCATTGAACGCGCCTCCCAGCTCTTCATCGAGGACATAGTGGTGCCGCCCTTCAGGGTGCCTGATGCAATAAGGGCCCTGAGGTCGCTTGACTCAAAGTACGGCATAACGTCGTCGCTAGGCGGCCACATAGGCGACGGGAACCTGCACCCGGCCATAGATTGACAATAAGATGTGTACAGCTGGCTGTTCACGTGGTTATGGCCTTGGCTAAGCCGGGCGGCAAGTCTATCGGCAGTCCCCTCTCAAAGCCCACCCTGTACGCGAGGAGCTGAAGCGGCACGACTGCGGCTATTGGGTAAAGCTCTGGCCTAGTTGCGCGGGTAGCTTGCAGTGACGCCTGCGGTGAGTCCGAGACTTCTATTACCTTGGCCTCTCTGGCCCTCAGCTCTGACATGACCCTTGAGTAGAGCTCCTCAGCCGCCTCCTCCCTGGGCTTAATTACTATTATTGGGTAGTTGTCCCTTGTCAGTACCATAGGGCCATGCCTGAGCTCACCGAGCTGAACCCCTTCGGCGTGAAGCATGGCTGCCTCCTTGAGCTTAAGCGCCCCCTCCAGGGCCACAGGGTAAGTTATGCCGCTGCTCACAACATAGGCGTCCCTGGAGTCCCTGAGCTCCCCTGCTATTTTTGATGCGGCCGCGTCCACCGTTGGCAGGCTCTCGGCGAGGGACTTGGAGAAGGACCTTATGTCGTCGTAAAGCTCGTTAAGCTCTGCCTGAGAAAGCTTGCCTGCGGTGAGACCGACATGTGCTGCCAGAAGCATAAGGGCTGCTAGTGTTGACGTGAATGTCTTGGTGGCCGGCACCGCGAGCTCCGGTCCGGCGCCTATTGGAAGGTAGACGTTGGACTCTAGCGCAAGCCTTGAGCCCAAAACGTTAGTAACTCCAACTATTACGGCCCCCCTCTGCTTAGCCATCTTAATGCTCCTTATGACGTCGCTGGTCTCGCCGCTCTGGCTGACGGCCAGCACAACCGTGCCCGTGCCGACGTTGTCAAGGGCGTAGTAGGGGAACTCCGCGGCGCTGACAACCTCTATACTCATGCCCCCGAGCGACGAGAAGTAGTAGGCCGACACCATGCCTGCGTGAAGGCTGGTGCCGTTGCCTATTATGAAGGTTCTCCTGGCGCCGTAAAGTATCATGCCTGAGAGCCTTAGGTACTTATCCATCAGCGAGTGCGTGGTCCTCTCGAGGGCCTCAGGTATCTCATAGATCTCCTTAAGCATGTAGTGCGGGTAGCCGGCCCTGTCAAGGGATCCTGGCTCGTACTTAACCCTCTTGGAGGTGAGCTGCTGTAATGGGCTTCCCTCCGCGCTGAAGATGGAGAACTCACCTGAGGCCGAGATGTAGCCGTAGGAGCCCTCAGGCACTATTACAGCCTCGTCGGCGAAGCCGTAGAGGCTGGGAAGGTCGCTGGCCAGGTATAGGCACTCCTGTCCCTTGCCTATCACCAGGGGCTGGCCGTCCTGTATGAACCAAACCCTCTCGTCACCTGACCTCACATAGGCTGCCGAGAACGTGCCGCGAAGCGTGGCCAGGAGATCTCTGGGCCCCTTGCCCTCCTCAAGTAGGTGGGATATGACCTCTGTGTCAGTGGTGGTGACGAGCTTGTGCCCCCTGGAGATCAAGGAGGAACGGAGCTGCTCATAGTTATCTATGACCCCGTCCATCACTATGGCCACGCTGCCCGTGCAGTCAAGTATCGGGTGGGCGTTCTCAAGTGTTGGCCATCCCCTGGTGGCATACCTTGTATGGCCCACGGCCACGCGTGAGGTGAACGAGAAGAGCCCAGGGTTCCTGTCAGCGGAGCCCATAGCTTTCTTAACTTCAATCTTACCATCAAGAAACGCAACACCAACGCTATCATAGCCCCTGTAGGTTAACCTCCTCAGCCCCTCAAATATCGCTGAGCCGTCCCTCTGGGACCTGCAGGCGAATGCAAATATTCCTCCCAAGCTTCCACCAAATATTATAGTCCGTGGAAACTATAAAGAGTATATTATAGTCCGTGGAAACTATAAGGAGGCCTCATCCATGGGCAGCTTAACCCTGAGGCACGCAGTAGTAATAGCTCCGCGCGAGGTGATACCTGATGGCTTTGTGAGGATAGTCGACGGCGTGATAATTGATGTTGGCCCTGAGCCAACGGAGCAGGGACCTGACGACATTAATGTAAGAGGCCGCCTGGTGTCCCCAGGCCTTGTGGACGTACATATACATGGCGCCGGCGGCTACGACGTTATGAGCCTGACCTCAAGGGACCTAGAGGGGATGGCCAGGTTTCTCGCGTGCAGGGGCGTAACGTCCTTTGTGCCGACCACCGTGAGCCTTCCGCCTGAGGACATAAAGAGGGCCTGCGGGGCCCTGGCCAGCTTCATGAAGTCCAGGTCAAGGGGTACGGCGAGGGCCCTGGGGATTCACCTTGAGGGGCCTTACATAAGCCCTCTAAGGCGCGGCGCCCACCTCGCGGAAAACCTTAGGACTCCAAAGCTTGAGGAGCTCAGGGGGCTGTTGGCCGCATGCGGGGACGTGATAAGGGAGGTTACTATAGCGCCTGAGCTGCCAGGAGCCATGGACGCCGTAAGGCTGTTGTCGTCAAGTGGGGTCACCGTACAGCTGGGCCACACTGATGCCACATTCTCTCAGGCCATGGAGGCCCTCAGGGCCGGGGCCACCAAGTTCACGCACCTCTTTGACGCCATGAGGCCCTTCCACCACAGGGAGCCGGGGGCCGTGGGCGCCGCGCTTCTCAGCGACGCCTACGTCGAGCTCATAGGTGACTTGATTCACATCTCTCCTGAGGCAGTGCTCCTAGCGTACAGGGTTATTGGACCTCGCAGGCTAGTCCTAGTTTCAGATGCCACGCCAGCCGCTGGGCTGCCCGAGGGCGAGTACTCGTTCTGGGGCATCGACGTGGTTTCGAAAGGCGGGGCTGTATGGATTAGGGGCTCTGGCACGCTGGCCGGAAGCGCCTCCACTCTGGAAATAGGTATGGCTAACTTGTATAGGGTTGGAATCAACCTATCTGATGCCGTGGGGGCTGCGACCCAGAACCCAGCTATATCCATAGGGGCCCACGTGAGGGAGAGGGTCGGGGAGCTGAGGGCTAACATGAGAGGCGACGTGATAGTCCTTGACAAGGAGCTGAAGGTTGTGGCGTCAATAGTTGACGGCGAGGTGACATGCGGAAGCCTTTAAGGACGCATGGTTAATATAGTAAGATCTTCCCCCCGTAGGGGTGCAGAGGCTGCGGACGCTTCAACTCACAGCACTCACTGTGGCTCTGTCTGCGAATGGGGCGCGGCTAACAAAGTCATCATTGAGGTTGAGGCCCAGCCGGGGCCAGAAAAGGGCTGAGGTGAGGGGTTCTAACTGGGCCCTTGCGCTCAGCCGCTTATTAGGTACACGTTGAAGTCGTTGGTCAGGACGCCCAGCCACTCGTTCCCGGCGTCGGCGTTGGGCACCCCGTTGACAAGGGAGTCGTGGACGTTGTAGGCGCTCTCAGCAGTGTCAGAGCCGAAGGTGTAGAGCGAGGGCATTGGCGTCAGCCTCCCGGTGGAGTTCACGTAGTAGAGGCCGAGCGTTGAGTTGAGGTGCACGAACTGGGTCGGGGCCCCGTTGCCGCCCCCTCCCCAGACGAGCTCAGCGTCGTAGTAGAGGTTGTCAGGCGTGTAGCTGTTGCCGGTTATGTATATGGCGGCTGACACTATGCCGGGCTGGGATATCTCCACCTTGTCGTAGTAATAGTACTGGGGTGAGCTGGCGGGCCTGCCGCTCTGAAGTATCTCGTAGCCGAACCATATGTAGACGGCGTTAGACGTGTACGACACGTTTATGACAAGGACGAAGGCGAAGGGGAATCTGTAGGTGTAGGAGGGGCCGACGTCGTAGTAGAAGGTGTTGCCTGAGCCCGCTGAGGCTACCTTTCCGCTGCCGGAGACCGCTGAGGAGGAGAGCACGGACTTGCTGCCCGTCAGGTTCCATATGTTGTCTATGAACGTCACCTGGTTCTTGTTGGTCTGGAAGCTCGGCACGTCCTGGAGCCAGTAGGCGTAGGTGCCGCTGGTGGTGTTGACCTGGAGGACGACGTTAAGCTGGAGGGTCGCAGAGTAGGGGTTGACCCCGTACCTCCTGGCCTGTTGGTAGTATGCCAGCAGGCTGGTCACGTTGGCGTAGCCGAGGACCTCGTCAGTCATTATTGTGTAGGGTATGACGGGGCCTCCTGCGCTGGTGTAGTTGTAGAGGCCGAAGTCATCTATGCCAGTCGGGGCTGGCGGCGATGTGTAGTAGAGGTATGGGTCTATGTAAGCGCCTTTAGCCACGTGCTTGCCGTGAACTGGCGGGAAGACTGCGTAGGACGGTGCCGGCCTGTAGGCGACGCCGCGAAGGACAGGACGACGAGGAGTGCCAGGGCGAGGGCCGCCAGGCCCACAAGTTTCCTTCCAGGCATATTCAAATGAGGACCACCAGAGGGAGGTAAAATAGTGGTATTTATATTTAAATGAAAGAGGGCCCAGGGCCGAGAAGCTGCCATGTTAACAGCACCGTTGGATCGCCGTAGCGCCTCTGCACGTCTAACCGTGCACCTCTGATAACCTCTAATCCCCTTAGCGCCACCAGGCATGCCGACACCGTGCGCCTGTAAGCCCTCTCTCCCTAATGACCCTGTCGTGTTCCTCTGAGTCAGTGGTGCCCTTAGGGTCGACCAGGACTTTGACCTCGATGCTCTCACGCAAAGGCCAGGGCCACCGCTAACGTCACGAGGGCGGCCCCCGCCACCTCAAAGGCCGACGGCCTCTCAGAGCCTGAGGCCCAGGCTATCGCCTGCGCTATTAGGGGCATGGAGCCCACTATGACCATGGATCTGTCGACGCCCGTCACGCCTATTGCAAGGGCGAACAGCGCGGAGCCGCCCGCGAGGTCGGCGGCCGCCACTATGGGCAGCCTGGTCCTCACGGTGCCCTTTAGGGTGCCCCTCAGCCCTCCTCCCCTGACGGCGCTAACAGCTGCAAGTATTGCAAGGGCGGCGCTCACCCTAAGGAAGGCTGTTGAGACGGGGCTCAGGCCGCCCACGTCAGCGACCCTTATCATGACCCAGCCGGAGGCCCAGGCCACAGCGGCGCCAAGCGCCAGGGCGACGCCTGAGGGCCTCAGCCTCCCCATGGGCCCCCTGCTGATGAGCGCGACGCCTACAACCACCAGTATGCCGCCGAGGAGCAGCGGGAGGGTCGGCCTCTCGCCCACCGCTAACGCCATGACCTCGGCCATTATTATGAAGGTGTAGGAGACCGGGGCGGCCACGGAGACCCCGACGGAGCCTATGGAGGCCAGGTACATGGTGTCGCCCGCGCCGAGGCTCAGGGCCCCGCTCGCCAGGGCCCAGAGGGAGGCCGGCCTCATTATGCCAAGTATCACGGCAGGCACCGCCGAAGCTATGGCGGCGTAGAGCGTCCTCATCACGTTAACCCTGACGGCCCCGTGGCGCTCCACGAACGGCCTGTAGGCGACGCTGGCGTAGGCCCATATCACCGCGGCCCCCAGGGCAGCGAGCTCGCCGCTCAACAAGTTACATCAAGCGGCGAGTGCAAGGGCGGAATTAAAGGTGACCTGCTGCGCTGAGCTGCCTGTCAGGCGTTAACCGGGGAGTTAACAAAGCACCTCCATGAAGGCCGTTTATGAGCGGCCGGCCGGAAAGCCTTAGTTTTGCGGGTGCCCGCAAAATGGGTTCATCTACGGGCTCCCAACCGACAGGCCCTTTGGGAGGGACTCCGAGCTGACCTCCTCCCCGCCCTAAAGGGCGAGGCCTCCAACAAGGTGATGGCCATGAGGGCTGCGGCCCAGGCCTGCCCACCGCTCTGAGGGCCAGGCAGTGACGAGGCCTACCGCAGGCCTGTCGATCACCATGTGGACTGACCCTTTTACCCTCCTGCCCTTGACGCTGACCTCCAAGGGCCCTCCCCTCATACCGAGACTTTTGATGTCTAAGCGTATTTAAGGTTCTGGGGCAGAAGTTAACTTCTGGGGCAGAAGCATGCTCTTTGACGAGAGGCCCAAGGAGAGGAGGGAGGACCTCTTCGACAGGCAGGCCGAGCTGGCGGCAATAATGGACAACGTCAACAGGCCGCTCTTAGTGCTGAGCGGCGTGAGGAGGATAGGCAAGACCTCGCTCCTCCTCGTGGCCCTTAACGAGCTGGGGCACGACTA
>Ga0080003_1001101_pt1 | contig 15146 bp, 2 predicted proteins | sample JossMetagenome_FD_69206 | JGI IMG/M metagenome (GOLD analysis project Ga0080003, IMG submission 69206) | Hot spring microbial communities from Joseph's Coat, Yellowstone National Park, USA - JC2_E (SPADES assembly) (version 2) | ecosystem: Environmental > Aquatic > Thermal springs > Hot (42-90C)... | reverse complement strand
TATGATGTAATATTTTTGCCCAATACAACTATGACATGGACGTTTGGGACGGAATATTTTTATGAGCCTGATGGAAGTTATTGTGAACTTGTCGGTAAAGCAAACGTATCGTTACTAAAGGTGGAATACAGCAACTCTACCGGCATAATCACTGAAGGTTTGCCTTATTCAACAAAACAGGCTGCCAATGGGAGCACTTATGGAAATGGTACTTTCGAAGAGGAATGGGCGAGGGCTGCTGCGTATGCATTTTCAAATGAATACACGCAATTGGGCAAGCAGTTCAACATATCAGCGGGACGTAATATAACTATTGATGATTTCGACTTGCAGGCATCATCAAACTTCAATGCAATAACTCAAACAATTGAGGATGAAGGTGCAGTGGCTTTAGGCTTTTCAAGTGCTGGCCTTATAATTTCAATAATGGCGGCAGCAACACGTGCTTTTCCGGGAGGAACAACTTCATCTATCCTGGCAGAGATAAGTTTATTCGCTTCAATAGGAGGATTTGCAGATTCTTTGGTCAACCTTGCAACTACACTAACTCTTGTGGTCAATGTTACAGGAAATCTTCAGACAATGGGTGCTACAAATCAGATATACAATGCGCTCAATCCAGCTTCCCCAATAGAAGTCAGTATGTACGATACTGGTGGAAATACTTATTTTAACACGGATAACGGAACAGTATCATATGAGGCGAGAACACCTTACGTTTTGGTTACGCCTTGAAATTATATTTGTGTTTTTGATTTTATCATTTTTAATTTACCATAAAAAGAAAGATTGAAAGGCGGACATCAACCTCAAATCCTCTTGTTCGTTGTTTCCGATTTTATTTTCAATCTCATCTCCTACTTCTTCATTTATTGACATATTCTCCTCGTTGAAGGATCGGGGTTTCCCACTTATATATTTGCAATCTATCTTTACCTACCGGTCAGATTTCTATAATGCCTGAGATAGATTAAAGGCTTGCACAGCTCAAAAATTCACTTTAAGAATACAGTTATAAATGCCAAAATAGTGAGGTAAATTTGCTAGATAAGGGATCAGGTAGCGTAATTTATTACCCTAGACCCCATACCCTCTTAAAACGCCTATTTGGAAGCAATTTTTCTTCATATTTAAGGTGATAGATTCTAGATCTTCTTGGAGAACGACAATATAATTATTAGGGACCGGAAATAATTCAGAATCCCATTAAAAATTTTCGTTTTCTGGGTACAATCATGGAATAGTTCTGGAGATGATCTAGAGATATATTGGGATGAGACCGTACCATTCCCGGAAAACCTGAATTATTCGCTAAATTTGGTATATTAGGAGAATCTGAAGATGCTTGGAAATAAAGTATGTTCTCCAGACCCTGAGAGTGCACCCATGACTACCTATTATTCAAACCATTCAGGTATTTAAACTTATCAAAATATGCTGTTCTTACATGTATATGTTGCCCCCTTCCAAGGAAAAAGAGAAGGAAAATCTTCTTGTATAGCCACATGACATCATCGATATTGATATCTATATGCGCGTGCTGTAAGCTTAATAAAAATCTATATAATCAGTTGAAGGCATCGAGATATCAATTTATTTTGTCATAGAAAGAGTATTCCACTTCTCACACACTTTGTTCACTCTTTCAAGATGGGTAAGGGTGAAATTGATGTTCTCCTGCTTTGAATAAAACTTATTCGCATTGAATATTTTGAATGGATGGCTACGGCTATCCCAATTGTCGAAAAAATAGATAGAAAACAGGATATGAAGATGGTAAAAGTGATTCTTTTCAAATATTTTCAATGCTGGTCAGATCAATCAAACGTTATTCTTCAATGAGATAAGGTTATTCGAACTCATCTTTGTTGTTGAGAAACATATTTATAGCTTTTAATCAATTTATAAAAGGAGTTTAATGAAAAATAAAACATATTTTCTAATTCTGGTTGTGGCAGTTCTGCTCCTTTTTCCCTCATCCATCCCTAGGAATGCAACAGCTCAGAATGATGGGCATATGAATTTCAACACAACTCCGATTACTCCAGAAATACTGGATTATTCAATAAAGAGTCAATCATCCTCACTTGTCATGAATAGGAATGGTAGCATATACATATATACGGCGGTGGACGGAGGGGGTGTTTCTATAACGGGGGAGAATTTCAATGTCATCAATTCTGTAATTGATGGAAATGGTGTGATTTCAGCCGTAACAGGAAATTCAACTTCTAACCTTGGCCAATTCAATTCTAACAACATTGCTAGTTATGCCATTGGAGGAATCTCAATCGGGAGTTCTACAGGTGTAAACAGCAACATTCCTTTTGAGGGAATATATTCTTATTCAAATGGTGCGTACGCAGCAAATCATGTGAACGGGACGTTCAAGGTCAACAGTTCCGGGTCGCTTGTGGTTATTGTTGCAGCCGGGTCAACGAACGATAACCCAATACTTACAGGGAATTTTAGCTTCAAGCAACTAGATGAGCTAAATTCATCAATATCAATAGTTCAGGACTATGCTGTACTTAATGAGGGTACATACTCCATCTCAGTGAACATGACTAACGATGGTCAAAATCTAAACGGTTGTTCCGTAATCATGGAAGTTTATGTTATAGGAAAGAGCGTATTCTACCCCCCACATAAATATCCCGTCACATTCACTGAAAGTGGTTTGCCATCTGGTACAACCTGGTCCGTCAGCCTGGGAAATCAAACAATGTCCTCTTCAAACAACACGATAATATTCAGCGAATACAATGGCACATATTCATATTCCATTCCGGCAATCAGTGGTCTCTATCCAAGTCCCAGCTCCGGTAATGTGACAGTTGCTGGAAAGCCACTGAGTCTGGCAATAAATTTCCTTCCGCCCAGCACTACTATTACTGTCGGATCGTATCCATTGGGAGTAGCATATGATTCCTCTAATGGGTATGTTTATGTTGCCAATTCGAATTCAAGCACTGTTTCAGTTATAAACGGGGCAACTAATACTGTTATTGCAAGCATTGCTGTTGGATCCTATCCATTTGGAGTAGCATATGATCCCTCTAATGGGTATGTTTATGTTGCCAATGATGATTCAAACAATGTTTCAGTTATAAACGGGGCAACTAATACTGTTATTGCAAACATTGCCGTTGGATCATCTCCATTGGGATTAGGATATGATCCCTCTAATGGGTATGTTTATGTTACCAACTGGGGTTCAAACAATGTTTCAGTGATAAACGGGGCAACCAATAAGGTTATTGCAAGTATTGCTGTTGGATCATGGCCATGGGGAGTAGCATATGATCCCTCTAATGGGTATGTTTATGTTACCAATGAAAATTCAAACAATGTTTCAGTTATAAACGGGGCAACTAATACTGTTATTGCAAGCATTGCTGTCGGAGTGTATCCATATGGAGTAGCATATGATTCCTCTAATGGGTATGTTTATGTTGCCAATGATGATTCAAGCAGTGTTTCAGTTATAAACGGGGCAACCAATAAGGTTATTGCAAGCATTGCTGTTGGATTAGGGCCATGGGGAGTAGCATATGATCCCTCTAATGGGTATGTTTATGTTGCCAATTTTGGTTCAAACAATGTTTCAGTGATAAACGGTGCAACTAATACTGTTATTGCAAGTATTGCTGTTGGATCAGAGCCAGCGGGAGTAGCATATGATCCCTCTAATGGGTATGTTTATGTTGCAAATTATTATTCAGGCACTGTTAGTATAATCTCCACGTCCCCTCAGGTCATTAAAAAATATACAGTAACATTTACAGAATCAGGCCTCCCATCAGGAACATCATGGTCCATGACTTTGAATGGAACAACAGAGTCATCCACAACAGATACAATAACATTCTCAGTGCCAAATGGAACATATTCATACTCCATAAGATCAGTATCAGGATATACAGTATCACCATCTTCAGGAAGCATAACTGTTAATGGGGCAAATGTGAATCAGGTAATAACATTCACACCTGTTACCACATCCTTATACACGATCACATTTACAGAATCAGGATTGCCATCTGGTACTTCTTGGTCGGTGACATTGAATGGCAAGACAGAAACATCCACCACTAATACCATCTCATTCACAGAACCTAACGGCACATATTCATTCAGCATATCTTCAATTAATGGTTATTCTGTATCACCATCCTCAGGAAGCATCACAGTGAAAGGGACGAATATCAGCCAGAACATAACATTCACATCCGTTACAACAACCACTCCACATTCTTCAACTAATTATCTCATCTACATAATAATCGCAATAGTGGTGATAGTTGCGGTAATAGGTGTGGTAGTGGCAATGAGAAGAAGGAAGAACAAACATTCCAAAAAATGAAACAAACGTTTATTTTCTCTTTCTCATCTTTTAAAAGATTTTAATTCACACAGAGTTTGTGACACTATGAGCACTATCTCTAAAATTAGCAAAAATTAATCTCAAAGATAATTTCTTATATTGAAAAAAAATTAATATCTATGTCTAAAAATCATCAGATAGCATTCTTCCATTTGGACATAAAAAAAGTTTCAGTCTTTCTTGTTATAGTTCTGATGATTATATATATACCAATGTCAGCCTCTTCCCCACCTAAATTACAGGATAATAATAGATTGATTGAATACTCCGTTCTATTTACTGAAAATGGTTTGGCGACTGGTTTGAAATGGAACGTGAGGGTGATCGAAAATCATTCCATAAGCTACAATTACGGCTCAAATAACTCAACAGTTGAATTTCGCCTGACGAACGGTAGTTATACATATGTTTTAAATTCAACCTTATCCTATTTCTCCCCCGAGTCCTCAGGGTGCATTAATGTATCTGGTTCACCAGTTTCCATTCATGTTAATTTTTTCAGGGTTGCAATATCTGAAGTTTATCAACCATTCACTCCCATCAATGTCTCACAAGTCAGGGTATTCAACTTATTTCCGCAGCTTGGAGCCAGTGCCCTGAGTTTCGGTGTTATGAATACTACGGTTAACATCCAGGTCACAGAATCAAATTCACTCATTTACAATGAAAACGTTTCAGGTCAATATACGAACTTTCAGGCCTCAATGCCTACAAATGGTTACGGATACATCAATTTTAATGCCACGTCCTCCATTACTATAACTGCAACAGATATTGGAAAAAATAATGGGTATTTTGCATATGATTTATGGAACTATTACATATCAAATTATTCAGCCTCTATGATTACAATGCCACCTCATTATGCTGAATACTTCGGTACTGGAAGCCTCTCAAATGAAGTGCCCTGCTATGTGGTTCAGAATTATACAGGCGTTTCATTCGCCATCAAGGCACCCTTCTATAGACAGCCCGTCCCCCTCTCCATATGGATCAGCGGCGGATTTTTCAACAGAAGTGGACAGATATGGTGGGCGCAGAACGGTTTCAACAATTGGGCAACAGGTATGTATGATGTGTCTTACGCTGGATGGGGTGCATTCTCTGAACAATCGGGAAATCCTGGTGGTACAGATACCAATTACCCCCTGATTCCCAATGAGACCTACAACTTCACCATGGAGCAACTGCAGAATGGAAGCTGGGGGTTTTTCGTCAACGGTCAACCTGTCATTGAGCAGGGGGTCAGCGCATATTTTAGGCCCCCAGTTGATGAGTTCAACCAAGCATACCTCGGTGTTGAGTTATTGAACGACCAGAGGGCAGGGCCATTTGGTAACAACAGCATATTCAACGGATCAATCATTATAACGAACGCTGAATCATTCCGAATTGGTGACAAATGGGTCAAGGCGTCTAACATTTCATTCAGATATGGAGGACAGGACTGGGAAGATGGTCATGGTGGTCCTCCTCCCGGTTACAGTCTATTCAGCGTGGAGGGAAATTTGCAGAACGGGAGTATTCCTCCCGGTGAAATCGTAATAGACAATGGAAACCATTACCCCTACGTTATACCTTCTGACAGCAACTATGATGTCTATCCAATATCCGGTAATTTTTCACTTCCCTTTGAGAACTATTCCTCCAGTGGCAAATTTATAACAATATCCGAGAATAGCAATGGAACCATTCTGGTTAGTCCGCTGAAGAATAACACACTTATATCCATTGTAACATTCAAGAATCAGTCCAGTTTGGTGTCCAGTGAGTACAACCTTATAATATCAAAACCTGTTTACATCACTAATCCGGCTCTATATTCAGATGGCGCAATTTTTGCAGTTCCCCTAAACAGTTCTACCTCTAATCCGACCTACTCCGGAATATTCCAGGAAATTGGCATCTCAAGCTCCTTCCCATTAAATAAAAATCCATTTTCCCTTGGAAATGTAAGCTCCTCTTACCAGGACAACTTAAACATTCCCGTATACTATAATAGTATATTCCCCATAGATAATCTGGAGGAAATATTTTCATATGACCCATCTCTAATGAATTTCTCCGGTATTATCGACGGTATTGCCTCCCAGTCAGTAATATTCAACGTCACTTCACCTGCAGCAGGATTGCTTGAAGTTAGGGGTTACGGTAGCTTCGATATCTTCAGAAGCCATACGGCTCTCTATTACCTCTCATTCAGGGCAAAGAAAATGATGCAGTTCTCCACAGAAGTGCTGTTGGACAGCAGCTCTGTAGATGGAAATACGGTTCGCGGCAACGGTACGTCTCATATTACAGTTTCATCCGGCTGGCAGAGTATCGGCCCGTCAGATATAACTTCAAATAGCTTCTACGGAGATGCCGACGGGGTAGTTTCGAATATAGGATATTCCCCCTACAACATGAGCGTGCTATATGCAGCAGCAGGTCAGGAATATCCTTTTTCTGGGCCGATGGGATATCCGGGAGATACGGGTTTTGGAGGTGTGTTCAGATCCATCAATGGTGGAAAGAGTTGGACAGCAGAGGATTTGGGGCTAAATACAACATCTGTCACTTCAATAATTGTTAATCCAAATAATGACGAAGAGGTTGTGATAGAGACTAGGGGAACTGACAACATAATCGGCGGTGCAATCTACAAAACAATAAATGGAGGGGAGAGCTGGCAGGAAACATACGGGCTTGGCGGTCTTTATCTTCAATACTTAAATGGTACCCTATACGCAGCAACTTTCCATTCTCTTCTTTACTCAAAGAATTTTGGAACGACATGGAGTGTGATCGAGAATTTTAGCTCGGTTATAACATCCGCTTCTATCCTGGAAAACGGGAAGGTCATATATCTGGGGCTCTATATACAGAACAATTCCTCGCTGGTAAATGGGATGCCCGCAGTTAATGATGAAATATTACTTTCCTCAGACTGGGGAGCTAATTTTTCTACAATATGGCATTTCAATCAGACAGAATTTGATAATAAACCGCCATCAATAAGCCAAATTGTCACGGATCCCTCTAATAATGAGAATATGTGGGCAATAGTCTCCTCACCTTATAACGGAAGGGAACTTGGAAATCCTTCATTATTCAGATCTTCTGATGGAGGTCATTCATGGCAACTGGCGAATACAAGTGCTCTAGGAATGGGTTATCTCCCAGAACCCCCTGAATTCATAACTTACGATCCTTCAAACAGCAGTATAATTTACGTTGATAGCACTAGCTCTATATTTAAATCAACGGATGGAGGCCAGTACTTCGAGCGTCTGAACACTTCAAATATGCCCTTCTTCTTCAATGGAGCAATAAGCGTCGATCCATTGAATGATAGTATTCTTTTCATATGCACCGGTCAAGGACTTTACGAATCTGTCGACCAGGGGAGGTCCTGGTTCTACATCTCAAACATGTCTTCCAACCTGCTATTTGATGTTGCTGCAGACGGTTCCAATATTTTTGCGACAGACGAAGGTCTCTCCCCGCTTTACTCCAGCGATTACGGGAGAGAATGGACCACAATGACCAAGGGATTTCTTGGAATAGTCTCTGTTGATCCATACAATTCTTCCATAGTTCTCATCTGGACCGAAACACATACGACTGCAGGAGGTCCTTTCTTTTTTGTTTCTGACAATGGGGGGAACTCATTTTTCTTACCTGAAATAAACTTCACAGAAGAGGTGAACGGGTTTGTTAATGGCGTCGGATTTTCCAATAAGTCGATATATGTTCCAGGTGGTTCCGGTATATTCTTGAGCAACGATAGCGGTCTTGAGTGGAATCTGATAAATGATTCCCCATCTGACGCTTTCACTGTTGCAGTCAACCCTGATAATCCCAGGATCGTTTATGCCACAAACCTATCCGGAATATTTGAATCTGATGATTACGGATTCAGGTGGGTTAAGATAGGCAATGATTTATTTGAGTCCGTTGCGGTTGACCCTCTCAACTCTTCAATAATTGTTGGATCGTCAGGTTCTAATGCCATGATAAGTTATAACGGTGGCCTCTCTTTCACCGAGCTGAATATATCATCATCACAATACGCTCTAACCCCGTCACGCATCTATTTCCAAGAATACCAGGGTAAGGCTTACCTCATATTTACATCATATCAAGGGCTGTACATTTCGTCAAATCTGGGAAATAACTGGACAGATGTTTCATACAACATTCCCTCTCCATCTATAACATCTTTCTTTGTCTCAATCAACGGCACCTCGTTTGTCTCTACTTACGGTGCGGGTATATGGAGGGACACAAACCTCTTCAACTTCTCATTTTTCAGAAATAGACCATTATTAACAGGATACATTCCTGAAGGTGTTAATCTAACTATAAACGGGAATCCTGTAAATAATTCCGGTTACTTCTCTCGATACCTCAATGAAGGCACGAACGTTTTTTATTCAAACGGTCAAAGAATATCAGTGAACACATCGCTTGGGAGCGTTTATTTTTATAATTTCAGCATCATTTACAAGACTGTTTTCCTCAAAACTATAAACCTTCCAGCCAATGCTAGCTTGGACGTAATTATAGGGAATTCACTGCATGTAATAAAGGGAAATTCTTATATTGAGATTCCATCGAATATCACCTCAATATCCATATTACCTGTAGGGGCCGATTTCTCAATATACTATCCGGTTAACAGCACGATATCAATAGGCTCAGACCTGTTTTATAGCTCCATGATACAGTTCCGTCAGGTAAGTGAGACTTCATCATCAAATCTTACTGGCCATATGGTTGGTAATTTTTGGGCGACTGAAATAGCATACAACTCCGGCTATGTGCTGTATGGAGGTGGCGGAGATGTCGAACTGCTGAGTGTATTAGATGGCTCTGTAACCGATCTCGGGAATCCTTTACCTAACGGCCAGGTCTTTTCTGTGGCATCATATAAAGATGGTTTCCTGATAGGGGGGTCCATCTCATCCACAAGACCTGGCATTTTTTTCTTCTCACTGAGAACCATGTCTTTCCAGAACATTTCTTACTACCTTCCAAACAGCTGGAACGGGAGTTTTATAAGAATTGAAGCTTTCCCGGTGAATAATTATACGTTCGGTTTCATAGGGGGGCCTTATGGAAAGGCGTTCTTGGGAATGGTGAGGAATGATACATTCATCAATCTTACATCAGAACTTCCATCCCAGTTTATTCCTTCCCCGAGCTCGAATTATTTTTACACCGCTTCATTTATAAAAGATACAGATTCCCTGCTGCTTTCGGATGGTTACAGTATAGGTGTCCTCAATCTTGAAAATCATTCATTCGTGGATATGTCACAGGACCTACCAGATGGCACTTACATTGGGCCTTCATCTTATTCTTACTGGTCTCCCTCCGGAGCTTACATGGCATCCAGTAATAATGTGACAGTTATCACAGGGGAATATAATAACCATGGATTCGTCGGTCTCTATAGCCCTGGTCTGGGAATAGAAAACATCAGCGGAATGTTCCCGCAGGGAGAGATATTTGATACTGTTACCACAGATGGAAATGATTTCGTGCTGTCAGGTGTTATGGCTAACGGTTCCTCCCCCATTTTGTGCATTTACAACCCTGTCTCAGATTCTCTCACATCCATCCCAACTGGTACATTGGGAGATGTGTCACTCATAGACAGTGCAATAATTGAGAATTCATCGCTCTTCTTCACTTCATTCGATTCACGGCAGTATGAAAATTATTCAGTTCTCTATTCCTATTACTTCAGAATGAACATTCACCCGACTGGAGAGGTCATCGTGAGAACAAACGCATTATCCAGGATTCAGATAGGTAATATCTCATTCAACGGTACCCAACTCCAAGTGCCCGTATTTTCCGGAACATTCAATATTTCCATTCAATCCACAGGATATGAGAGCTATTCTGGGGAAGTTGTTGTGAAACCATTCTCAACTGTATTCCTGAACGTAACACTACAGCGGCTCTACAACGTTACATTCACTGAATATGGCCTTCTACCAGGGACTTCGTGGTCCGTTACACTCAACGGAACAACTCAATCCTCTTCAACAAACACAATAACATTCAATGAGCCCAACGGCACATATTCCTATACAGTAGGAATATACAGCGGATATTCCGCGTTCCCATATTCAGGTACTGTCATCATCAACGGAGCTGCTCAGAATGTTGCAATCACATTCACAAGGGTAACATATTCAGTCACCTTTATAGAATCAGGATTGCCATCCGGTACAGCATGGTATGTAAACATAAGCAACGGTCAATCCTATAAATCAACAGGTACTGAAATATCACTCAATGAGCCCAACGGAACATATTCATATGTAATATCATCATCAAACAGGAGCTATTCACCAAATCCATCCTCGGGATCATTCACAGTGAACGGTTCATCCATCTTACAATCTATAAGCTTCTCACAAGTAATTTACACAATAACATTCACAGAATCAGGTCTCCCATCAGGAAAATCTTGGTCTGTAACTTTGAATGGAACAACAGAAACATCAACAAACAGTTCAATCACATTCCATGAACGTTACGGCACATATTCCTACTCCATCTCCCTTCCATCAGGCTATAAAACTTCAAGCTCCTCAGGTTCCATAAAAACATCTCAGCCCTCATTAATTATACCAATATCAGTAAGTTCCACATCTCCTCCACCATCTCCAACCAGCTATCTCATCTACATAATAATCGCGATATTGGTGATGGCAGCGGTAATAGGTGCTGTTCTGGCAATGAGAAGAAGTAAGAATAAACTTTCCAAACAATGAACCGAATATCCATTCTCCTTTTCCCATCCTTCGGAAGGGATAACGATATTTATAAATAAACAAAAATGCATTATAATCTACGCAGGCAAGTTCAGATCAGGGGGAGAGAAATGGCTAAACAAAGTAATACTATGAAAATAGTGGCTTTTTCACTTGTGTTATTATTTCTGATCTCTGGATTTTCTTATTCAATTTATCAAAATCAGCAAAGTAGCACTAATGAAAGACAGATGCTATCTCCATATACCCCCACATCCGAGTTACCAATTACAGGAAAGAGTCACGCCACGGGAGTCACAACTGGTTACGTTTCTAATTACAACATTGGGACATCTGAAATACAGAACAATATCTCTTTCAACCTTGGAAATGTTAACTCGTCCTATCTCGGTGAGATCTATGTGCCCGTGTATCTGGATGGATCTGCTGTATTCAGGAATTTAGTCCAGGTGTTCTCTTATGATTCCAATCTGCTGAAATTCAACGGAACTCTAAATGATGTTGTATCACAGAATATTTCATTCTCATATTCATCCCTTACACCAGACGTGCTGGAAGTTCGTGGCAACGGTACCTTTGAGGCCACATATTCAACAAATGTACTTTACTATCTCGTATTCATCCCCGAGGCCACCAAACAGGTAAAGACATCAATTCTCCTTGATTATTCCGTTGTTGGTAATTCCACATACAGCACCCAAGTCACCTCTATAATAAATATAGCAAGGGGATGGACGAGTTATGGGCCAAGGGACATTCCCTTCAGGCTTGGCGTACCTCTAGGATATAAAGGTCCACAAATGTCATCGTACGGTACCGGTATAACATATTCGATAGGTTTTTCTCAGTATTATCCAAACATAATTTACGAGGGATCAGGATCATTTAGCAACTGGGGTTTCGGCGGAATGATGAAATCCACAGATGGGGGGCTTACCTGGGCAACGATTGATCTGGGACTTACTTATACCCAGATTCAATCAATATGGGTGTCTCCAAGCGATCCCAATGTGGCAGTTGTTATTGCGGATACTTGGGGATTCCATGGAGGAATTTTCAAGACAGTGAATGGAGGTCTCAGCTGGCAAGAGACTTATTCTGATGGTGGCGTTTCTTTGCAATATGTGCCTGGAGGATACCTGTACGCTTTTGCTTTTCATGCTCTTCTGGTCTCAAGTAACTTAGGTAGCACCTGGAAGATCATTTCAAGTCCGTACAATTTGATCATATCAGGGTTGGTAATAAACGGAGGCAAAATAATAGATATAGCTGATGATTCAAATTCAGGACACCTTGACATTCTTCAGTCTGATGATGGTGGAAAAACATTTAATCTGATGCAACGTTTCCCATCGTCAAATTTTGTTGACATGGCTGTAGACCCCTCCAATTCTTCGATTCAGTGGTTGATAGATTTTCAAAATTACGACACCAACTCACTTTATAAATCTACAAACGGTGGAATTTCGTGGAAACTTGTCAACCTCACATCTATCAATATGAGTTTTGCCCTAACATCGGTTCCACAGGTAATAACCTATGATCCTTTAAATTCAAGCATAATCTACCTTGGGGGAGATGCTTGGGTATGTGTCTCGGATGATGGGGGGAATACATTCCATCAGATGTTGAACATAGTGACTGCACCAAATACGATTGTGGTCGATCCATTAAATGACAGCACAATCTATGTTGGCGGAGAACAGGGGCTCTTTGTTAGCCATGATAAAGGCAACACATGGGAGCCGCTGAACAATAGGTCATCATTGATAGTTCAAGGGCTGTCCATAGATGGAAAAAATGCTTTGGTAACTCTTGGCAACTTCATCGTTACTTATTCTACAGATAACGGCTCTACGTGGGCTGAAGATTTACCGAGATATATTTCGAATGGTATTGTTTACAGAGCTGAAGGAGGAGTGACGGCAGTTGATCCTTTTAACAGTTCGATAGTACTATTCGCGGCGGGATTCATGCTGGTATCTCATGATGGGGGGAAAAACTATTCTTTTCCCCAGATCGATCAGGCAGGCATAGACAATCCGGCCCTTTCGCAGATGGACGCGTTTGTCTTTGTTCCAAATTCATCCGTTATTTACTATGCTGGTAATGCAGGTATATACATTACCAATGACAACGGATACAACTGGTCCCTAATTCCCTCATCTCCTCGCAACTGTTTCGCCATTGCAGGGATTGAAACTAATGGAGGTTATGTTATCTACGCTTCTAATTATTCTGGTCTGTTCAGGTCTAATGACGGTGGATCAACATGGTCAAAAATTAATGATGTCTCTGTCGAAACCATGTCAATTGATCCTCAAAATGCAAGCATTATAGCTGCAACCATAGGCACTAAAGGTGAAATAAGTTACAACGGCGGAGAAGAGTTTTCCTACATTAATGAAAGCTCAATTCAGACCATTCTCGCTTACCTTTATCCCGCCGTATTATTTCATAAAGCCCCGGATGGCAAAATCCTCCTTTATTTTATATCAAACAGGGGAATATTTGTTTCCGAAAATATGGGAATCTCTTGGGAAAGTATTTCCTATAACCTCCCTACAAAGGCCATACTCTCACTGGAGTTCTATAATTCAACTGCATACATCACCACACAAGGGGACGGGGTCTATTATGATCCTTCACTCTTCAACCTCACCTTCCTCGTTGATCCACCGCTTCTTACAGGGTACATTCCGCCTGGCATGAATCTGACAGTGAACGAAGTCAAGATAAACACTTCAGGATATTTTTCAATTGAACTGAGGCAAGGCAACAACTCAATATGGGACGGGAAGCAGTTTTACATCAACGCCAGAGACGGTCAAATTTACTTCATCAATCTGGAAAACATTCAGATAGCGCTCTCTCTCAGACAGGAAGGCCTCCTGCCGGGGACAGAGTGGAAAATAGGGGCAGCTGGAAATATATACAACATAACAGGGAACGCATCAATAAGCCTGCCACTCGGAACGAGGAGCGTGTATGTATTCCCTGTAAGGTTTGATTACTCAATCTATTATCCTGTTCAGGATAATTTTACACTGAACTTATCTCTCTTTTCATCATTGACAGTCCAATTCAAACAGGTTGAGGTCCTAAACTATGAAAACATCACTTCCAATATGACAGGGAATTTCTGGACAACTGAAATAGCAAGCAATCATGGATGCGTGGTGTATGGGGGAGGCGGTGATGCTCTCCTACTGAATATTTCTACATTGCAAGTCAAAGATATCGGCAACCCATTCCCTAACGGTCAGGTATTTTCCGTCGCCCCGTTCTCGAACGGTTTCATAATGGGGGGAGCATTGAATAGTTCTCGTCCGGGACTTGTTTATTACAACATTTCCAGCGGCAGATTTACCAACCTAAGCCTCTTTCCCCCCCAATGGAACGGCAGCTATGCAAGGATTTCCACGGTATTCAGCATTAACGCCACATCATTCGGTTTCATTGGGGGCGCTTCCGGTAAAACTTTCTTCGGCATCATGGATGATTGGAGATTCCGGAGCCTCTCACAGTATATACCGGAACAGTTCAACTATTCTGGTACCAACACGTATTCCGCAGGATATCTGTCTAGAGACAACTCTATTATTCTATCGAACGGCAATGATATCGGAATCTTTTATCTGAATAACAGCACCTTTGTGGATATTTCCGCAATGTTTCCGTCACAGTTCAGCATATCGTCCCCCTACTTTTCTCCCTCCAGCGCATTTATTTCTTCGAATGGGACTGCTGCGATAATTGCGGGATCAACTTCTTCCGGAAATCAATTTGTCGCCGTTTACAGTCCGGGCAGCGGGTACAGGGATATCTCCGGTCTTTTCCCTGCATCTGTAATGTTCGATTCTGTAAGGTATTCCGGCAGAGATTTTGTTTTGGCAGGGGCATTTTCGTCAACCAGCCAAGGTAACAAGCTCTCTATTTTCCTTTACAACGGGACGATGAATGCTGTCACCCCGGTTCAGGTT
>Ga0080003_1001099_pt1 | contig 15176 bp, 10 predicted proteins | sample JossMetagenome_FD_69206 | JGI IMG/M metagenome (GOLD analysis project Ga0080003, IMG submission 69206) | Hot spring microbial communities from Joseph's Coat, Yellowstone National Park, USA - JC2_E (SPADES assembly) (version 2) | ecosystem: Environmental > Aquatic > Thermal springs > Hot (42-90C)... | reverse complement strand
TTGTGGTAGGTGGGTCATGGGACTCCTTCGACCCCAACGGCACGGGGGTCACATCTCCAGCCCTTTTCCTTCCCCCTTTCGCAAACACCAACCCTTGGGGCATCGCCCCCATCGGGTTGATGAACAATCTTTGTCCCTCCTTATGTCTCAGCAGTCTCTCTACAATATTAGTTGATAATAAATAGGTATAAAAAGATTTCTATTAACATGAGAAGGGATTCAGCCCCGGGCCGCCTGAGCTAATGTCTTTATCAAAGATAGAGGGGAGAGCAGCGTCAGACCAACCATAAGGACCAGTGCAGCTGCCATCAAGCCTCCTGGCTTGTACCACCACTGGCCTTGCACGCCTATTAGGGTTATGGCGGGAGCTGCTTTTGCTTAGGGCTTCCTAGAGCCGTCGCGAGCGGTTTCCTTAAAAGATAGGGTCCTCAACTACAAATATGGTGTGAAACCACATGATGAGAAGGTCTGTTTCAGCGGCAGTGGCAGCGGCTGTTGTGATAGTAATAGTTGTAATTGCGGCTGTTGGGGCCTATTATTATTACACTAGCAGGGGAGGCACCGTCTACTTCTACATGACTGATCCAGGAAGCCACTCCAGCTCAAGTTCAGGCACCTCCAACAACACCTCCTTCGCCATCTACCTCACAGTTACGTCAATAATGATACACAGCGCCTCTAAGGGTTGGATGACGGTCTCCAACAAGACTATAACGGTTCCGCTGAGCTCATCACTGTCAATGATAACGTCAAAGAACCTGCCAGCCGGTAACTACACTGATATATGGTTCGTAGTATCCTCCGTTACAGTTCAGGTGGGAGGAGTCAACGTATCAGCCAGTCTGCCGAGCGGCGTGCTGAAGGCGCCCATAATCAACGGCGGCCTCCAGGTGACTAACGGCAAGAACGCCTACCTAGTGATATACATGGGACCGCACCTGGTGATGACTGGTAACGGGCAGTACATATTGAGGCCAGTTATAACTGTCGAGGCCTATTACTCGCCGGCCGCAATATCAACAAACACAACTACTACGTGAGCCTTCAGGCCAGCAGTTAGCTAGTTTTTAATGCTTTTTTCTGAGTATCCTGAGAGTCTCTAGTAGGGAGGTCTTGTTGATCGCTAGGTTCACTAATGCGGTCTTGATCTTGCTCACGCTTTACCTGCCCCTTCCTCGCGGTAACATCGCACCCAGCCCGATCGCAGTTGATCCCTTCGGCCTACCATGCAACCGCCAGCATAGATGAGGCGGGCAACCTGGGGTTCTACACCGTCTACAATTTGACGAGCGCCCAGGCCCACCTGGTGTCGAGCTCAAGGGGGCTCTACTCCATTGCAGCAACTGAACTTATTTAGCTAGAGTTTTCCGATATATTACTAAGAGAGTGAAGTGCCACGGAGGCTGTAGAGACCCAAGGCTTGACGAGGACCTTCAGGGTAAAATCTGTAGAGGTCAAGGCGTTAGATGGGGTTAGCGTCAGGGTTCCAAAAAGCTCTGTAGTGGCCCTGGTGGGCCCCAACGGGTCAGGCAAGACGACGCTGATAAAGATACTTTCTACGCTGCTGCTTCCTACATCTGGGAAGGCTTATGTCATGGGGCATGACGTCATCAAAGAGGTAAAGGAAGTCAGAGGGAGCCTAGGCCTTGTGTTGACGGGCGAGAGGCTTTTCTACTACAGGCTGACTGGTTACGAGAACCTGCTCTTCTTCGCGAGCCTCTATAACATGAGCCTGGGTGAGGCCAGACAGAGGGCTAGGGAGGTACTGGAGCTGGTAGGCCTTAGCAGGTGGGCAGACGTTCAGTACATGAAGTACAGCCTTGGCATGCAGAGGAGGCTGGCCCTTGCTAGGGCTCTAATTCACGATCCTCCCGTGGTTTTGCTTGATGAGCCAACCCTGGGCCTTGATCCTGTATCAGCAAGAGAGCTTAGGGGCCTCGTGAAGTTGCTCTCAAGGGAAAAAGCAGTGCTCATGACCAGCCACTACATGGGCGAAGTGGAAGGTTTGGCTGACTACATCTATGTGATAAAGTACGGCAAGATAATAGCTCAAGGCACGCCGGCAGAGCTGAAGGCCGTTGTGGGTAAGGTAGCGGAAGTGTCACTTCCTTATGATGCTGTTCCCAAGGACCTCAGGAGGTTCATGGCGTTTGTTAGGGGTAACAGGGCCGTGCTTAGGGTGCCAAGCAATATAGTTGACAAGCTTGACGGTAGGGCGGAGTACTATAGAAATGATGACCCGACGCTTGAGGATGTCTACGCGGCACTTGTCGGCGAAGAAATGATGGAGATAGATTATAGGGTAAGGGCCAGGGGTGGCAGGGGCTGGAGAGGTGGTACGGCTTGAGCATGACAAAAAGGCTGAGCATAGTGGTTGCGAGGCTCTATGCCTATGTCTACCTCAGGGGCTTCAAGGTCTGGATCACCTACAGGACACAGATAGTCCTTAACGTCATTAGTTGGATCCTTCCCGTATTTACCTACTATTTCACTGGGACAGCGCTGGGCGCAAGGATAATAAGCGGGGCTTTTAGTATGAGGCCCCAGGACTACACGCCCTTCGTGGTAATAGGCTTGGCTTTTCAGGGGTATGTCTCATCAGTTATAACAACTATAAGCGGAAGAATGAGGAACGAGCAGCTCATGGGCACCATAGAGCACTACCTTATGACCCAGAGCGGGGTCCTCGGCATGCTAATATACTCAACTTTGTGGGGCTTCATAATGAACTCGATAAGCATGGCTGTGACGCTGGCCATAGGCTACGGCCTCGGGGTCAGATACTTGGTATCAGGGCTGCCAGCGGCAGTTATAATAGTAGCTGAGCTGCTCATAGCTACAGTTGGGATATCAATGGTAGCGGGCGGCATAGTGATGATAACCAAGCAGGGGAACCCAGTGGCCTTCTTCTTCTCAACTGTAACCACGTTGATAGCTGGCACGGTATTTCCCATTTCAGTGCTCCCAGCCTGGCTGAGATACATAAGTTATTCCGTACCGCTTACGCCCGCCCTACAGGGCCTCAGGCTTGCACTGCTAAACGGTGTTGGCCTAGGGGGAGTTCTCTGGTATGTTATTGTGCTCCTTATCTACGACTTAGTCCTCCTCCCCATGGGGGTCGCAGTTTACACCTACGGCTTCAACAGGGCCAGGAGGGACGGAACTCTGAGCGAGTACTGAGTCAAAATTACCTGCGGGAGCCCCCTGAGGTCAGACAGCGCTGCGAAGTTCAGGGCCTCAAATGCCGAGGGTCAGCTCACCCTGCCCAAAATGCCATGGGTCTTTGATTACCGTATATGGGGGTACTGTGCCGTTGAGTCCAACGGTTGCTTATGAGCCCATAGGGGTTTCTAGATCTCTATGGACGAGTTGAAGGTCCCTATGTACAACGAATAAACATAGATTGATGAGAGAATGGGCACCTAAGGACAAGCGGCTCAACGATGCCTTGGGCGCCCTGTGAAGCTCCTCGCATCGTGGCTGTGAGCCATATTCCTTAACCTAGGCTTGGGCAGGGGAGAAGAGTAGTGATGAGGCCGAGGGGCCAGCCCCTTTACTTGCTAGTAGAGAAGGCCAGGGCCCTGGTTGGCTGCCGAGGCATATATCACGGCCCGGGCCCTCTCGCTCCTCGCTAACACCTTTGCTGTAATGCTGTCGTGCGTGGCTAAACTCAGGGGCCTTCATCCCTGGCCTTACCTAGTGTACGGCGAGTCTGGGCTGACCGACGGCCTGGCCATGACGCCTATAGGGGGCGTGGCGGCTACTCTGGCAGCTGCAGGCCTCTTCAGGCTAGTGGCGAGGAGGACGTGACCCCCTAAAGCCTGGAGGTTCACCAGGACCATAGTCTTCCTTGCGCGCCTATTACCGCGGTCCTGTCAATAGGCTTCCATGTGAATTCGTGTAGAAAAGAGTGTCATTGCCCCTAACACGCCTTAGCTCTCCTAAGCTGATGCTAAAGTTTGGCTCGCAGGCACTTGAACTTGACTTTGGCTAACTCTTAGAGCCTAGAAAGACCTACAACGCCAGCAAGTCCTTAACTGGCTCAGAAGCCTTACTATAGCGCTCTGCATCAATTCAGTAGTTAACCTTGATTAGGGTGGTTTCATTGGTTAAGAGCACTGTAAGTTCATATCTAAGGGGGCTTGTACCTCTGGGGCTAAGAAGATCGCCAGAATGACCACTAACCCGGAGAAAGAGCGTTTAACTAATCTTAATATACCTACCGCTCGAATTAAACGACCTGTGGAGGGATGTCTACCAAAGCGGTTAAAGGTAGAATTAGTAGAGCCTTTAAATACTATGGCGTTGGAGTTAGAAAGGTGGGAAAAACCAGTGTCCATAGGTTTACAGGATCAATTATTGAGCATTCATAGAGAGCAGATGGAGGAAAAAGCTACTATCCTCCTTGATTTCCTCGAGAGGCTTGAAGGTGGTGTGCATGGTTAAGTGTCCGTATTGCGGGTTTGAAGGAGAGTTTAAACTACTTAGAACTTGGAAGTTCAAGTACTACACGGTATATTACTATAAGTGCCCTAACTGTGGAAAACTGTTTAGATACTATATTGGTGTGTCACCACGTGGTAAAAGATCAGAGTTCATTATAAGGGTCGGGATTCCTCAGGGACAAAGTAGGGGTGGAGCCAAGTGAGTCAGCGCTTCATAGAGTCTCCTGATTTCCCCCTTGACGCTGTAAATGAGGCATCTGCCGAGGAGAAACTGGGTGGGGGTAGACCAGACTACTGGGAAATGATATTTTGGTGGACGCGTAAGCCGTTGGCGAGCGCGAGGTCTGTAGTCGCAGGGGCTGCGCTTCCATCAAACATAGACCCAATGAGGTTCAAGACATGGCTGCGGCTCAACGCTTCTAAAACCCCTCACAGGCTCAACCCCGAGATACCAAGAGAACTACAAGGCCTCCTCAAGGAGAAGAAGCTGCTAGACCCCTTTGCTGGCTTTGGATCAATTCCACTAGAAGCCGTGAGACTAGGTATTGGTGAAGTAGTAGCTGTAGAGCTTCTTCCAGTAGCATACATTTTCCTGAAGGCAACACTGGAAATTCCGAAGTGGTCTACAGAGAAGGGGATAGCTAATGAGCTAGTGAAAGACGTGGAGAGATGGGGCAAGTGGATAGCTGAGGAATTAAGAAAAGACCCTGATATTAGGGAGCTATACGATGAAGATGTGGCAGTATACATAGGCACCTGGGAAGTACGATGTCCCATTTGCAAGAGGTATACTCCTTTAGTCGGCAACTGGTGGCTTGCCCGAGTAAAGAAAAACAACAAAGCATACACTAGAATAGCATGGATGAAGCCCGTCGTAGATCAAAACGAAGCACACATCGAAGTAGTGGATCTTAATAGAATCCATGGAGCCACCACTAATGCCAAAGTAGCTACAAGCGAAAAATCCATAGGTGGGGCGAAAATAGAGAGTTATACGATCAGGATTGCTGGCAAAGAATACAGCGTACCAGAGCCTAATGTGATTGCAGAGGCCGAATACGCGAGGTGTCTACTCTGTAACAACGTCATGCTAGACGAAGAAGCCATAGCCGAGTTGAAGAGACGCGTTGAAGCGGAATTAGCAAAAACCACTAGAATACCAGTGAGTTTCTCGGACACGTTCTATAGGCAACTATTCACGAAGGGGGTAAACAAGTCGCTTGACGAGTTAAAAGAGAGGGCTGAGAAAGAGAGGGCTGAGAAAGGAGTAGTAGACCAAGACGTGAGGATGTATACTCTACTCAAAGAGTCCAGGAATATCTCTTCTGCAAAGGAAGTGTTCAGTAAAGTATTAAAAGAACTCAGTGAGCAATACCCAGTCTTCTACCCCAAGAAAGCACTGCGAGACTGGAACAGAAAGTTGGAAGAATACTTAAACGGCCTGATAACACTAGAAGAACTAAAAACCGCAAGCGCTCGGCCAAGACTATTAGTAAAAGTAAAAGTTGTAAACAAGCAACTGGTATTTGAGCCTGCAACACGAGAGGACAACGAGAAATTATGGAAAGCGCTAGAGAAGCTAAGAGCGATATGGGGAGACCCCGATATACCAAAGGAGCCTATTGCACCATATGGTAGTAGATACATATTCCCCATCCTCTATGGGTTCGATAAGTGGTATAAGTTATTCAACCCAAGACAACTCCTAACCCTAGTAAAAATAGTCAAGCTAATACGAGAAGCGGGTAAGAGAGTAGAGAAGGAGAAGCTAGATCAAGGATGGAGCAAAGAAGACGCAAGAAAATACGCAGAAGCGGTAACAACATACCTAGCTATAGTTCTTTCTAAGCATGTTGATTGGAACTCTATGATGTCTGGATGGCAGTTATCATATCTTATAGCAGCCCATACGCTAGCCATGAGGGGAATCGCTATGGTTTGGAATTGGGGTGAGTATTCACCGTACTCTAGCTATAGAGGAACTTTATCTGCCATGTTAAATACTATAATTAACTCTCTTGAGTATCTTCACTTAAATCTATTGAAATCGGTAGGAAATGCCAAGGTGATTCTCGACGATGCTACTGAGCTTTCCAAACTTGAGGGCGAGAAGTTCGATGTGATAGTGACCGATCCGCCTTACAGGGACGACGTGCCCTACGCCGAGCTCAGCGACTTCTACTATGTGTGGCTGAAGAGGGCTTTGAGCGATGTTGTTAAAGAAGAGTCCGGCCTCTTGAAACTTGCACCCAGGTTCTATATGGATGCCTTCTTTGTAAATGGTAGGGAGATCGAGGTTCAGTGGAAGGAATTCAGTACAAAAGAGGTTAGTTATGAAGAGAGTAGGGCTAGGAGCTTTGGGCTGGGCTCTGCCCTAGACCACTATAGGTATCTCATGGCTTCAGCCTTCAATACTATGAACTGGCTCCTCAAGGATGACGGTCTTCTTATAACTTACTTTGCTCATACTGATCCCGAGGCGTGGGCCGAGCTCATAGAGGCTGGCTGGAAACATGGCGAGTTTACTGTTACTGCCGGTTTCCCAGTAGCTACGGAGTCAGCACAGTCGGTTATTAAACAAGGAAAACTTTCACTAGATACTAGTATAGTAGTTGTTTGGAGGAAGGGCGCGAGAGAAGGCCCAGAGGCTTCTATGGACTCGGTTGTAAAAGAGATGTTTAGTGAAGGAGTTGAATGGTCTAAGAAGGTCTACGGTAAACTCTATGGTAGGGACTTATTCTTTAGCGTGTTCACCAGGATGCTTTCAGTGGCAACTAGATATGGTAAGCTATACGATAGCAAAGGAGAAGTAGATGCAAGGAGACTTGTTGAAGAATATGTGACCCCACTAACAGTAAAAGCGCTCGTTACAGCAATTAGTGGAGAAAGAGAAGGAGAGGTCATACTCGACAAAGCATCGCTATTTTATCTTATAACTAAGTTATTGTATGCTACAAGTGGAGTTCAGGTTAAATCAAAGATCTTAACCCCTGGAGACATTGTTTTGCTCTTCCTTGCGACAGGGTTAGATAGCAAGGAGCTTCTTGTCAACAAGATCCTCGTGAAAACAAGGAATAAGGACGAATACAGGTTTATGGAGCCATTGCCCCAAGGACTTGAACCGCTATATTCGGATAGAAAAGGATTTATAGAATTCCTTGAAAGCAGGGGGCTAGACCCTGTTACATTATCTGTTAACAAAGAAGAGGAGAAAGAAGGAAGAAGAATGGCCTCGGTGGATGTCCTCCACTTAATGGAGTATGCTGTCACAACGGATAAACCCCAGGAACTCATTAAAACGCTCAAGAAGAAGTATCCGGAGCTATACGAGAGTGCAGTTAAACTCATGACGCTTCTTATAAAAGCGCTTCCAAAGGACCCCGAGAGCATAGTGTGTAATAACCTATTCTTATACTTAGATAGGGGGTGAAGCGTAATGGGGGTCAAAGAACTCCTTAAGCCCTTAGACGACGTATTCGATGAAAGCCTAGACCAAGTCATAGCGCCATCACTCGGAAAAATCTATGGATATATGAAGGGACTAGAAAAGCCCGAGAGCAAGCTCGATGAATACATTTACGACTTATATGGTAAGTCGAGAAAGTTCTTCTCTATAACATACATAACGAGCGGCATGGAGAAGGTATTTAATGAGATAATAGAAGCCCTGGAGAACGGTTCAAAGGGCCCAATAATACTGCCCTCTCTATTCGGCGGAGGTAAAACACACCTGTTGCTAGCACTACTACATGCATTCCAGGATCCAGAGGCTATTTTATTCGCGGAGCCTAAGGATACAGCGGAGAAATTATACAAGAACCTAAAGAACTTATTGCAGTCGAAGAAAATAGATAAAATAGATATCGTAGTTATTGACGGTGACTATGAAAAGTACGCTCCAAGCCCGATCAAACCCCTAAATGTTGGCCCCTATACTGTTTACACGATATGGGGGTACATCGCACACTCTCTGGGTAGGTACGATATCGTTAGAGATTACGATGAAAAACAGGCCACGCCCTCCAAAGACGCCCTAGAAAACTTATTCCGAGATAAACACGCCCTCATATTAATGGATGAAGTCCTTTCCGGGTATGCTGTAAACCTGGACAATACTCTGGACAATACACAGCGAAGTAAGCTTCTCGAGTTCTTTAAGAGGCTAGCTAGTGCACTGCAAGGGAAGAATATTGCAACAGTCATAACAATACCTGCTTACTACAGAGAGCAGACAAGCGAAATTGAGATAGAGGAGCTATATAAAAACATCGCCGACTCCATAAAAGGGTTCTTTGATGCAGTGAGAGAGCAGGGAGTAATAGTACCGCCAGTAAGATACGCGAAGGAATATGGAGGAAGCGACGTTGTGAAAATACTGAGGAAGAGAATATTTGGAAAAGCCGAGATCTCAGTTCCCGCTGATAAAATATCTGATATAATATCTCATTATCAGGGTGTCTATAGCCTCGAAATGTTCCCGAGCACTGCTGGGCAAATAGAATTATTAAATGAGTACTACCCGTTCCACTCAACATACATTGATATACTAATAAGACACATAGCCGAGAGAAGGCCTACAACCTTCCAAAGAACGCGGTTTGCTATACTAATAACGAGGAAAGTAATTAGAAATCTCTGGCAGAGTAATAGAGATCCCGACTTTATACATGCTTGGAGCATAGACTTAGAGAACGATGATATATCGGAAGCTATTCTTGGAAAACTCCAAGAGAAAAGCTATAAAGTTTATGTTAATAAATTATATGAAGTTACAAAGAAGTTTGCCGAGGAAGAGGAAAACTTAGCAAAAGATATTATCACGACAATCTTTCTAAGGACGTTTCTATATGAAGGCGCGGTGAGCGCAATAAAGGCCTATTCCACCGTGAATGAAGTTTACTGGGCTGTCTATGATAGAGAGCACAATGTAGAGCCCGCCAGGCTAGAACTAGTTCTCAACAAGCTCATAGAGGATCCCGATGCTAGCTATATAGTTAAAGAAGATGACAAGGTATACTTCACCACCCTAGTAGACATAGGGGAGATCCTGAAGAAGAGGGTAGAAGATGCATTGAAATCCGAGAAAAACAAAGTAGTTGAAAAACTAAGGGATGAGCTAAAGGAAGTTCTTGTTTCTAATGACGAGCCCCATGAGCCGTTTTCAGAGGATTACACAACGTTCATGACCAGTGTAGATCTGCGTGTAGAGTTTAAACCAGAGGATTCGCCCGAACATAAAGCAATTGTTTATCTTGGGCAACTAGATAGCCAGCAAGCGCATGATTTAATTCTTGGCTATAAGAACTATAGAAATGTAGTGGTGGTTCTGGACTCGTCTGATAATAAGGGTTTTGAAGAACTGCTAGAGGCCGCTGCATGGCTCTATGTAATTGATAATGTCATCAAGGAAAAGGAGCTAGAGAGGATTTATCTGGATGAGAACATTAGAAAATGGAATGAAAGCAAGTTAAAAGAAATAAGGAGGAAAAAATTAAATGATTTAAAGAACTCGGCTACAAAGGTGCTTAATAGGGTCTGGTATCCTAAGGAAGAGAATATAAGCTATACCAAAGTGACAGTATCTAAGAAGTCCTTACTTGGCAATATTCGCGATGCGTTAATACGCGAAAAGATCCTCGACCTTGACCAAGTGAACATCAAGGTATTTCTAGAAAAACTAGGGAGTGCAGGTAAAAAGTTAGATCAGTGGACACAGGTCTCAACTATAACCGATCTATTCCTTAGGAATCCAAGACTGTGGATAGCTAGTAAAGACGATGTGCTCAAAGTCCTGAAAAGGCTATATGACAGCCTTGAAATAATGATCATGCGCGAAGGGAAAATATACTGGAAGAACATATGCGAAGAAACGCGGTCAGAGGAATGTCCAGGTGGTTCAGATCCAGCTATTGAAAGCCTCGAAGACAACGACGCAATAGCAAGGTCAGACATAATGTTTGAGGAATTCGTAAAGCAATTAATAAGCTCAGAAGGGGTGGAGTCACAGGCAGATAAAACAGTAACGAAGCAATACCTAGTGCAAATAGGGGGATCAAAGAACAGATTAAGGGATCTATACAAAGAGTGGGGAAAAGACAGGCTTTACCAAGTGCTTAAAGACTCGGGAAAGAAGCTTACATTAAAAGTAGAGGTTGTAGAAAAGGGCTTCATCTTAGAATTAGACAAAGAGTATAAAGAGACATCACCAGGACAACCGGTAGAGGTAAAGGTATCTGTAAAACCCATTGGTGATTATAAAGGAAAAGTTAGATTAGAAGCGGATACCGGGACCATAGAGCCCTCCGAAGAAGTCCCACCCTTTGATGCACGTTGGACGCTGACATACCCGCAGAGGGAGGATGTTTACAAATATGAAATTAGAGCAAGTGACGGTAAGTTCTTAAGAAACGCCACCTTAGAAATCAAAGTCATTGGAGAATACGAGATAATAGATGTCGATCTATCAGAGTACGCTGCCGCGCCTGGAGACGTAATCGACGAAGTATATGATATTAAAATACCTCAGCACGTACTTGACATCAAGGAAAGGATGCTTCAGGGGTTAGGTACCATAGTAGTCGATTTAGAAACAAGCGGGCTTGAAGGAAAGCTGAAGGTCAATATAAGTGGAATATCATTCGATAATGTGGGAGAGCTCATTAAGAGTCTAACCCAATTAAAAGGCATGACCGTTAGTGTAGAAGCAAAGCTTAAAGTACAAGATCCCAAACCAATCGATGAGCATAGAGCGTCGCTAATAAATTCCATTAGGGGCCGTTTTAAGGGAGTGAAAATCAAGGCTAAAAGAAAGGTGAAAACCGGTGTATAGAATTACATGGGTAAAAAAGAAGTCTAAAGGGAAAATAAGATATTATGCCTATTTCAGATCCTACGTATTAACGGAAAAAGAGGAGGACCTGGAGAAAGAGAAAACAAGCTCTATCGACATAAAGGTTCCCGTCTCCAACCCCTCAGAAATACTCGCTATAGCGAAAATGCTAGGTTGCGAAGTAACTAATAGTATAAGTTGGGTAAGAATAGGCACGGAGGATGCGTATTTTAGACTCATAGTGTATGCCGTAGCGAGAATGAGTATCAAAAAACCAGCGAAGGTAGACGAATTGAAAAGCCTGGTAGTTGGCGAGGAGTTTAGTAGTGATGCTTGGTGGTGGGCGAATACGTTTATAAACAGATACAAGAACGAAGGCGCGATCAAAGGTATCGGTGCAAGGTGTCTCTATAAACCGGCAAGGGCCTTTAAACTCGTCTATAATCTAGACTAAAGGGACCTGCACCCTTTCTCCCACATATTTTTAATAATTTGCTGTGGTGAGAAATGCGTGGGGAAAGACTGTTGGAGTCTGAGAAAAGACCGTTGGAGTTGCTACTAAGCTTTGTTTTCGAGACCATGTATAAATATAATCCGATCCTGCGATTTTACGACTACTCACAGCAAAGGCCAGAGCCCATAGAGCCGTTTTTACACCAAGTAGAAATTTTAACTAGGTCCATACTTAGAGATAAAATAAGGGTTCTCATAGGCGATGAAATAGGCCTTGGAAAAACAATTACAGCAATAGTGGTTGGGAAATACCTCGAAGACTCTGGCGAGGCAAAAAGGATCTTGGTTTTAGTCCCCAGGATTCTCCTCGAGAAATGGAAGGCGGAGACTGAATACTGGGTGGGATCCAGTAAAGTTCGAGTCATAGAGAGCCGTGCAATTGATACATATGTTGAAAAAGGGTTTCCAGAGGGCTGGTACCTAGTCTCAATGGATCTCCTAGTCAGGAATGAAAAGGTTAGAAAAGCGTTGAGTGAGGTGAATTGGGATCTTATAATAGTTGACGAAGCGCACAGGCTTTCTCCACGCTCTGCTCGGGATAGATGGAGATATATTGGTAAAGAACTCATCGAGAAACATCCCGAGAGACACGTTATTCTTCTCTCGGCTACACCACACAAAGGGTTTCCTGACGATTACATAGCTAAGCTGCGCATATTAGATCCGGGGCTAGTAGAAGATTACAAAAAATTAGATAATAATATGTTCTATACGCTGGCCCATAACGTATTGACGTTTAGGCGGTTAAAAGAGGATGTTAACAAGGTATATGAGCAAAGGGACGTATTTAAGCCTGCCCACTTAGTCGCGGTACTTATAAAACCAACAGATCTCGAAGTAAAATTCTATGAAAGGATGGAGAGTACACTACTTGAAATACTTAGGAAATATCGTCCTGAGGAGGACAAAACTGATACCTGGTACGGTCAAAAATGGGGCCTAATAATGCTGTTAGTCACGCTACTTGCCAAGAGGGTGTATTCAAGTCCTGCAGCAGGATATAGCACGCTTACATACATGACATATAAGAGGGCAAAAACATGGAAAGCTGTAAACGAAAGGGACTTAGAAAAAGAGGCAAATAGACTACGAAATGAAGTGGTAGCCCACTTAATGGGAGATTACACAGAAGAAACCCTAGTCAGTAAGGCGAAAAGAGGGGTTAGAGAAGAGGATCCGATAAATGAATTCCTAGCGTATGCGTCAGCGTTCCTAGATGATAGCACTATTAGAGAACTAGAAGAAGAACTAAAAGAACTAGCTCACCTCATAGAAGGACATGACTCAAAACTCGCGAAGCTCGCTGAGTTGGTAAAATATTATATTAATGAAGGGTCAAAAATTGTCGTTTTTACAGAATATAAAGAGACTGCCTCCTATATTGCCAATGGATTGCGGAAAGCCATAGGAGACAAAATATTAGTTCTTACAGGTGAGGAAGCTCACAGCAAAGATGAAATGAAAAAGATCAAAGATTGTTTCCTTAGAGAGGAGGGAGGATGCAAAGTTCTCGTTTCAACGGATGTTTTATCTGAGGGGCTTGACCTACAGGTCGCTAATGTCCTCATAAACTATGATCTTCCATGGTCTCCTCTGAAACTGGAGCAAAGGATGGGTAGAATATGGAGGCTTGGGCAGGAAAAGGAGAGCTACATATACATATTCGTCGTGGGATCGAGCGAAAAAGCAACTGGAAGTAGCCGCATGGTGTCTGTTCTGTATAGTAAGTTGCTCAACATGGAGCAAGCTCTAGGACGAGTATATCCAATGCTAGGCGAAGACGTCGAAGTCTTCGCAAAAGACCTATCTGGTGGCGAAAGAGAGAGGGAGTTATTAATAGCTGGTCTTTTGAAGGGGGAAGGAAAAAGACAAGAACATGCTATCGAATCGGACCTTATAATTTCAAGCCTAGATGACAATGAGTTCAAAAAGTTTGTAGACAAATATGTTAATGCTGTAAAGATGATGGTTAACAGGGTGAGGCAGAAAAACGCTGATCCACAGCCAATAGGAGACGTTGTTAAATTGTTAATTGAGACTATAGGTTTTGCTAATCAAGACGAATTGAGAACACATTTACTAAGGCTGGTGAGAAGTATCGCTAAAACCCATGGAGTCCTCAAGGCTCTTCCCGATGGAAGGGAGTACATAAGTAGCTCTTATCACCAAAAAACGCTACAAGAAATGAGTATTAAAGAGTTGATAACGACACTAATGGAGTTATTGAGTGAAAAGTCTACGCATCCAATAAAACTAATTATAGGAGATGACGAAGAGGAAAAGAAATTACTTCTCTTTGAGGTATCATTAGCACTCAATGGCAATAAGAGGAGATACGTTGATATCATAGGTATGGAAGGGGGGAGAATCATAAGAGGCAAAGAATTGTTGGAAATAATCGCCTCAGCAATAGAGAAGCCCCACTATGTAGAAGACGCTGACCAGATGGAACTAGAAAACAGTAGCGAATGGGTTAAATCCTATATTTGGAACTATCTAAGAAGTAGCACACTTATGTTTTATGACCTAGAACGCGTTAAGCAGTACATGGAAAAGCTAAATAGCAGAAAGCTTAGAAAAGAAGAATATGAATTAGTAAAGCCGGATAATATAGCCCTCGAAGTGAAACCGCTAGCAGTCATAGAAACACGGAGAATAAGCGAGGTCATTACTAGAAAAACTGAATTACTACAAAGCGCCCTTGGCGAGTATGATGAAGAGAAGGCAGAATTAGAAATGAAAGCAATAGAGATACTGAAAAACAAGCTCAGCGAAGAATTTAATATCATAGACGTACACGAGAAGGGGTGGCTCTTCGACTTACTACTAGTCAAAAAGAGTGGAGAGCCGCGGGAGCAAAGGATAGTTGAAGTGAAAACGTGGAAAAATATAGATGTCGTAATATATACTGAGGGCGAAAAAGGCTTCGGCGAAGAATGCGAGAATAAGGGAGCTGAGTACTGGCTCTACACAGTAGACTTGAGGGGAGAGCAACCCGTGATAAAGGGATTTAGAAGACCGCTCAGTTCAAATGCCTTAAGCCATATAAATACGATCAGTAGAAATGAGAAGAAATATTTTATATATAGAGTTACACGAGCTCCAGATGAAGAATACCTGGCTGAATAAAGCGATGCTTCTTAGCTCGGCCTGCCCCAGTCGCGGGGACACGCCTCACCCTGCGTCACCTTGGCCTCGCTGGCTCACCTCATCAACATCGGCGAGAGTAATGACGGCGCCTAAGGCGCTTCCTCCGCGTTCCTCTTTCTGTTTTCAGTAAGTCCTTCCATGTTCGCGGGACGCTGCGCGAAGCAGGGTCGCTGGGGAAGCGCTGACGCCGCCTTGGGCGAGGGCCTGCAGGCCCTTGCGCCTTAAGCACTTTTCTACAC
>Ga0080003_1001098_pt1 | contig 15178 bp, 16 predicted proteins | sample JossMetagenome_FD_69206 | JGI IMG/M metagenome (GOLD analysis project Ga0080003, IMG submission 69206) | Hot spring microbial communities from Joseph's Coat, Yellowstone National Park, USA - JC2_E (SPADES assembly) (version 2) | ecosystem: Environmental > Aquatic > Thermal springs > Hot (42-90C)... | reverse complement strand
GCCCGTGCATTTAAATGGTAAAGTGAGCCGCTCAACCTGAACGGGGGATGCGCTGCCCATCGCGCGCGCATTTCGCCCTCCAGCCCGTCGTGTGAATCATCCACGTCCGGATGACGCGCGATCATTTAGGGGGTAGAACTGACGGACGGGTTTCACTCTACGTAGGTACACATAGGTACGCATCAGCATACCTGTCGTACGCGTAGAGCCAGGGCTTCACGGCATCATACAGGCCCCTCACGAGTTCATCGGGCCCCCTCCGCTCCGCCCCCGTCAGGAGGTACCCGCCCACCAGCGATGGCAGGACGTTTCCGTCCCACCACTCGCGCCGATGGGGAACCCCCTCCATCCTCAGGTAGAGGTCGATGGCCGCGTTGAGCTGCCTGTCCATCGTGGGGCCGCAGCTCCCGCACCTGAAGGCCGCGCTCCCCCTCAGGTCTTTATCGATCCACCCCGCATCATCTGGAGCGCGCGTCCGCGGGCATCAGAATTGTGGATTCATTGAGCAGTATTTAGGGGCAACTGGCACTTAGCGATCGCGGCAGGCGCGGCGCTCCCCATGGTGCCCCACAAATTCATGGGGCGCCGGGACGGCTCGGCGCGGTTCCACGGCGTCCCTGTGCGCTTCGAGGAGTGGCGAGAGCTCCTCTCCCCACCCATGTTTGGACGAACAGCTCTTCAGCGCGATCCACAACCTCCTTATACCTATGGCTTCTCATTCCTGCTCTACTACAAACACATATTAAAACCCATCTATCACGAAACTGTTTTAAACGGCGACTGATGGCGGGAAAACCACTTTATACCGGCCGGCTGCACATCGCCCCTGTGAGGGCGGTTTGCCGCGTGTGATCACTGCGACGGTACGGATCACCCTCACCGGGTGCATCTCCAATCCGGAATCCCCCGGTATGAAATTTCGGCATGCCGTTGAGGGATGTAATAGCCCACATAGCATCGACGGAGGTCGACTGAAATGGGTTCGGAGAGGAAAACGTTCCTAGCCAAACGGGTGCTGCCGCATGCGCGCGGCCATTGGATAGAGGATGCGGCCATCGTCGTAGATGATGGTAGGATCTCCGAGGTGGGAAGGAGGGATGAATTGGATCTGGGCGGGTCCGAGGTGATCGACCTCGGAAATGCGGCCGTCATGCCGGGGTTCGTCAACGCGCATGTGCACGCCGCCATGGCCCTCCTGAGGGGATATGGAGACGGGATGCCGCTCCACGGATGGTTGGAGAATATATGGCGGATTGAGGCGTCGATGGATCAGGACGTGATCTATTACGGCAGCCTGCTGGGGGTTGCCGAGCAGCTCAGATCCGGGATAACGTCATTCGTGGATTTCTACAACGTGGAGCCGATGCTCAGGGCGCTGAGCGGGATACCCGTGAGGGCGGTCCTCACACTCGCGTTCATGGACAAAGTGGAATACATGGTTGAGGAGAGCTGGAGGCGCATGGATAACATTGATAATTATATTGAAATGGTGAAGGGCGCCGGCGCGGGCAGGCTGGAGCTTGCGCTGGGTCCACATGCGCCCTACAGTTGCAGCGGCGAGATGCTGAGGAGGCTGGCCGAGGTCTCCGAGAGATACGGCGTCCGCGTGCACATGCATCTATCGGAGACGCGCGATGACATATACAAGGTGATGGATGAAACGGGGATGGCGCCGGTGGCTTACCTGGACTCGCTCGGCCTCGTGAACGACAGATTGATCGCCGCGCACGGCGTCCATCTGACGGATGAGGAGATGTCGCTATTGGGCAGCAGGGGCGCAAGCGTCGTCCACTGTCCCCGGTCGAACTCCAGGCTAGGCGTCGGAATAGCGAGAATACCGGATATGTTGAAGGCCGGGATAAATGTGGCCCTGGGGACGGATGGCCAGGCCAGCAGCGACTCCCTCGACGCGTTCGAGGAGATGAGGCTCATGATTTACCTACAGAGGGCATCCCTGGGCGATCCCTCGGCGATCAACGCCAGTGAGGCGCTGTACGCGGCCACAACGGCGTCCGCGCGCGCGGCCGGCCTGGGGGATGTCGGCGCAATAGCGCCCGGCTTCAGGGCGGATTTCATCGCGCTGGATCTGAGCTCGATACGCCTGAGGCCCATCTGGGACCTGAGCACGAACATAGTAATGGCCGCCGGACGCGACGACGTGAGGGATGTGTACTTGGCTGGACAGCCCGTGGTCCAGGGAGGTGAACTGAGCCTCGGCGGGGTGGAGGACGCGATCAACAGGGCCGAGGAGTTCCGCCGGGAATCCGGAGGCCGCGGCTAACGCCAGGATTCCAGGTAACGCTTCTGCTCATCAGTCAGGCGATCCAGGCCGACGCCCTCTATCTTGAGCTTCGTCATGACCACCTTCTCGTCCAGGTCCTCCGGCAGCGTGTAGACCCTCCTCTCGAGCCTGCCGGCGTTCTTCACGAGGTGGACGACCGATAACAGCTGTGTGGCGAAGCTGAGATCCATGACCTCCACCGGATGTCCGTCGGCGGCCACCAGATTCACGAGCCTGCCCTCCCCCAACAGATAGAGACGACGGCCGTCCTTCAGCCGGAACTCCTTGACGTTTAGCCTCACGTCCACCTCCGACGTCGCCATGGATCTCAGGGACCTGACGTCTACCTCCACATCGAAGTGCCCGGCGTTGGCTAGGATCGCGCCGTCCTTCATGACGTCGAAGTGCCTCCCGGTCAGCACGTTGATGTTCCCGGTGCAGGTAACGAATATATCCCCGATCTTGGCGGCGTCGATCGATCCCAGCACGTCGTACCCATCCATGTACGCCTCGAGCGCCTTGAAGGGATCCACCTCGACCACGATGACGCGCGCGCCCATTCCCCGCAGCCTCTCGGCGACGCCCTTTCCCACCCAGCCGTACCCGAGGACCACCGCGCGCTTGCCGCCCATCTGAAGGTTAGTAGCCCTCATTATGCCGTCCACGACGCTCTGCCCGCTCCCGAACCGATTATCGTAGAGGTGCTTGCTCTTCGCGTCGTTGACCGCCATCACGGGAAAGCCGAGCACGCCGTCCCTCTCCATCGCGCGGAAGCGGAGCACGCCGGTCGTCGTCTCCTCGGTTGCCCCGATCACCCCGCCCGCCGCGCCGAACCTGTGCGCCATCACGGATAGATCCGCGCCGTCGTCCACCAGAATTTGCGGGCTCTCCGCCAAGATGCGCCTGTGATTCTCCTCGTATTCCCGATCGTCCTCGCCCCTCCACGCGTAAACGCGATGTACGATCTTCGAGAGGGCCGCCGCGACGTCGTCCTGCGCGCTCAGCGGATTCGACGACGTTATGGATACCCGAGCACCGAGCCTCTCGAGGCTTATGGCCAGCACCGCGGTCTTGGCCTCCAGATGCAAGCTGATGCCGACGCGCACATCCTTCAGGGGCCTCTCGGCCTCCATCTCCTCGACCAGCGATGCGAGCACGGGCATATGCGCCATCGCCCACTCTATCTTATTGCGCCCCTGGGGCGCCAGGTTCACATCCCTGACAAGGCTCACGACGGCCCATCGAAAGCGGTGCTTAAAATAAAATATGATTGATGATAAAGGCCAGTGCGTTGGCGCGCGTAACGATAGTGGGCGCGGGCGTAGCGGGCGCCTACCTGGGGGCCAAGCTCTCGCGGGAGGGCATCGACGTCGAGGGCATCGAGGCCCAGGATATCAGTAAATATCATTCCGTGTGCGCCTGGGCGACTAGCGTGGACGGCATCAGGGGGTATCTGCGCTCGATCGACCTGGATATCGACGGATACATCATCAGGGAGGCGGACGGCATCTACGTGGATCTGGGGGGAAGGCTGTACCGCGTCCCGACGCGCCATCTGGCTACGTTCGACAAGCCCGCGTTAATAGTGGATCTGGCCCGCTCGTTCAAGGTGAGATATCCGGTGAGGGTCAGGGGGATCCCCGATGTGAAGTCCGGCCTGATCGTGGACGCGACGGGGGTTCACAGGTCCGTCATAGGCCCCGCGGAGGACGGGGCTGACCTCGTGCTGCCGGCCTATCAACTCCTGGTCCGCTACAGAAACCCGCCCATGGACGACTTCTACGTCAAGCCATTTCCGCGCTATACGGGATATTTGTGGTACTTTCCGCTCACAAACGGTGAGTTCTTCGTAGGCGCCGGCGATCTGCACCACGGACATCTCAAACAAATCTCCGAGTTCCTGGATAAGCATCCGCCGGATGAGGTGCTGCGCAGGGAGGGAAGGCCTATCAGGATCTCCCCGCCGGGGATCCTGAGGCCGCTCTTCAGGGCGGCGGGCATGGCGGTAACGGCCGTGGGCGAGGCCGCCGGGGCTGTGCTGCCCATGCTCGGCGAGGGTATTCTCCCGAGCGTGATATCGGCCGAGATGCTATTCGAGCGCATATCGAACGCGAGCGAGGCTATAGATCTGCAGTCATATGCCGAAGGACTGACCAGAAAATTCTCCGTATTTGGCGCAGCGTACAGATTCGTCAGGAAGAAACAGCTGGACGAATGCCGCATTTCAGATATCTCCTGCACGGCCGATGCCCTGAGGCTTGCGCTATTCTTCTCATCGAGGAGCGGCAGGAGGTTGACGGGTCTGGCGCCCACGCTCAGGCACGCGTATCTAGCGGTCAGGCCCTTCTGAAGGGCGTCGGGTTTCGCATGTAAACTGCGAGAATAGGACCGGGGATTCCATCGCCAAATTCCCGTGCTCTTATAAATGAGAAATGGCGCCATAGCGCGTGCCCGGGGGCAGGAGTCGCCTGTGGCGGCACTTGTACGCGCTGGCGCTGGCCGCGCTTATAGGGGGGAGTTCCGCGGGAGTTCTGGTGGGAACCTACTGGGCACTGTCCGGAAGATTGGGATCCGTCGCTGCGATAGTAGTGGCAATTGCCGCATCGATCGTCGTGCTGTTCGCCATGATGTTATTCGCATATGAATTGACGGAAAAACTCGTAAAAAGAAATATTATGTGACTTTCAGCTCGGCAGGCGGCCCAAGAGCAATATCGCGATTGCTATTCCATATATGGCTATCGTCTCCCCGAACGCCAGTATCACTATGCTCCACGTCCTCAGCTCGGGCTTCTCAGCTGTGACCGCCAAGCCGGAGGAGCCTATCCTGGCCATTGCTATTCCGGCGCCCACGGCGGCCAGCCCGAACGCTATGCCGGCTGCCAGAAGCCCCATCCCGTAGCTGGATGAGAGCGCCGCCGACTGCAGCATCAGGAGGAAATCGCCCAACATACGGGCTGTGGGGGTCCCTAAGTACTCTTTAAAGATTACTATACCCCACGTGCCGCGGGCCGGCAGTTCGAGCCGATCGGAGCGACCCGTCAGGCGAGAACCTCTACCCGGGAAATGCGGCCATTCGACGTCCGTTGAATTCCTAGCGGATTGTGCCCCTTTGAGCTTGAATCTCCCTGACCATGTCCTCGTATTTGTTCTTTATATCATCTAAGCGCTCCTGCACCGCCTTCCTCTGGTCTTCCTTCATCTTCCTTATCTCGCTTACGACCGAGCTGAACGCCGCGTTGACCTCGTCGCTCATTCCCCGGAGCGCCTCTCCTCGATGACATATTTAAGCTTCTTCAACCTTATGAATTCCTCGCGTTCACGCTCCTCAAGCACCATTGATATGAATTTTATATCCTCTGTGTATCTAGGTATGATGATATATTCGAGGGCGTTTATCAATCTTTGAGTTCTCTTCAGCTCGGCAGCTATCCTGAAGATCGTGTTCTCCACCTCCGCCGCCTTCAGTATATCTGCCAACGAAGACGAGAGCCTCCTCACGGTCTCGTCCAGCTCCGGGCTCGTATCCATGACGCCATATCTGGCGGCCGATCCGCCCTGCCTCATTATGAGGACCGGTATCCTCACGTCCATAACCTTCTTGACCTTGACGTCCACGTCCAGCCTCGTCTTGGAGGAGCCGGCTATATTATCGAGCTTCGTGGATCCCATGTCCACGTACGCCTTCAGCAGATGACCGTACGCACTCAGAAGGTCTTCCGAGAGCTTGTGCCTTATGGTCTTGGCCTTCTCCACGTTTTCGTTGAGCTCCCTCAGGAGTACCTCCTTCTTATCCTCGAGTATCTTGTGTATGCGCCTTGACACCGATACATTCCTCTTAAGATTTATGAGCTGAAGCTTGGTGGGCTGGACCTTCCTGAGGGAGCTCATTTGCCCTCCGACCTGCCCTTATAATATTTCTCGATATTCGCCCTCTTTATCTTTGTCAGCTCGCCCTCGGGCAGTATGGACAGTATATCCCATGCCAGGTCGAGCGTCCTCTCTATGCTTCTGTTCTCGTTATATGGCTGGCTCAGGAACGTGCGCTCGAACGCGTCCCCGAACGCGAGGTATTTCAGGTCTACCTCCGAGAGCCCGCCCCTCCCTATTATCTCGGCCAGCGCCCTCAGGTCGACGGCCCTTGAGTATGCATCGTAAAGCTGGTTGCTGACCTCCGAATGATCGCCCCTCGTCTTGCCCTCGCCTATTCCGTCCTTCATCAGCCTGCTCAGGCTCATCAGCACGTCGACCGGCGGGTAAATGCCCTTCCTGTAAAGCTCCCTGCCCAGCACGATCTGCCCCTCCGTTATGTAGCCGCTCAGGTCGGGTATCGGATGCGTTATGTCATCGCTGGGCATCGTCAGTATGGGAAGCTGGGTTATCGAGCCCTTCCTGCCCTTTATCCTGCCCGCCCTCTCGTAGATGGTCGCCAGATCCGTGTACAGATATCCGGGATAGCCCTTCCTGCCCGGAACCTCCTCCCTGGCGGCGCTTATTTCCCTCAGCGCCTCGGCGTAGTTCGTCATGTCCGTGAGTATTACCAGCACGTGCATGTCCAGATCGAACGCCAAGTACTCGGCAACGGTCAGCGCTACCCTGGGCGTCATTATCCTCTCCATGGCTGGATTGTCCGCCAAGTTCAGGAACAGGACGCTCCTCTTCAGGGCGCCGGATTCCTCGAGCGACTTGCGGAAGAACTCCGCCTCGTCGTGCTGAACGCCTATTGCGGCGAACACGACCGCGAACTCCTCGCCGCCCCTCACCGTGGCCTGTCTGGCCACCTGCGCCGCCAGCAGGTTGTGGGGCAGACCCGAGCCGGAGAATATCGGCAGCTTCTGCCCCCTCACGAGCGTCAGCATGCCGTCTATCACCGATACCCCCGTCTGTATGAAGTCCTCCGGATACTCCCTGCTGGCCGGGTTTATGGGCGATCCGTTGACGTCCAGTTTTCCCTCGCCGACCGGCGCGGGAAGGCCGTCCAGAGGCCTCCCGAGGCCGTCGAACACGCGCCCTACTACGTCCGGCGAGACGGGCATCTCCAGGGTCCTGCCCAGGAACCTGGCCTTTATCCCGCTGGTGGAAAGCCCGGAGGTGCCCTCGAACACCTGGACAATAGCCAGTCCCAACCCCGTCTCCAGGACCCTGCCGAGCCTCCTTTCGCCGGTCGGCAGCTCTATCTCGACCAGCTCGTCGTACGCGGCCCTGGTGACGCCCTCTACGGCCAGAAGCGGCCCCCTTATCTCCTTGATGCTGCTGTACTCGACTCCTCCCCAGCTAGACAACTTCCTTCGTCACCTCCGCGAGCATCGAATCGAACTCGGCGTGCAACTGTTTCCTCACGTCGTCCAGCTTGTAGAGCTGATCCTCCGACACCTCGTACCTGAGCCTCGGCAGGAGCGCCGCCACCTTTGATGCGCGCACGTCGTCGATCCTCGCGCCCTTCTCCAGGACGTCGAGCGCCCTGTTGTAGAATTCGACGAACAGCCTCAGCAGCGCGACCTGCTTCTTGGGGCTCGCATAGCTATCCACCGGATCGTATGCGTTCTGCTGCAGGAACCCGAGCTTTATGAGCCTGGCCACGTCCAGCACGAGCTTCTCCTCGTCCGGGAGCGCCTCGGGCCCCAGCAGCCTCACGATGTCCTTCAGAGCGTCCTCCCGCTGCAGGACCTCGTATGCCCTGTCGCGCAGGTATCTCCACTCCTTGTCCACGTTTTCCTCCCACCAGCTCTGCACGGAGTCCAGATAACCGGAATAGCTCAGTATCCAGTTTATAGCCGGATAATGCCTGGAATACGCCAGGCCTGTGTCGAGCGCCCAGAATACCCTGACGAACCTCAGCGTGTGCGTGGTCACAGGCTCCGTGAAGTCGGCGCCGGGCGGCGATATTGCCCCCGCCAAGGTGACGGAGCCCACGCGTTTGGGCGATCCCAGGACCTCGACCCTGCCCGCCCTCTCGTAGAACTCGGCCAGCCTGGACGCGAGATACGAGGGGAAACCCTCCTCGGCCGGCATCTCCTCCAGCCTGCCGCTTATCTCCCTCAGCGCCTCCGCCCACCGGCTCGTGGAGTCAGCGACCATGAGCACGTCGTATCCCATGTCCCTGTAATACTCGGCTATTGTCACACCGGTGTATATGCTGGCCTCCCTGGCGGCGACCGGCATGTTGCTCGTGTTGGCTATTAGCACGGTCCTCTCCATCAGCGGTCTCCCGGAGTACGGATCCTTCAGCTCGGGGAACTTCACGAGCACCTCCGTCATCTCGTTGCCCCTTTCGCCGCAGCCCACGTGTATCACGACCTTGGCGTCGGCCCACGAGGACAACTGGTGCAGCGTCACGGTTTTGCCGGTGCCGAAGCCGCCCGGGATGGCGGCGGTCCCTCCCTTTGCGAGCGGGAAAAACGTGTCGAGCACCCTCTGCCCGGTCGCCAGCGGAACGTTGGGCGGCAGCCTCGCCGTGTACGGCCTCTTCTGTCTGACGGGCCAGTAATGATAAAGCATCAGATCCTGTCTGCCCTGTTTGCCCTCCACCGTGACTATCGGGTGCTCGAGGTCGTAATCCCCCTCCGGCTCGGCGGAGATCACCTTCGACGGTGGAAGGTTCGGAGGCGAAAGCACGCGGTTTTCCAGTATCGGGGTCTCCTGCACCGTCCCGAGTATCCAGCCGCCGCCTATTTCATCGCCCTGCTTGACGTTCGGAACGTAGTGCCACTTCCTGTCCATGGGTATGTTGGAGACGGATACCCCCCTCTTTATGAAAGACCCGACCATGCCGGCTATCTCGTTGAGCGGCCTCTGAAGGCCATCGAATATACTTCCTATCACCCCGGGCCCCAGCGCCACCGAGAGCGGACGGCCGGTCCTCTCGACCGGCTCGCCGGGCCTTATATTGCTCGTGGATTCGTAAACCTGTACGAATGCCACGTCCCCCTCCAGCTTTATTACCTCACCGATCAGCTTGTCCTCGCCGACCCTCACGACCTCATACATGCTGGCGCCCGACATGTTGTCGGCCTTTATCGCGGGGCCGCTGACCCATGTTATCCTGCCCTGTGACGACATGGAACTAACCCCCCTTGATCTCCTCGAATATGGCGCCCTTAATAGTTTCCTGATAGCGCGCCAGCCTCGCCTCGAACGTGTTATCGTAGGACACCCTCCCGTCGGCGCTCTCCACAACGAGGCCGCCGATCGAGTCCACCGCGTCCTCCGACAGCCTGAACGAGATGCCCTTGAAGCGCTTGCCTTTGGAGATTCTGGCGAGCAGCTTCTTCACGACGGCGGCGTCCGGCTTGGCCGGTTTCACGACGAGATCCGCGGAGCCTATCGCCTGCGACGCCTCGTGAAGCAGCGCCTCCAGGATTTTCTCGTATTTTGCATCGCGCTCCATGGACGATATGGCCCGCATCGCCTCCTTCACTATGTCGCCGGATTTCTCGTCGAGCAGCTTCAGCAGCTCGCCCCTCGCCTTTATCTCGGCCATGCCGAGCAGCCTCGACCTTATCCCCTCGGCCCTCATGGAATAAACGCGCCGGAGGTCGTCCAGCTCCTTCAGCGTCTCCTCCTCGTGTTTGCGCACCCGCTCGAGCGCCTCCGACTCCGACGATTCGAGCATCTCGTCCAGCTTCTTCATCTCGAGCTCCACGACATCGTCCACGACCTTGACGCCGGAGGAACTCATGCGCTCATCATCCCCTTGATCATCTCCATGTAATCCATCTCCTTAGGTTCCCCGCCCGGGGATGGCAGCTCGTATATGAGCGGCACCGCGTACTTGCCCTTTATCAGCGCGAGGTCCTGGCTTATCTGGGATGCCAGGTTATCGCTGAGAAGCACCAGGCCCACGCCCCCGGTATCTATTATGCGCCTCAACGCGTCCAGCATGTCGCGGGAGCCGGATACCTCCACGCCCTCGGCTCCGATGAGCCTGAACGCGTTCACGAATATCTTGTCGCCTATAGCGACAACCCTCACGCAATGCCCCAAGCAACCCATCTATAAAAAAGTTAAAAACAGGCATGGTCGCGGCGCACCGTATGCCGGTTGAGCGGAGCCAGCGCGTGGTCTTGGCGGCGAGCAGGGAAAGGCTCGATCAGTTCCTCTCCGACCTGATGTCGTTTGAATACTTCCATTTCGCGGAGGAAAGCCAGGAATTTCTGGATTACGCGCTGGCGCAAAGGGTTGATGAACTCTACTCGCGCCTCCTTTCGCTGGCCGACAGGCTGCATCTGAAGAAGGATGTAGGTGTGATGGATTCCTTCAGGGAAGGCTATCCCGCGAGCAAGAGGATGGTCGTGGAGGCGGCGGATGTCGCGGGCCTCATAGGGGAGCTGGAAGCCCGCGAGGAGGCGGCCGCCGGGGAGCTCAGGACCCTGCTTGATAAGCTCGACCAAGCCAACAAGCGCGCGGAATCCCTCGAGAGGCTGAGGGTCGCCGTGAGCGCCTTCTCGGGGCTCACCATCGACGTGGGGTCGCTCGTCGGCGTGAGGAGGTTCTACATGGAGCCGTTCGTCGCCGACAGGAGCGACCTGGAGGAGATCGTCAGGAGCGTCGGCGACAAGGGGATCATATACAGCGAGCCGCTGGACTCCAGGAATGTGCTGTGCGTTGTGGTGGCGCTCAGGGAGGATCGGGATTACGTGGAGCGCGCGGTGAGGGCATTTGAGGTCTCGTATCTGAGGTTGCCGGAGGGCTATCCCAGCGCGCCCAGCCAGGCATATGAGAGGATAGTGAAGGAGCTGGAGGGGGCCAGAGGGGAAGTGAAGGAGCTGGAGGAGAAGGTGAAGGAGCTAGCCAGCGATAAGGGGAGGGAACTGGAGGAGCTTCTGGAGGGGGCCGAGCTCGCCAGGTCGCAGACGGCGCGCATGAGGTCCAGCAACCTGAAGAGGGTTGCGATAATCGAGGGTTACGTGCCCTCCGATATGCTGGGTAAATTCGTGGAGAAATTCAGCGGTTACTTCATAGGGATTGAGGAGCCCACGGGGGAGGAGCCCGGCCTCTTCAGGAACAACAGGTATAGCGGCAACTACGAGCTGATAACCCTGCAACAGGGGCCGCCATCCAGCAAGGAGGTGGATCCCACCACAATAATATCGTTCGTCTTCCCGGCGTTCTTCGGCTTCATGTTCGGCGACCTGGGACACGGGATACTGCTGATGATACTGGGGTTGATCCTCAGGATCAGGGGATACGAGAGCCTCAGGAGATGGGGCAACCTGATAATCTCGTTCGGGGTCGGCGCGGCGATCATGGGAGTGCTGGACGGCGAGGTGTTCGGCCGCGAGCTGTGGAGCATCGTGCACGTGAGCAGCGTGTACGGAATACCGCTCCCCATAATACCCGCGCACGACATAGTCACGGTGAACAGCGCGTACGTGGTGGATCTCCTGCTGGTGCTCGCGCTGCTCATAGGAGTGGGCCACATACTGTCGGCATACACGCTGAGCTTCTACCAGGAGGCCAGGGGGCGCGGCGTCAGGAAGGCCGCCATTGAGAAGATCCCGGTGTACGCCTTCTACATAGCCGCGCTATTCTGGGGCTACGCGTTCATAGAGTCCGGGTACAGCTTCAGCGCCGTCATGGGACCGGTTATGACGCCCCTCGGCGTGACGACCGGGACAATAAGCAAGGTGACGCTCCCCATAGTGTTGGCGGCGTCCATCGGGATGATAGTCACAAAGGCGCTCGAGAGCAACTATATGGAGAGCGTCATAGACTGGCTGGTGAACGTTATAGAGATAATATCAAATTCAATAAGTTATCTGAGGCTCGCGGTCCTCCTTATGGTCCACATTGCGCTTCTTTACATCATAAACATGTTCTATCCGACGGGGGTCACCGGGGTCATGGCGGCCGTGGGCTATACGGGCTGGATACTGGGTAATCTGGGGGTCGCGGCGCTGGAGGGATTGATGGTGTACATACAGGACATAAGGCTCCACGCGTATGAGTGGTTCATAAGGTTCTACGAGGGCAAGGGCAGGCTGTTCCAGCCCCTATCGATGAGGGGTAAGAGGATCGAACTGAGGTTGACCGCCGCCGACATTCCCACACCTTCGCGGTAGATTCGAAACTAATCCCGGGCAATTCCGGTTTGGATTAGGTGCGTAACTATCTTCCATTAAATCACTGCGGACGGCGTACCCGCACAGACGATCAGGAGTTTGTGGGAACTTGGAAAAACGTTCGTCGCGATTATCACGTGGGGAACCTCAGCAGGCCGTAGATCTCGTCCTTGGGCACCCTGTTCTCTATCCCGAAGGCGATGGCCGACAGGTTCCTCACCTCGTTCTCCACCAAGAACACGAGCGCAGCCAGCACGGGGCACTCCATAGCGGCGGCCGCCCAAGCGCCCTCCGCCAAGTGAAGCCTGAACGACGCCACGGAGCCCACGACTGCCTCAGCGGCCTCTCCCTGCAGATGCTCGCCGTAGGGCGTCCTCCTGAGGAGGTCCGCGTAGGATGGCGGCTGGGCCGCCTCGGATATCAGTCTCCTCAGGGGATCGGGCGATAGGTACAGGTTACCCCGCGATATCAGGAGCTGGGCGGCCTGCGAAGCCGGCAGGCCTATCGTCTGATACCTGAGCGCTAGCCCCAGATTATACTCGTCTACCATGGAAAGGACCAACCGGCCCATGTAGGTATCCTCATCCTCGCCGCTCTTTATTGCTATATCTGCTATATTCTCGACGGTAAATCTATCGATAACTATATCAAATGAGGCGGGATCGCCGGTCGATTCATATATCTTGAGCCCCTCCTGGGCTACGTCGTAGTACTCGGTGCCCGATAGTCCCATGACGGCGCCGCCGAGGTCCTTCGCCGCCGCGGCCCTCACTATGAGGTCCCTCCTCCCGAGACTCTCCTCCGCCCGCATGTAGAGGCCTTCCAGTATCCGCTCGTACTGCTGCCCCACGGCCTTTCCCCTTAACACGGCCTTCACGTCCCACGATATGTACCGGTTAAACATGACATCCAGCACGCCCTCGCATGAATATATGCGCATCAGGCGATAATGAAGGCCTATCAGGCTGCCCATTAATGTCTTTTCGAACTCCTTTGCCCCGGTTATCTTCTCGCTTCCTATATCGACACCGTACCGCGTGGCCCTGAGCCTCTCGGCCAACTCCTCGACACTAGTGAACCCCACGGCGAGCTTGAAGAACGTCTTGTCGAGGAGCGTTCCCCTCACGAAATACGCCTTGGTTATCGCATATACATCGTCCTCGTACTCCGTCAGCCCGGGCAAGTATCAATCCTCTCCATTCGGGAGCAGAATTTTCAGCGCGCGCTGGATCAACTCTTCCTTCTTCTCCTCGAACGACCTCCCGACGGCCCTCAACTTCTCCTCCTCAGTCCTCATTATCTCCTCAGCCCTCGCGGTTGCTTCCTCCTCGATGGCCTTCAGCTCATCCTCTCCCTTCGCGCGCGCGGCGTCCAGAAGCCTGCCTCTGGCCTCCGCGGACAGTTTATCGGCCTGATCGAGCAAATGCCTGCCCCATGACCTCGTCTCAGCCTCCAGCTTATCCAGCTCCCCGTCGAGATCGGAGAAAGTCCTGATGGCCCTCTCGACGACCTTAGGCTCGCGCGCCCCCACGATTTCGCCGGAGACGTTCCTCATTAAATAGTTATCCTCGGTGAACTGCCCACATCCGAACGCGGGTTTCTCGACTTTAGCATCGTCACATCCCGCATCCGGAGCATTCCTGCGGCATCTCCCGCTGGACCTCCCCGCCCTCCATGCGGCGCGCGAACGGACTCCTATTGTATCTTAGGGGGCTTCCTCGGCCGGATCTCCCTCCTCTTTCCTTCCCTCAGGAACGCCTCAAACACTCGTCACAGTGGAGTTTCACGCCGGCGGCCTATATCCCCAGCATCCTGCAGATGTCCTCCCTGAAGTTGCGGACCGCGAACTCCAGGATCAGCCTCTTGGCGTACTCGTCGCGCGACGCGACTGCCACGACCTGCGAGAGCAGCCCATAGTCAACTGATCCGTCCTCCCCGAGGATCCCGACCGCCCTCAGCCTCTCCGCGGATCCCACAGCGGAGAGGAACTCCCCCTCCTCCAGCTGACCCAGGGCCCTCCTGACCACGTCGTCCGGCACGGCGCGCTGCCCGGAGAGGTAGCGCGAGAGCGCCGCCCTCGATATCCCGAGCGCGGCCAGCGCGCCGGACCAGCCCAGCTTCCCCCTCACCGCCTCCAGGAGCGCGCGCCGCGACTCGGCGGACAGCGCCCCCACGTTCACGTAGCCCCTCCAGTCCCCCGGCACACCATGGGGTGTGAACCCGGTAGTATTTATTTGTGTTCCCGACTCCATGCGTGTGACGGGAACTCCTTATGGGACCCTAGTAGGACTGAATTTTACATTTTCGTGTAAAGCGTCACGTGCGGATTTCGAGGGTGGTGGGCCCGGTGGGATTCGAACCCACGTCTTCAGGCTTCGAAGGCCTGTGCCCTCTCCAAGCTAGGCTACGGGCCCCCTCGTGATATACGGAGGGCTGAATTATTCTTAGCGCTACATGGCAGCCTCCGGCTAGCCTGGCCGACCTCGTATCATTCTGAAAGGTGCTGGGTTCCCTCGTTCCTCCAAACCCATTCATTATGATATACTTCGTCCATGAGTCAACTTTTGGCGATGCAAGCGAACCCTACGCGCGGCTTCGACCCACCGACTTGCTCTCCTCGCTAAAGCCCGGAGCTTTCTTGCTCATAAATATGTAAACATGCCCGCGCGCCTCGGGCATCCCCTGTTAGCTTCCGCGAGCGATCCACCCTCAAGGATTTCCCGTGCATGGACGGGGCTCGTCCCCGCGCGCAATCTACTCCTTTATCTTCTCCAAGTATGATTTTATCTCATCCAAGCCGATACGGCGCATGCGCCGAGTTTTCGCGTCAACGACCC
>Ga0080003_1001097_pt1 | contig 15183 bp, 16 predicted proteins | sample JossMetagenome_FD_69206 | JGI IMG/M metagenome (GOLD analysis project Ga0080003, IMG submission 69206) | Hot spring microbial communities from Joseph's Coat, Yellowstone National Park, USA - JC2_E (SPADES assembly) (version 2) | ecosystem: Environmental > Aquatic > Thermal springs > Hot (42-90C)... | reverse complement strand
GTCTATCAAAACCTCAACACCCTCATCGGAGAGCTTGCCCTGGCTAAATCTGGTCAGTTATCTCCAGGAATCCCCTGCCTTTAGGCATGGGGAGGATGTCAATGATAGAAATTACCATTAAAAATAGAGAAGTGTTAATAAATAGATGTAAATATTTTTTGAATATTTTGTAATTTTTTTATCCAATCTATTTTCAATTAAAAAAGTTACGGTGACCGACAATAATCCTTTTCCGATCGTGCTTGATCGACTCATCTTAAGGCCATTGGAAGCGAGTGACGAAGAAAGGGTTGTCCAGCTAGCTGGTGATCCTGATGTTTCTTGGGGGACCAGATCAATAACTTATCCAGACAGTGTCGATCAAGCGGCCTCCTGGCTCAGAGAGCATATGGATATGATGAAAAAGGGAGAAAGTTTGAGTCTAGCTCTAATTTTAAAGGAAAACCTTACCATGATAGGTGCCGTGATCCTTTTTTATGAACTACGTCATGAGCGTGCTGAAATTGGTTGTTGGATTGCAAAAGCGTATTGGTCTAAAGGCTATGGCACGGAAGCCTGTCGGGTGGTATTACATTACGCTTTTAATGTCTTAAAACTCAATAAAATTTCTGCCTACTGTTTAGCTAAAAATATAGCTTCCTTAAGGCTGATTGAGAAGTTGGGGATGAAGTTTGAAGGCTGTTTAAGGAAGCATTTGAAAGTTAGAGGAATTTTTGAAGATCTTCTGGTCTATGGACTTTTATCCGAGGAAAGGAAGGGATAACTCAGCCTTGTCTCTCTTTTTCTTGCCCTCTTCCTTCCTATTTAGTTCATGGGGGGAGTAGTGTAAAATAATTTAAAAATTACTCTGGCAGCTTTTGTCGGCTGAGGGTTACATTTAAAAATGAAAATCTTTTCCAAATCTTCTCATAATAACTCGATGGAAATTTCGCCTTGGTTTTTAGTCGGTGATTATCTCAGTGGAATGGTTACTGGGCTATTAGTAGCATGGATGATTCGCCTCCTTATATTGCCTGGAGTAGACATGGTCTTGGCTATGATTGTTGGGATGGTTGTCGGAATGTTTATCCATTTAGCCCTTGGATTTTTGCTTGCCCCTTTATTAGGTATGTTTCAAACAATGGTGCCAGGATCGATTATAGGCATGTACGGTGGTATGCTTTTTGCGATGCGAGATTCAATGGGAGCAGGATCAAAATCTCTTTCCGAAGCTCTTTTTGTAGGCGCATTGTTTGGAATAGTCGTTGTTGCTTCCTTTCATATTTATGACAGAATTTTGCATGGAAAAAAGAGCACGGACTGCTATCTTGAGACCTAGCTGAATCTAATCGATAATAAGTAATATGGATAGATTCGTTGGCATAGGCGCGGTAACCAAAGCGTTGGGTGTGTCGATGGTTGCTGAACATACGGCAGGGGGGTCATCGGCGTTATGACTTGGCGAAGCTGCGCGCCCCGAGTGGTTTGACGCTGCCGATAGCGCAAATCGTCGCACGATTGTGCCTATGCCCCTGTTTCCAGCTTCGACTAGAAGGATGAGCTGAAACGGCAGAAAGAGGTGCTTGAGCAGTTCTTTGCCTGGCAAGGCTGGAAGTTTGAGCTCATCGTAGACCTGGGCTCTGGGATGAACTCCCACAAGAAAGCTCTGAAACGGCTCCCGGACGCCATCATCGGGGGGGTGAAGTCGGAGGCCTGGGCATCACCCATAAAGACCGGCTGACGGGCTTTGGCGCGGAACTGGTGTTTGCCATCTGCGAGCCAAAAAGCCTGGAAGTGGTCATTCTCAACCAAGGTGAGGAGACGACCTTCGAGAGGAAAATTTGGCCAAGGAGGGGCTGGGGACCGTCTCCGTGTTCAGAGCCCGGCTGTAGGGCAGCCGCTCAGGCAAGAACCAGAAGCTGCTTGCTGGCGTTAAAAAAGCCGTGGAGGAATCCGTCGTGTTTGACAGGCAAGATACTGTCGGCTATGATTCCCCTGTGGTCGACCGCTGGTTTCCCTCCAGTAAGACCTGTTCGACTTGTGGGAGGGTGCAGGAAAAAAAATGCCTTTGGCTGTTCGAAAGTGGAGATGTCCGGACTATGGAACCCCTTAGGACCGAGGGATGACTGCGGCTAGCAATCGCCTGGCGTATGGATTGGCCGCTCTAAGCGGCTCTAGGGCGAGGATCGGCCGGATGGGAAGCCTGTGGAGAGGAAGGCGCTAGCCATCATCGTAAGACAGCGGTGAAACGGTCTTGGTGAAGCAGGAAATCAGCTTTGAGTTTGTTTAATCAGCTTCGAGTAGGTCTGATAGAATGGAACAATAAGCAATGACAATGGATATTGAAGCGAAAAAGACACGCAAAAAATGGGATTTAGCCAGTCAATTCTTTGATTGGATTACCTGGGCTGATGACAAACGCTTTTCTCCATTTAAAAAGAGACTTTTTAAGAAAATAAGAGGCAGAACATTACTTGTTGGTGCTGGTACAGGCAATGACTTTCGGTTTCTGCCTGTAGAGGCCCAGATCATTGCGATTGATATTAGTCCTCGGATGCTTGCCAAGGCGGCTTTAAAGGCCACTGCTTTTCCTGGGTCTTTGGAACTTAAGGAAGCCGATGTGTGTGCTTTAGACTTTCCTGAGAATTACTTTGATACCGTGCTGAGTGTCTGTACTTTTTGCTCTGTAGCTGACCCGCTTCGGGGTTTGCGAGAAATTTATCGAGTGTTGCGTTTAGAGGGCGATTTCTATCTTTTCGAACATGTACGCAGTCGCATTGGTCCAATAGGCATTCTTTTTGATCTCTTGACTCCTCTTTCCCGACGCTTTGGTCCAGAGCTGAACAGGGATACGGTGGCGAATGTAAGAAACGCTGGATTTAAAATTGTTCGGGAAGAAAATATTTACTTAGACATCGTCAAATGGATCGAGGCAAAAAAATAAAAGCAAAAAAAAGGAATGGTTGTTTCAATGACTAGGCAAACACGAGTAGGGGACACGGCCTTTTTTATTACGTTTTTTTTTCATTGTTGAGAATGCTGAAAGGCTTATGGGGGAACAAAGTAGTATGTGTTTTTTGGTGGATTGGATTCCCTAAGCTGAGCTAGCTTAGAGAACTTGCTTTGCCCGTAAGGGTAGCTGTCTGGAATCAACGATCCTTCTTTAAGAAGAACTTAATCGAGCCAGAGGATATAATTGCTAGAAGAACAGAATCAAATGCCTCTCTAGAATCTCAGTAGGTAAATGAACCGTTATCCTTTAGCTAATCAACACACTATGTGAGCTAGCGTTAGATTCAACTAACAAGTTTTTAAATAAGCGCCTTCGGGATAAGATACCAGTAGAACTTGTTCAAAGCCAGTTTTTGAAAATGGATAAATTCCGTTGGGGGAGGAGGCTGGGGAGGATGCTCGTAATCGAAATCAAGCATTGTTGCTTTTCCATACCCAGATTCGATAAAACAGGCGACATGTCCATTATATTTCACTTTTTCAGGGTCTACCGTTTCTTTTCTTATTGCTGCACAGATTTGTTTAGCAATAACGGGAGCTTGAAAATGAGCTGTGCTTCCCGCTTTACTAATCGGTAAATTCGTTGTATCCCCCAAACTCCAAACATTCTCCAATTGTGCCACTTTAAGCGAATGCCTATCAGTTTGTACCCATCCATCAGCGTCCGCAATTTCATGTCCTCTAAGAAAAGGGGCTCCTTTATGAGGAGGAGTCATGACAAGAAGATCATAAGAAAGTTCAGTGCCTTCGATGCTTTCGGCTATCTTTTTTTCGGGATGGATTTCAGAGAGATTAAAGAAAAGCTCAGTTTTGATGTTTCTTTTATCAAAGTCGGCTTTGATATAATCGGCTGCCGTTTTAATGTTAAAAACGTCGTTAAGAGGGAAAGTATAAATAATTTCAGATTGCTGACGAATTGCCTTTTTCGTCAAAAATTCTTCTAGCATGAACGTAAATTCTATCGGCGCCACGGGGCATTTATAAGGGAGTCCCCCAATACCCACAACAATGGTACCTCCATTGAAATTTTGTAGTTTTTCATAGAGGACAAAAGCAGCTTCGGGCGTATAAAAATGATCAGCTCCCTCTTTAAAACCGGGAATTTGCTGTTCATCAACGGTCGAACCTGTAGCAATGACTAGATAGTCATAGGGATAAGATTTGTGGGAGCGACAAACTACCGTTTGATTTTTAATATCCAGCGCTTCGACTGGATCTACAACCAAGGCAACCCTCCGATGGAGAAGTGATCGTTCTGAACGTGCAATTTTTCGAGGATCTTGATAGCCAAAAGGGATATAGAGTTGATAGGGTTGATAGATATGCTGAGGAGAAGCTGTAATGACAGTAATAGTTGCTTCTTGAGGACTTAAAGATCTTGCAAGAATATTAGCAACGATAGATCCCCCTGTCCCACCACCCAATATTAAAATATTCTTAGCCATAATGAATCCTACATTGACTGGATTTTTTAATGGAGTTTTCTACAAATGAAGCGGGTGGCACCGCCTTCGACAGGCTCTTCAGCTATCAGTTCATGTTTTGCCTTTTTGATCCATGCAGGCAAATCTTTTTTCGTCCCTTCGTCTGCAGAAATGACTGCCACAACATCTCCAACTTGTGCCGATCGAATCAGTCGGATCATTTCCATGAGTGGTCCTGGGCAAAAACTCCCACGAGCATCCACCTCTTTTGTGATTTTAATCCCTTCCATAGTACTCTCCTTTTGGGCTGTTAGATAAATAGAATCTGGCCTCCTGAGGCATTTTCAACAAAAGTCCCAACGCCCACAACATCACTAACAACTGGCTCTAAATCTTCAAGTTTAATAGCCAGCAGATCCATGGTCAGTCCACAGGCATGCACTTGCACATCCCCTATTTCCATCGCCGCCTTAAGGGTGTCAAGCCAACTGGGAACTTTCTTTTCTTCCATGGCTTTTAAGGCTTCAGTTGCAAAATCCTCAAACTCCTTACTAAGCCTTCGGTTCGTTTTCCAGGCGTCTTTTCTAAAGGCAAGAAGACCATAAAAAGTCACAAAAATTTGAACTTTTTTTTGCATTGCTGCAGCCCCTGAAGCGATGGTTGCTACTGCCAAGAGCTTATCGACGGTGCCAGAAAAAAGAATGATTGAGATTTTATCTTCCATAACTAATCCTTGTAATAACAATTATAAAATCGAATTTGGCATACTCAAGAAAATAAATGGTTTATTTTGAGTAAGGTCGCGTTTTTTTTATTCTACAATCAGAATGGAGCAGGGGCTATGGCGAAGGACACGTTCAGAGACAGAGCCCGTCAGCCAATAACCAACTCTAGAAAGCCCTCTCCGTCCCAAAACGACAAGATCGAACTTCCCTTCCTTAGCAAGCTTTAGGATGCGATCGGCAGGATCTCCCATCTCAGTTTTAACCTCCAGCTCTACTTTTTCTTCTGCCGCTTTTTCCATCGCCCATTTTAAATCTGAAACAATTTTCTCTCTTTCTAGAGCAAACTCCATATCTTGATTGAATTCAGGGGCGTGCATAACCGATAGGATTGTTACTTTCGAACGAAAGGTTTTAGCGATTTGTAAAGCGAAGGACAAAGCTTTCTTTGATGATTCGGACCCATCGTAGCCTACTAGTATTTTCTCTAAAAACATTTTTTTTTTTCTTTCTTTTAAAAAGTATACCAACAAAGCTTCCTACTCTTCCCTACGTTCTTGCTCTCTTCCTCTTCTTTGGGAAGAATGACTTCTCAGTGCATCAAAGGACTCTACTCAAACAGAGAAGTAGCATCCCCGTAGGCATCTAGCAGCCTTCTTTTTAAGGGATTAGAAATTTCAGCTTAATCTACCATAGCCATGAGCTATTGACAACTTCATTGGCCCCTAAGACTAGCCTTTTGTCAGCGTCTTAAAAGAAGGGATTTGCCGCAAGTTCATTTTATTGATAGGATTGGTAAAAGAAAGCTTCGTTGCCTTACCATTGGATAAGTGCGATCAGTTAGGGGGATTTATGGAAAGGGGGCTATCTTGTTGCTGACTGAGGCTCTCCTTTTGTTCGGATTGAGGATAGCGGTTTTCTTCAATGATTGTTTTGATGAGCTCTTCGACACCGGAAAGTTCTTCGCTGAAATAAGTCGAAGTATAATCGTTTGTTTTGGCATTGGCTGGAATTTCAGTGATTGGCTTAAGCACGGAGCTTCCCTTGTGGGAGACATTTACTTTGGTGACCACTGATAGGCCCAGTCTTAATGGATGATGGATCAATTCTTTGGGATCCAATCTTATTCTGACAGGAACCCTTTCGACCACATGAATATAATTCCCTGTGGCATTATCTGGAGGAAGCAACGCAAATACTGTTCCAGAACCAGGCTCTAGACCTTCCACCACCCCATGATATAGATAGCGCCTCCCATAGATATCTGCTCTAATTTTAACCGGTTGTCCAGGTCTCATTTTTCTTAGTTCGGTTTCCCTATAATTGGCTACTACCCAATAATAGTCCAAGGGGACAATACTCATAAGCAGTCGATCGGGTGTGACTTCATCTCCAACCTGAACCGATCTTCTAGCCACATAACCCGCCACAGGGGCTACAATTTGACACCTGTAAAGAGCTAGATAGGCATTCTTCAAATCTACGGCTGCTTTGAGCACAATGGGATTGTTCCAGACGTTCGTTTTTTGAATCCAGGATTCTGTAGAATGTAATTCATCTTCCAGCTGACGGATCGTTGATTCTATTTCTTGGACTTTCCATTGGGCATCAATTGCGTCCTGAACAGAAACTACTCCGGCTTTGCTCCCTGAAGCATAAAGCCCTAAATCATACCGCTGTCGTCCTAAAATGGCTTTTTGAGCGGCTATTTTGTTTCTCAGGGATTTGGCCTTATTGAATAGATCCTCAACTTTCCGCACTGCCATTGCTAGATTCTGTTTGGCCCCTTCAAAGGCGACTCTCTGGTTTAAGGAGTCTAATCGGACCAGTACCTGATTTTTATTGACATACTGAGTCGATTCGACGAGTACCTCAACCACTCTGCCCGAAGTTTGTGCTTTGACTGGAATGACATTGCCAGTCACATAGGCGTCGTTAGTCGTCACCCAGTTGCTTGAAAAGAAAAACCACCATCCGCCCAGCAAGAAAAGAAAAAGTAAAGGTAGAACATATTTATTTCTAGTAAGCTGCCATGCCCTCCAATCACGTTTCCAGGAAAGAATAATTACATGGAAAAGACGCTCAAAGCGGCTTCTGCTTTCTTTGTGCCGTCCTTCTTTCTGCCGTCCTTTTTCTCTAAAAGCAAAGGTCCTTTTCCCATTATTCTCTTCTGAGTCTTGTATCATTTTTTCTTTCCTCTTTTATGGCTCCTTCATCGTTTTTCTTTGGCCAACAGAATGATTCCTGAGAGAATAAAGAACCCCACTCCACAGAGTCGGAATGCATCGTTGAGACTTAAAACAAAGGCATGGGCGATTGCTGATTGATCGAGCAATCTTATGGCTATTTCTTTGCTCAGGCCCTGCTCTTTAAATCTTAAAAAAAGATCCGTCAAAAAGAGATTGCCTCGATCTAACCACTCATCCAGTCTCATCTTATGATAAACGATTCGGTGATAGATAAGGGTGCCAATGAGGGGGGAAGCCCATCCTTGAGCTAGAATCCGTATGCTACTGGAAAGTTCCACAGCCCGCAGCTGGTTTTTAGGAGACAGACCAGAAATAATAAGATTGGTTAGAGATAAGAAAAAAAGGCCTAAAGATATTCCTTGGAGAATAAATGAAAAAGAGGGTTGCATCCAAAACCAACGCTTTTGGTAGAAATCAAAATAGCCCATCCAGCAATAGACGACGCCCAAAAGGAAAAATACGACAAAGGAGCTGAGCCGTAAGGAAATTTTTCCAAGGAATCGTGGGAACCATATAACGATGGGAGTAGAAAAGAGAGCCATGCTGACAAAGAGGATTCCTGCTAAATGAGGAGGAAACAAACTTTGATTTTGAAGCCGAACAAGAAGAGTTGTCCAAAGACCGTAGAAAAGGAGAAAGCCAAAGGCAAGAGAAAAAGAACCGATCAAAAAGTTTTTTCTTAGAAAAAGATCCATCCTTACCAGTGGCTCTTTGGTGCCTGTTTCTACATAGATGAAACAAACAAAGCTGACTACAACCAGAAAGAAAAGAAAATCGATTATTGGTGAAATAAACCATTCGTAATCATCCCCCATATTGAAGATCATTTGTAGAGATCCTATCGTGATGGACAAAAGAATGAGTCCCTTCCAGTCCCATGGTCTTTTTTCTATCCTTTCTTCGGTATCCTCTAAGCACAGATGCAAAAGAAAGCTCAAAATCAAAAGGAAAGCAGCACTCAGGACAAACCAATATTTCCAGCTCATCGACTCTCTTCCTACTAGTTCCTTGCCATATCCTCCAATCATCGGACCGATGGTAAAAGGCAAGACACTTGCTACGGCTCCAAGCATCAAAGGGATTAGTCGCCATGGATCAGGGCTTTGTTCGAATACTAAACTTTGAGATCCAAGAATGAGTATGCCACAACAAATCCCTTGGATGGTACGTCCAACCAAAAAAAGGTAAAAGTTTAAAGACAACGCACAGAACAAAGAACTGGCTGCTAGAAGAAAAGCAAAGAAAAAAACTGTTTTTTTCCTACCGTATTGAAGACTAATTTGTGTAGCGAGCAGAAGACCTAAACTTTGGCCTAAGAAAAAAAATCCGTTGGTCCATGAGCCATGACTTTGACTTTGGCCAAGTTCAGCCGTTGCATATGGAATGATATCTGTATAGGAGCCAGATTGAAAAAAACAGAGGCATTGGAGAAGAAAATAAAGAGTAAAGAGCAGGAAAGTCTTGATGGTTTTGTTCATACCCCCTCTGGAAAAAATCGCAGGAAAGAAGCTTTAGAAGGAGAACAATAAGAAATGAGTTTATAGTAAGTCCCTTGCTTGAAGTTTGCCGTTAGCCGCCTCTTTCCCATGTGTTCTCCTTCTATTAAAATAGATAATCGTAGGAGCTATCAGCCTTCTCAAAGGAGTGGCGGTTTAACGGACGGCGAGCCCCATCGCCCAACAGTTGTTTTTATATCAAGAATGAGACAATTTTCAAAAAAAATATATTATTTTGTTTAACGCTTTGGTGAAGGGTTGGATCCTGAATTTTGGATCTTGGGAGGCCGAAGGGAAGACTCATTCCATCCTCCTCCAAAAGCTCGAATAAGGGCGATGCGCACAATAAACCTTTCTCCGCGCAATGCGATATCTGTCAGGATAGCATTCAGCCAGAGGCTTTCTGTTGTATCCACTTCGATATAATGCGAAAGACCTCTTTGAAACCTATCCATTGCTAGGTCGTATTGTTTTCTTGCCGATTCCACCAGCTCGTCTTCAACCTTTTGTTCTTCTTCTAGGAGCCGGACACCAATGAGTGCATTTTCAACTTCTTCGAACGCTGACAGAACGGTTTCCCTGTAGGAAGCCACGGCTTTTTCATAAGCTGCTCGAGCCTGCATGAGATTAGCTAAAAGCCTTCCTCCCTCAAAAATAGGCAAATCTATTAATGGGCCATAAATCCAGGAGTTCGATGGCCAAGTAAAGAGTTGACCAAAATCCGTATTGAAAAATCCAAAATACGCATTCAGATTGACCGAAGGAAAATAGGCGGCGTAGGCAACGCCGATCATGGCATTGGTGGCTGCCATTTCCCTTTCAGCTTGAGCAATATCTGGCCTTTGCTCGAGGATTTCCGATGGTAGACTTGTGGGAATCTCTGGAGGTTCTTCTTTGAGTGGTTTTCGAGGAAAATGAAAAGTGGAGGCGGGTTGACCAAGAAGCCGTGCAATCGAATTCTCCACTTTTGCTCTATGGCTTTCTAAAGCGATGTATTGGGATTTAATCCGTGAAAGATCTGTTTTTGCTCTTGCCAGATCTAGTTCATTGGATAACCCACTTTTATATCTGATTTCTACCCTTTTTAAATTATCTTCATAGACCCGGATCATTCTCTCCATGACTTCTAGTTGACTGTCTAGATATCTCAATAGGTAGTAGGCTTGAGCCACATCGGCATGGATTGTTAGCCTGGCTCCTTCTAATTCGGCCTGCGAAGCTTGAGCTTCTGCTTTAGCTGCCTCTAGTTGTCTTCTTAATTTGCCCCAAATATCAAGTTCCCAATTTGAATTAAGATAGACCTGCCACATATTCAGCGTAGGCTGAAATCCATAATAGTGAGTGGTTCCGATGATGGATCCGGCAGGAAGGCCGTTGATTGGAACAGTTGAAAAGATAGGTTCAGGTAAAATAAAAGGAAGCCAAGGCAGATGCGTTTTTAGTTTCCAGCGCTGATAACTTGGAGTGAAATTGGTGTGCGGGAAAAAAGCGCTCAAGGCTGCTCCTACTCCTGCTCGAGCTTCAATGACATTAGCCATTGCCATTTTAATCTGCTGATTGGCTGCTTCAGCTTCCGCTTCCAGTTGATCGAGTACTGGATCGTTGAAAATCTTCCACCATTCCCCTTTTTTGACAAAATCTTTAGGTGCTGCTAATTTCCATTTCCCAGGATTTTTCTTGGCTTCTTCTATCGCTTTTTTTAAGGAGTCTACACTTTGTGGATCGATAGGGTTTTTTGACTGCCTAGCAGTTTTCGAAGCAAAAGGCTCTTTTGTTTTGTCGGCTGTCTTCTTTTCTTCTCCCCACTTCCAGGAAGAGGGGACATCGACTTTGGGCGGTTTATAATCAGGGCCCACCGAGCAGTTATGAAAAATGATAACAGAGCTCAAGAAAAGAAGCGGGCGGATGGCTAAGGCAAAAGCTGATGCCCTCTGGTGTTTATTCAAAAAGAAAAGACACTGATGGATTGATTTCTTTATCTTTTTACCATTTTTCCCCGATCTCATTGTGTTTGCAGCCCTGTTCTTTGAAGTAGGAGTTATCGCCTTTTCCTAAAAAGAAAAGGGGTTCGCCCTAAACACTTCGAAAACGGGGGCTGGCAAACTCCATTGCCAGATAATTAATTACTTTTGGCTAGCGAATATTCTTTTATGAATCAGTTGTCAAAAATTTTTTTTTAAAATTTTTTAAAAAAACAACTAGTCTTTCCGTTCCTTCCTATTCCACGGAAAATATGAGAGCTTTCTCTATCAATTAAAGACTCTTAGGCATCAGGCTCTAACTGCACATAATAGAGAAGAAAAATGAGGATTAAAATAGACATCCTAAAAGCTTGAGGTAAGCCATTATAATTGCTACTTTGCCACATTTGAAACCATTCTCCGGCTCCAAGGATGAAAAAATAGAGCCATTGGATCAGCCCAAGACTAAGCCCGACAATGCCTACGCTTTTGGCTTTTTGAAAAGCGATTGGTGGTTTGAAAAGGTTCTTAAGAAGAAAAAAAGTTCCTATGAGAAGCAACGTCCCACAGAGCCCTTCCCATAGAATGAGACTATTGTAGACTAAAGAGAAGAGAAAGGGTGAATTCCAAGCTCGATAATGGAGATGAGAAGCTTTTGGAATGGTATCCATAAGCAAGACATGCCGAAGGTAAGTATAGTTAGTCTCATAATCCAAGAGATTGTTCAGGGCTATAAAAAGAAAATAGAGGGAAAAGAACAAAAGGATTAGAATCTTGGAAATCCTGATAGCGGTCTGAAAAAAGGAATGATTGTAAGAGGGCCGATTGGACATTAGCTAGATAAGACCGTTGGCTTTTTCCTCTTCTTTATCGTTTTCATCAACCAAATTCCAAAAGAGCTTGGAAGTAGCTTAGGCAGCTATTCTCTAGGTATTTTATAGGTTCTTCAGATGCCATCATAGAAAAAAACTTTTTGTTTTTTCGATATCTTTAGCTATCTGCTGCTTGAGTTCTTCGACCGAAAGGAATTTTTTTTCTTCTCTGAGAAAATGGAAATTGAATAAGGAAAGGGTTTGTCCGTAAAGATTGCCTTCAAAATCTATCAGATGAAGTTCTAGATTCAGCCTCCCTTCTTCCTGGATAGTAGGACGGCGTCCATAGTTGGCGACACCTATAAAAATCTCTTTATTATAGGCTACCTGACAGCCATACACCCCAGGAGGCGGGAGGAGTTGGACAACATGCTGCAAATTGGCTGTGGGAAAACCGATTGTTTTGCCTACTCCCTGTCCGGTTCCCACAATGCCTTCAATTCGATAGCTGCGCCCTAAGAGTTGTGAGGCTAAGCTAAAATCTCTTCTTTCAATGGCTTTTCTTATTTTAGTACTGGAAATGGATTGTCCTTGAAACATTAGAGGAGCAACGACAATGGTTTCAAATCCTAATTGGTAACCCTTTTCTCTTAAAAGACGCACATTGCCTTCCGCATTCCATCCGAATCGAAAATCCTCTCCCACCACTACTCTTTTTAATCTTGGGAAAATTTTCTTTAGTTCTATTAAAAAGGCTTCAGCTGTAAGTTCTCTAAGTTCCTGATCAAATCGAATAAAAAGAATGTGTTTGAGTCCATAGATCTCAAAAAGGCTTTTCTTCTGCTGTAGAGAAACGAGTTTTGGTGGGACCCGTTCAGGAGAGATAATTGCCAAAGGATGTGGTTCAAAAGTAATGACCAGACTGTTCTCTTTCGATCCTAGAGAAAGTAAGTTTCTTAATATTTTCTGGTGGCCAAGATGAATCCCGTCAAACACACCAATAGCTATATTTTCAATTTGCTTATTTTCATTAAGAGCAAACAGGGAGAGAATTTTCTCTTCTTCTTTTACAGAGGAGAGGTTTGATCCCCCCTCATTGTCTGCGGATTCTGGAAACTTCTGGTAGAGAAAGTACATAGTTTAATAAATCTTTGGGGCTCTGCATGGATTTAAGAGCATCAAAGGACAGGGCTTGATCCAGTTTGAAATTTCCGGATTGAAGCCGAACCAAGGAAAAGAGATGTCCACCACAGCCAAGAGCCTGTCCTATGTCATGACAATAGGTGCGGACATAGAAGCCCTTACCGCAGAAAACTTCGAAGTCGATAAAAGGCGATTCCCATTTTTTTATTTTATAGGAGTAGACATGAACGAGTCGTGGTTTTCTTTCCACCTCTTTCCCCTCTCTAGCTAGTTTATAGAGTGGAACTCCGTGACTTTTTATAGCTGAAATCATGGGTGGAATTTGATAGAAGTCGCCAACAAACCGGTCAAAGACCTGTTTGATTTCTTCTAGAGAGAGAGGAGGGACAGGCTTTTCTTCCACTATCTTTCCATCTGAATCCTGAGTGGTTGTTGCTTTGCCAAGGCAAAGGATTCCTTCATACCGTTTGTCTTCTGACATCAGCAGATCCTGAATCTTTGTCGCCTTTCCCAGAACGAGCACGAGCAACCCTGTGGCCATTGGGTCTAGGGTACCGCAATGACCCACTTTTTTAATGTTGAATTTATTCCTTACAAAATCCACCATGTCATGGGAGGTATAGCCTTTGGGCTTATCCACCAATAGTACCCCGTCAATATCCATGTGATCTATCCTTAAACACTTGTAGTTTTAGCTGTTTAGTCAAGCAAAGCTTTGATTTCTGATAAAACGGTTTTTTTGGCTTGCTCCAGATCCAGTTTAATGCGAGCACCAGCTGCCCGTAGATGTCCTCCTCCTCCAAACTTTGAAGCGATTTGACGAACATCAAAGTCTTTTGAGGAACGCAGGCTTAAACGGATGAGATTAGGGGATAGCTCTTCAAGCATGAAGGCTACAACAACCGTTTTGACCATTAACAGATAATAAAGGAAGTTTTCTGCTTCCCCTTGATTGGAACCAGTTTTAAGATACATGTCAGCTGTAAGAATGTAATAGGCTATTTTGGCATCTTCAACAAAGTGTGTTTGATTAAGGACTTCTCTTAATAGAAGAAAGCGGGACAATGGGTAATTTCTAAAAGAGCAGACCGATAAAAATTCTGGGTCAGCACCCAATCGGATAAGTTTTGCAGCCAATTCGAAAGTTTCTGGAGGAATAGAACGGAAACAAAAGGCATTGGTATCGGTTAGAAGACCAACGTAAAAATTAGCGGCAGCTTCTTTTGGACAGGGCAGTGAGAGTTTTTCGATACACCGAAAGATGACTTCGCAGCTTGAAGAAGCCTCAGGTTCGACGACATTGATGGTAGCAAATCGAGTATTGTCAATATGGTGGTCAAAGTTCAAATCGACTTGCCTATTCCAGGATTCAAAAAAGGGACCGGGTCTTTTGATATTCGAACAATCCACAGTGATAATTTTGGTTTGTGGATCAGGAGCAACTTCTGTTGGAGTCTTAAGGATTGAGGCTCCAGGCAAAAAAGCAAAATGCTCTAGAAGACCTTCTTCTATATACGCATCAACTTTTTTCCCGAGATTTTTCAGTACCAGCCCAAGACCGATGGCTGATCCATAAGCATCTCCATCTGGCCGACAATGTGATACAATGACAAATGAATTATTTTCTTTAAAAAAAGTTCCGATGGGAAATAAATCAGAGTTGCTGTCCAGGTTTATATTCATTGCAAAAGAGTCTCAAAGAGATCGATCGTCTCTATCTATCCAAGGCTTCCTTTTTTACTTGCCGAATTGGATTGTTTTCTTCTAAAAAGTATTTAATGTAAAGGCGGGGAAGAAAAAGATCAAAGGAAAAAAATCGATTCAGTCTCTCAAAAGAAAAATATTCAGTTGGAAGGTTTTTAGCTGCTAGGGCAAAAAGATAGGCGGTTTGAAAAAGAAATTTTTCCTAGCTAGGCTGTTGGATCAAAGAAAACAAGGAGATATATGAGCAGATTTATCCTTCGTCTCTTCGATCTTCTCATATTGCTTACATTTATGGTAGCAGTCGCTTTCTTTACCTGGGGAAAACTCACAAAAAAAGAAAAAGTAGTTATTGAAGAAAAACATAGTCTTTTGTCTAAAATTATAGGTGAAAAAAATAAACAATAAATTTGCTCTCCAACCTTTCAAAAAATTACCATCCATCGCCGTAATGCCCCTGCTTTCAGGCATGGGGATATAAGGCGATAAATTATAGCTATGTGTAGTATAATTATGTATGAACAGAAAAGAACAATTGAAATCCAATAAAAATATTGTATATTCCTGCAAGTACCATATTGTATGGTGTCCGAAGTACAGGCGTCCTGTTCTTGTTGGCGATATTGCTCAGAGGCTTAAAAGTCTCCTCATCAGTATATAGAGAATCAGAAAAACGTATGACAA
>Ga0080003_1001096_pt1 | contig 15185 bp, 14 predicted proteins | sample JossMetagenome_FD_69206 | JGI IMG/M metagenome (GOLD analysis project Ga0080003, IMG submission 69206) | Hot spring microbial communities from Joseph's Coat, Yellowstone National Park, USA - JC2_E (SPADES assembly) (version 2) | ecosystem: Environmental > Aquatic > Thermal springs > Hot (42-90C)... | reverse complement strand
CATTAAGTGCAACTCCACCAGCCATTACAAGCCTTTTCTCTCCTGTAGATTCTTTGATATATTCTCCGGCAGCTAAAACGGCTTCTTCTGCTACCTTCTGAACAGCCCACGCAAAATCTGCCGCTTTCTTATTAAGCTCGCCGTGCCTGTCCCAATTTATCGTTGGAGTAACATAATCAAATATTTTTTCGTAAGGTTCTCTGTAATTTACTGATTTTCTGTACCTCTTATCTATATCAAAATAGAATGGCAACCCATCCATGTTTATTTTTAAAAATCTCTTAAGTCTATTATAATATTGGCTTTTATTACCATAAGGTGCTAATCCCATAATTTTTCCTGGTCCTTCGAGATTTTCATAACCTAATTTATAGCTTGAAGCCTCATACATTAGGCCTATAGAACCATATGTAGCGGGAATTGAAAGAATTTTTTCGAATTCTCTGTTTTTAATTTGGTAAAACGAAGTTGCATCCCTCTCCCCATATCCGTCTAGAACTAAACTAGCACAAGATCTAAAACCAGAGAAATAATAAGCAGAAGCAGCGTGAGCAAGATGGTGCTCAACAGGAATTATTTTTATTTTATTTGGCATCTTTTCATTGTTTTTGATATATACATGCTTTATAAAGCGTTCTGCTAAGAGCCCAAGATCAAATAAAGCCATGCGATAAAGCTCTTTTCGTGGCTTTATTATTGGAGTTCCTAAAATAGAAACATGTATTAACGTGCCTCTAAAGTTACCATATCTTGCCATGGCAGGCTTTTTTTTGTTATCAAAGTTTAATGCAAATGCATCCACATCTGAAGGTTTTAGATTGTTTTTATGCATAAAATCAAAGAGTTTACTGAAAGAGCTAACTGGAAGTTCATTAGGTGAATGCTTATGCCTTGTATATCTTTCTTCCTCTGTTGCAAAAACAAGCGAACCATCCAAAATTAACGCTACTGTATGGTCGTGTTCTATAGGCCAATTAAATCCAACAACCATCATAAGATCACAATATTTGTTATAACATAAATAATTAAAAATAGTATGCAACATAAGGCCTTGTCCAATCACTAAATTTTTTGTTTGATTACGCGATATATTTATTATAAACCAATGCATTTAACATCAACTCCATTTCCCTCATTTCCTTTGATTTTGAAAATGTATACTCACCAAACGTATTTTTGGATACCGAGAATACACTCTCTACAATAGATCACATATGGTAGCTACTTTACCTTTTCTATTTTTCCTGGTTCTTTTTGCGTATTTCTTTTGGCGGTATTACATTTCTGTTTCTTCCGCGTCTTCTTATCACACCAAGTTGCTCTTCTACATGTAACTTTCTATGCAACGAACCACCTGTCGCATTAATGTGGACAGGTATGAGAGGGAGTATACGCCTATCATCACAGTATTCAAGATTCTTATTGGAATCGTTTGCACCATCTGCAGCAGCAACCTTTACGTTTTCAATAGGTTCCAACAAATGAATGAACTATTTTGCATCCCCCGTACTACTGTCTGTTATTATAATGTTTAGAATCTTTTTAGTTTTCCTATCAACTGCAATATGCATTTTACACCATTCTTTCTTCTTGCCATATTTTGTTGACCTATATCCGCCGTCGTTTCTACTTTTTATCCCGGTTGATTCGATAACTACATCTATATCCAACATGTCTTTGCTTTCTTCGTGTATCGAAAGCGATATTATGTCATTTCTTAACTTCTTTATTCGCCAATGTATCGTTCTAAAGTTTAGAGTATTATCTGCACCGTATTGTCGTTCATAATCTTCCACAATTCCTGATGCCTCTCTATAACCCAGTTTGAAGATACATTTTATTGCGTATGCGGCAAAGATCTCTACATTTGAGTATTGGTAAGGTCTGCCTACCTTGCCCTCATTCATAACTTTTAGGTCATTTTCCCTGTTTTCTACTGCAGGAAGGAGATAATTAGATGGTCTGCCACGGTTTACCAACCGTAGGTTATATAAATTCCAGTCTCGTTTTATAATTTGCATACTGGTCGCTAAAAATCAGTATGCACCCCGGGGATTTTATATTTTTCGAAATAGTGGAACTGAGGATTTGCCATTTAGTTATTGGACAACACCCCTCTCTGATGTCCTTTTACTATTATGAATATCAACACCATACCTATAAGCAATGAACCAACAAAGACAAGTCCCCAACCCACATTATTGTAAAATGTTGCAAGCGGTCCTGTTGTGTTAGTGGTTAAAAATATGCTGCCAATAAAAATTAGTATTATACCTAAAATTGTTCCAGAAATTATTGCTTTTATCTCATCCTTATCCATACCTTATCATGGCAATATAATTGTTATTGTTATATTAAACTCAAAAATTTTACCCTTTTCTAATGTAAGGTCTCTTTCCTAATTTCCTTTAGAATCTCTTCGTCATTATTCGCCCACTTCATATATGCTAAAGTTTACTCTTGCTTATATTTTTCGATTGCGTTTCTTTTGGCACTTGTCTGCGCCTTACGGCTTTTTGTTTTTGTTGACATGTCGCGCTACTAAGCTGAACGTGTGATTTACCCGCGTGCTCGCAAAGATGGTGCATACAGCCACATACAATCTAGTATTTTAATTTTTTGTGGTCGAATTATTCATTGTAGTGACCTTATTAATGAATCCATACTTTATGCAGATTTTTGTCTTTTGGAAAAGAGAAAGCGCCACCCCAGTTGGTATTAAATTTGTATTCAAAAATAGAGTATTTAAAAATTCAACACACTGTTTCTTCAATAATTTTCTTTTCTTCTTCGGTTATGCCATAAATTTGGTATACAAGTTCGTCAATTTTTTCATCGGTTTTCTTTATTTCCTCTTCTATCTTTGCCCTTTCATCTGTTTCTTTATCATCGGTTTCATTGAGATGCTTGTTTAAAGAAAGTATTTTATCAACAAGTAAAATAAAGGGTTGTTGTTGTGTCTTAGAAAGTATTGGAATGGGTATTTTTTGAAAAGCATTTACACGTAACTTTGGAAAAGTTGCACTTAAATCGTAATTCTTTTTTGTATAATAAAACGAAATTAATTTTGAGTTAAGAATGGCCAAAATAAACTTGAGATCAATATCCTTCCCAATAGGTATAAGATTGTACACCATATCAGACGTGTAATATCCATCAGAATCGAGTGCTGCAATAATGCGGTCTTTTAATATTCGCCTAATAACTATCTTAGGTCGCTTAAAGAATCGTGATTCTTTCGCATTATACAATTTTTTAGAGTATTTAATATAAAGGTTCCCCCTCCAATTTATAGAATAACGATTAATATGCTCGCCACTTAATTCTGGCTCAAATCCGTGGGCGGGTGTTGTAGAGATAAATTCCCCAAACTTATCGCGATCGCTAGCTTTTTTGTATGCTTGAATACCTAAAAATCCTTTACACATGTTCTTGATTGGTGTTTTAACCAATTCGATATGATCCAATATTGCTTTTGAGTTTTTGTCTAAGAAAATATAAAATTCGAAATCTCCTTTATCCCATTCATCTTGTTGAAATTTAATTTCTGAAAGATTCTTAAATGGAAGTTCTTTTACAAAGTCAACAACTGTATTTTGTTTTCTTTTTCCTTTTTGTATAATAATTATAACAGTATCAATTGCAGCCTCCTCAAAAACATGTGATGGAAAATAAACAATATTCCGAATAGTAGTGGATTTTAGAATAAATTTCCTTAGTTCTTTAGCATAGGTACCAACCAACCATCTAACAGGAACAATGAAACCAAGAAAACCATCCTCTTTTAGTAATCCCAATGATCTCTCAATGAAGAGTAGGGAGGTGTCTAGCCTTCCTTTATTTAAAGGGTATTTTTTATGAAGGTAATTTTTTTCAACAGGTTTTAGCTCTGCTCCATATGGCGGGTTGCCTATAATGATATCAAACCCGCCATCTTTTATTATTTCCTCAAATCCCTCTTCCCACCTGAAAGCTTTGTCTCCTGCTACCTTTGGATCATCAATTAATGAATTCCCACACTTGATATTTTTTTGCAGTAAGGGTAATCTTTGTCCTTTTTCAGCGATTTTTAAAAGAAGGTTAAGTCGGGCAATTTCTACTGCTTGTTCATCTAGATCAACACCAAAAATATTATTTTGTAAAATTTTTAATTTCCTTGAATATGTTGTTCCTGTTCCGGTAGTATCTAATTGTGCTTGGGAGTAATTCTTATCGTGCTCTTTATAATATTCATTTAAAATATCAAAAGCTTTTAATAAGAACGAGCCAGAGCCACAAGCAGGATCGAGAACCCTAATTTTTTCGGGATCTACTTTTGTGTTTTTAAGTAATTCACCTAATGTGTTCCTTACAATATAATCAACAATATACGTTGGGGTATAATAGATCCCTTGCTCTTTCCTATGTACATGATTTTCTACAAGTTTTGCTCTTTTCTCGCTTTTCTTTAATATGTGTCCTAGATATTGTTCATAAATGTTACCTAAAACATCTGCTTCAATTGCTGAGAAATCATACGAAGCTGATTTATCCTTTGTGTAATAAAGACCTTCAATAATTTCGTGCAAAGTATCGTTATCTATTTCTAAACTATCACACAGATTTGTATGAAATATTTCACTGTTATATTGCTTACCAAAATAGCTGAAAACTTCTCTTAGGCCTTCTATCAGCTGACCTTTGCCTTTGCTTTCCCATTCCCTTAAATTAGAAAGTAGGGTTTTTTCTTCGTACCCTCGGTCTTCGCAATTTCTAATGAAAATTAATCTATCTAAAATTTTTTGAACTGAGTAATCCAACTTCTCTTCTGTTATATTTTGATTTAGTTTTGTTATGCTTTTTGAAAGTAGTTCTCTAAACCTTGTAAAATCTGCTAAAAGCTGTTTATCTACGGGGATCCTTTTAGTTCTTTTTCCCCATTTTTCAGCTTCTTTGTCTAACAAATCCTGTTCAAAACTTTCTTTTGATAGAAGCCACAACTCATCAAATCTCTCTAAAAATTCTTGATAAGAAATTGTTTTGAGGTGGTTTTGAAAAGGTTCTGATGATTTCCACTCGGCATTGAAAATTTTTATGGTTTCAAAATTAGTGAGAACAGCCCAAGTGCAACCTTTAAGCCACGAATAATTTATTGCTTGATTTATAAAATCGGGATTATCCAAGTTTTCTTTTAATGATTTTGCTTCTAAGAAAAATTTTAGGATTCCATTAATTCTGAAACCATAATCTACTCGCTTTTTGGAGACGTTTTCTTCAGCAGTAACCTCTCTTGAATCTTCAACGTTCCAACCCAAGATACGAAACAAGGGAAGAATAAAATCCTTTTTAGTCATTTCCTCGGTATAGCCATTAACTCTATTTTCTTCTTTTACTTTATTATACTTCTCAATGAGTCCTACTATTTGTTGTTTAGCATTTTCTTTGTTAGACATGCGATTACCTTTACTTTTTGCATTGCTTTTTATTTAGAACTAAAATTTTTAATAAATTTGTTAATTTCGGAGTTATTCAATAGTTTTCCCCTTTTCTTGCCATTTATTTTTCGATAAGTTCTGCCTCTCTTATAATGTACACGCCATTCATTCCCTCTATCTTTTTCTCTGCATTTCTGATGTTTATTTTTTTCTTGAAGAGTGGAGCGTCTAGAACAAAGCTCTCTGCTTCTCCGCCTTCAAAGAGCATGTTAATTCCATATTTTTTATTTGCCAATTCCAGCTCTTTTATAACCTCTTTGTCTATCCTTTTACCAAGCAGATCTGTGCTTAAGCCTTCTGCAGAAACAGATGTTATTATTGCATTGTACTTCTCTGCAATTTCATTAAGCTCAGTTAATGGATCAATATGCCAAAGTGGTGCAACATGCTCTATGCCAAGCTCATTCGCTATTTTGTTTATTCTATCAGCTTGATACCTGCTATAGGTTGCACCAGTAATTATTGTAGTAACATTATTTTCCTTAAGCGCTTTCTCTAAGTCTTTTAGCTCTTCCTCTTTTATGCCTTTTGTATATACAAAAACTTGTTTTACTCCAAGCGCCTCCGCTTGAAGCTTTGTTTGCTCTACATTTGGATAATGAAACATATAGCTATTCGGATTTTCGCTTTTGAAAGTAATGAGAAGCTCTGCCTTTATGCCTAGTTCGTATGCCTTATGCAATGCTAGCGTTGAATCTTTGCCTCCACTGAAAAGGCATGCTATCATACTAAACGCCTTTGCCTTTTGCAAGCTTTTTCTTTACATGCTTAAGTGCTGAGAGCATATCTCTATCCATCTCCTCTAGCCTCATTGATATATACCTAGCTTGTGCATTTAGTTCGGGTATGCGCACATGCTCTAGTGCATTTACCCTTCTTTTTGTTTTGTCTATTTCTACAACAATCCTTTTTAGGCTCTGCTCCCTCTTTGCTAGCTCTATGATTGTATCTTCAACCTTTTGGAATTGATCGCTTACATCATCTACTGCGGTGCTTGTTGTTATAAGGCTGTATCCTCTTTCTAAAAGATTAATGCTCTCTTTGCCTGCCTTGCTTATCTCTGGTACCTTAACCCCCATTATATTCTTAAGACTTATTCTTATTGGATAAGCTTCTGTTATGTGTGATGCTATTGTTTCAAGCTCAAAATTTCCAATATAAGTAGAGGCTATTGCAACGCTTTTATAGGCATTTTGCAGCATGTTATACAGATAAGCCCTATCCGCCTTTGAATATTGTAGAAGCCTTAGAAATTCTATTACAAGAACCTCTCTCTTCCTCTTTAGAATGTTGTGCCCTTTTTTAGCAAGCGCTATACTCTTCCTAAGATTTATTAGATTTATCCTTGTTGGATTGGGTATCTTCACATTAGACACCTACTTTAATTTTTATTTTGCCTATAGTATTTCTGAATGTATTCCTTCTTTATTCTTGTAAGTTCACCTTCAGGAAGCATTGAAAGCAGGTCCCAGCCGATGTTCAATGTCGTTTCTATATCTCTTCTCTCGTTTGCCCCTTGCTTTATGAAGCTGTTTTCAAAACCTTCGCCAAACTTAAGATAGAGCTTGTCTATATCGCTCAAAGCCTCTTCGCCAACGATTGAGCTTAGGTTTCTTGCCTCAACAGCACGCGAATAAGCACCATAAAGTTGGTCTGCAACACCTCTATGGTCTGCCCTTGTCTTGCCTTCACCTATTCCGTTGTTCATAAGCCTCGAAAGCGATCCTTGTGGGTTTATTGGTGGGTATATGCCGCGGTTGTGCAAGCTTCTATCAAGATAAATCTGGCCTTCTGTAATGTAGCCTGTTAAGTCTGGTATAGGGTGTGTTACATCATCACCAGGCATTGTAACAACATTAAGCTGCGTTATGCTACCTTTCTTTCCAATAATAACGCCAGCCCTTTCATAAATGCTTGCTAGGTCTGTATACATGTAGCCAGGATAGCCTCTCCTTCCCGGAACCTCTTCTCTTGCGCTTGAAAGTTCTCTAAGCACTTCAGCATAATTGGTCATATCATTTAGTATTACAAGCACGTGCATATCCTTTTCATAGGCCAAGTATTCTGCTGTTGTAAGTGCTATTCTTGGTGTTAGAATTCTTTCTATACTTGGATCATTTGCAAGATTAATGAATGCAACAGTTCTTCCAAGTGAGCCTGCTTTCCTGAATTCATTTATGAAGAATGTCGCATCATCATAAGTAACGCCGATTCCAGCGAATACAACAGCAAAGTCCTTGCTTCCCTTAACGCTTGCTTGCTTAGCAACTTGCACCGCAAGCTGGTTGTGTGGCAAGCCAGAGCCCGAAAAAATAGGAAGTTTCTGGCCTCTAACCAACGTCATAAGACCATCGATTGCTGATATACCTGTTTCTATAAAATCATTAGGCATATCCCTTCTGCTAGGATTTATTGGCAAGCCGTTTATATCGAATTTCTCCTCATAAGCTATGCCTGCGTTTATATCTATGGGCTTTCCCTGGCCGTTGAAGACTCTGCCAAGCATATCTTCTGAAACACCAATCTTAAACACATCTCCAAGGAATGTAACACTGCTTTTATCTATGCTAATCCCTTCTGTATTTCCAAATACTTGCACAACAGCATATTCGCTTGTTGTTTCAAGAACCTGGCCAAGCCTTGACTCACCATTGCCGAGCTCAATTCTTACTATCTCGCCATACGCTGCATGCCTAACGCTCTTTACAACAACAAGTGGTCCAGCAATACTCTCAATTGTTTTATAATTTATCTCATGTTTCATTTATTCACCCTGCTTAACCTCGTTTGCTTCATTCTCTTTTTCTATTTCTAATTCTTCTTTTATGAGCTTATCAAATTCGCTCTCTATATTTTTCTTTATCTTCTCTTTTTCCTTTTCAACGTCGCTCTCATTCCACTCCTTCATTCTAGCTAATTCGCTTATTATTTTCATCGCCGCTATCTTCTCTGTGCTTACCCCATTGCTTATTGCTTGCCTCATTTTTTCTTCAAAGTAAAGAAGAGAGCTTAGCATAGCTTCCTGTTTTTTCATGTTTGTATAAGCATCTATGGGGTCAAATGCGCTCTGCCTCAAGAAGTATTCTCTAAGCATTCTTCCTATAAGCAAAACCGCCCTCTCACTATCTGGAAGCGCGTCTTCGCCAACAAGCTGCACTATCTCTTTTAGCTCAGACTCTCTCTGCAATATAGCCATCGCCTTGGCTCTCTCGCTTGGAAATTCTTCGCCTACATTCTTCTTATACCAGTCGCTAAGCTGATCTATATATTGTGAGTAGCTGTTTAGCCAGTTTATCGCTGGGAAATGCCTTGAATCTGCAAGCGCTTTGTCAAGAGCCCAGAATACTTTAGTTACTCTTAACGTGCTTTGTGATACCGGCTCTGAAATATCCCCACCAGGCGGTGAAACCGCACCTATAATGCTTACAGAACCTATCTTGCCACTAAGCGTTTCTACCTTGCCAGCCCTTTCATAAAATTCAGCCAGCCTTTTTGGAAGATAAGCAGGATAAGCCTCTTCGCCAGGCATCTCTTCTAGCCTTGCAGATATCTCTCGCATAGCCTCTGCCCACCTTGATGTACTATCTGCCATAAGAGCTACATTGTAGCCCATGTCTCTAAAGTATTCTCCGATTGTAATACCTGTGTATATGCTAGCCTCTCTTGCAGCTACAGGCATGTTGCTTGTATTAGCTATAAGAATAGTCCTTTCCATCAAAGGCCTGCCTGTGTGAGGATCGGTAAGCTTGGGAAATTCTGTAAGCACTTCTGCCATTTCATTTCCTCGCTCTCCACAGCCTATAAAAATAACAATCTGTGCATCAGACCATTTTGAAAGCTGGTGCTGTATAACTGTTTTTCCAGAACCGAAAGGGCCTGGTACCGCAGCAGTGCCTCCTTTTGCAATAGGGAAGAAAGTATCAATAACTCGCTGGCCTGTTATAAGGGGTTCATCGCTTCTTATCTTTCTCTTGTATCTGCTTGGCGTTCTAACAGATCTTCTTTGCAGCATTGTTATACTATAATCGCTTTTTCCTTTTATCTCTGCAACACTTTCTGTTAATGTGTAGTTACCTTCTTTTATACTCTCTATCTTGCCTTCAACACCGTAAGGTAGTATTATGTAATGTTTTATAAGAGGTGTTTCCTGCACATAACCTATAATCTCGCCCTCTTTTACATACTCGCCATTTTTCTTCATGGGTATAAAGTTCCATTTTCTTTTTTTGTCTAGCGGTTCTACACTTATTCCTTTTGCTACAAAGTCGCCACTTTTTGCTGCGATAGCATCTAAAGGCCTTTGTACGCCATCAAATATGCTTGTAAGAAGGCCTGGGCCGAGCTCAACAGAGAGCGGCTTGCCTGTAGTAGCAACCTGCTCTCCGGGTTTAAGGCCAGATGTATCCTCATAAACTTGTATAACCGCTTTATCTCCATGAAGCTGTATTACCTCACCTATGAGCTTTGCTTCTCCAACTCTCGCTACATCATACATATTAGCCCCTAGCATATCACCAGCAATTACGAGAGGTCCTGAAATTTTTTCTATTTTGCCCAAAGAATCACCATTTATCTTGCAAGAATATCAATACCAATAGCCCTTAATACGAGCCTTCTAAGCGTATCAACCTCCTCTTCTTTCTCTTGATAGTCTGGAATCGCTATGATCAAAGGCATTAGGCTTGTTTCGATAATGTGCTGTAGTCTTCTGCTCTTTATTTTCTTTGCCAGACCTTCTGCAATTATGATAATACCTATATCCTGCATGTTTAGCAATTCATCAAGTGCTTTTTCAGCCTCTTCGCCGTTCCTTGCTATGCGCACAGCCTTTACTCCAGCAAGCTCAAAACCCATTCCAAGAATCTCACTACCTATAACGCCTATCTTATAGAGCTTCCCATCTTTTTCCTTTATTCCTTCCATAGTATCATTCTTGCAACTTCATCTTGTGGTAGTGCATACTGCTTGCTCTTTATAATAATTCTGAGCGTAAGAACCTCGATATCTTTTATATAAGCATAAGCTAATATAGCACCAAAAGATAGCAACGCGTGGCTAAGCATCTTTATACCCTTGCTCAATATCTGGTTCCTCATGCCTATCTCAAAAACAAAAAGCCTTCTCTCTTTTTTGTAAATCTCAACCTCATTCGATAAGTCAAAAACCTTTGCGTTCTTTGCAACATCCTCTTCGTTCTTGGCATTCTCATAGATTGACTGCAATTCTTCTATGCTAAGTGAGCCGTTTTTAATAAGACCTTCGCTTATCTCATTGAATTTAAGTGCGTAGCGCTTTCCCCTTATAAGGTTTAGCATATTCTTCATATCTATCTCTAGCTTTATTATTGTAGCAGCTTCTGGGCTTAGTTCTTTTATCTTGGGCATAAGCGAGCCAAGCTTCTGATAATAAAGCCTGTCTATGAGCATATTGGCTTTTAATGCGTCACCACTCTTTTTGAATTCATCAAGCGCTTCAGCAAGAATCTCTCTGTAGGGGCTGTTTATGCTAAGCTTTGAGATTAAGCCATCAACGCTTGCTTCTCTTAATGCATCTTTTATAACATCCGCATTATATGGGCCATAGTCTATGATATATTTTGCTATTTCCTCAAAGCTCTTCTTGCTAGATTTGGCATCTATTGCCAGTTCTATATTGTATATATCCCATTTTCCAACAATTGCTCTTGTGATGCTTTTGTCTTCCATTGGTGTTATTGTTATAAGCTTGCTCACATTCAATGCTAGATTTTTGCTGAGCGCAAAGTCTATCATGTCGCTACTTATCTTAATACCACCAAACTGCTCTAGTTCTTTTTTGTAGCTTGTTTGGCTAAGAAGCGAAAGTATAGAGCTAGCATCTTTTGCCTGCATTATATTCTTCATCATAGCAGGCTCAATCAGCTCTGATTCCATAGCCTTTACCCTAGTGGCTGAGTATGCATATCTATTTGATACCTGGCCTATATAGCCCATTTTCTCCATCCCACTTTTCTCATTTATTCATTTCTTTTTGCTTTTCTTAGCCTTCTTATTGTCGGCCTTCTTTTCCGTATTTGTTTTGAAGAGTTCATTTATTATCATGCTTTTTGCATGCTCTTTCTCATTCTCTATAAGTTTTTCAGGGCTTATATCTATACTTATCTTACCATCGTTGCTTAATGCAAATACTCCTTTGCTGCATTCTTCAAATGTGTAGCCGAGCTTTTTTAGAAGAGGTGCGAAGCTCTTTTCTGCAGAGATCTTTACATTAACGCCTTCCTCTTTTAGTCTATTTAGAGCGCTATCTAATATTTTTTTGTAGTTATTTGTTAACTCATTAAACATTTCCTTGCTTACCTCACTAAACTCTTTTTCTGCAACCCTTTCATGTGCTGTCAGAATCGCATTGTGCCTTTCAACCTCTAACTCCGCTAAGTACTCTTTTTTAATCTCATCAGCAATCTCGTTTGCCTGCTTTTTGGCTTCTTCTTTTATTCTATTAGCTCTTTCTTTCGCTTCGCCAATTATTCTTGCTTTTTCCTGCTCAGCTTCGCTTAGCAGAGAATCTCTCTTCTTTTTAGCTTCTTCTAGGATCCTCTTTGCAATAGCTTCAAGTGGCATAGGCTCGCCTTATATAAGGCCCGCACCAAGCATTATTAATATCGCTATAACGAATCCGAAGATGAGCAATGTTTCTGGCAATACTAAGAAGAGAAGCGCTATACCCATCTGGTTCGGCTTCTCAGCTAGCAAGCCAAGACCTGCTGCTCCTATTGTTGCTTGTGCAACGCCTGTTCCTATTGCTCCGCCAGTTATTGCTATTCCAGCTCCAATTGCCGCGATTGCAGCTTCCATTCCTATTACCATTTTTCCACCATTAATTTTTCAATCTTTAACATATTTTCTTTTGTAATAGAAGGGCTTAAACTTTATCCCACCGCCGATATAAAATTTAGAGAAAAACTCAACAAAGTTAAGCCTTACCCCTTGGACAATCCCTTCAAATATGCCAAGGATCATATTCAAGAAATGAAACGTTACAAAAATTATAAGGAATAAGATAAACATTAATATACCGTGGCTTAGGCTTGGAGTAAAGGCCTGATCTATCAACATAGCAATGATTATGCTGCTAATGCCAAATCCTAGAATTCTTGAATAGCTAAGTGGGTGTGTCATGAGGTTTGTTATCTCTGCCGCTTCTATGCCGCTTAGGGCAATAGTAGCTATAAGCGCCACAATAGACGCTATGCCGAAATAGAGCGTAGCGCTTGCTCCTACTAAGTTAAAGAAAGCTCCTCCTACAGCAAATGTTCCTGTTATTATTGTCAATATAGCAGTTAGCTTGCTTATTGCCACTTTCTTCTCGCCATGCCTCCATTTGTTTACAAATCCAAGGAACAAACCAAGGCTTACCTGTATAATTCCAAAAAGAATAGTAACAAGCAGCACTGATGTAACATTTTTTATCCAGTCAAATCCAAAGTTTATGCCAAAATATTGGTTGAGCTGGTAGCCGAAGTATTGATTAGATAAGAAGCCGAAGAAAATAGCAGAGAATGCGGCAAGCTGCCAGATCTTCGCCGCATTATATACAAGGCCTTCAGGATCTGTAAATGTTGTAATCCACGTTACAAACAGAAGCGATGCAATGCCGTAGCCTACATCGCTAATCATCAGACCATAGAATATCGGAAATGATAATATGAAGATCCATGTTGGATCGATCTCATCGCTCCTTGGTATTGAGTAAAATTCCATTATATAATCAAACGGTTTCAGGAACTTTGGCCTGTTTGTAAGTGTTGGTGGTAGCTCGTCTTTTTCTTTTTCTATAATCTCTAACTCAAATTCATCCGTGAGTTGCGAAAGCCCATTCCTTATATCGCTAAGCCTTTTCTTCGGAATCCAGCCCTCTATTAAGAATGTATAGCTTGTTTTTTTTAAATTTGATTTAATGCTCTCTCTTTCTATCTCTATCTCAAGCATCTCCCTGTATGCTAGGAGCTCATTCATATATTTCTTCATTTCTCTTATCTCATCTATTGCCTTGCTTATCTGTTCTTTTAATCTGTTTATCTCTTTATTGCATTTCTCAACAACATGCTCTGGCTCAGAGTCCAAATATATATTGCTTAAATCTAATTCTTCAATGGCAACCTTTGTTATTTCATCTATGCTTAAGCCCTTCTCATAAGCTATGAAGAACAATACCTTGTTCTTTCCGATATCCTTTTTTATAAGATATAAGTTATCTATTTTATTAAGGCTTGTTTCAAAACCAGCCGCATCTTTCTTTGCAACTATATATGCTTTATAGCTTATATATTCGCTTTTAAGCTTTGAAAAATCAATTGCTATACCTATAAACTTCGATGCTATATACTTTGCATGCTCCAGGCTTTCTATCTCCTTTTCGCTTTCTTTTATAATCTCATCAATTTCGAAAAGCCTTTCTACGGGCTCGAAATGCCTTAGCCTTTTTATAAGTTCGTCGCGCTCTAGCTTCTTTAGCGTATGCATCTCTTGCCTTGCCCTTTTCTTTTTTTCAATATATCTATTTATTAACTCTATGGAACCATTAACCCTAAGAAGAAGCTCAGATAGTTCATTGAGCTCTGTTGAAGGCACATCATCATTCAAGTTAAGTTTACTTTTTCTAATCTCTATAAAGCCGTTCTCGTGAAGATATGTTATTACCTTATCCTTTACTCTATCGCTGAAGAGCATGCGCACCTTTTCCATCGGTTCTGTGCTTAGCAATCAATCACTCAGCAAATTTTCTACAATTTCTTTTGCTATCCTCTTTACATCGCTTTTGCTTAGCTTACTTTTCATCGCGTTCTTAACCTCATGCTCTATCTCTTTCTTATCATCATTCCTTCTTTGTTCTATCTCCTTCTCTGCATTGCTCCTTGCATTGCTTACAAGCTCCTTTGCCTCTTCCTCAGCCTTTGCTATTATAGAAGCAGCTTCTCTGTTAGCATCTGCGATAATTTTTTTCTTCTCTTCCTCAGCCTTTGCTATAAGCTCATTTGCTTCCTTTTCTGCTCTCTGCACTTCATCGATAGGATCTGGCATAAAGATCACAATTAGCAATATAATTTGTGATAATAACCTTTATAATACATACCCTTTTTGCAAGAAAAATAGCGTGTTGAAATTTTAGAAACCTCCGTTTCTTGCTTGTTGCAGTAACTATTGCACCAGCAAACAGCATAACAAAGCTCTTCAGGTGTTTAGCTTGGCAAGAATGGATCTATCTGTAAAAGTAAAGTAGTAGTTCAATGGCCCTAAATAGTATAGTATAAATTTCAAAAACCCTTAAACCGGCGAATCCAAAAATATTTAATTATATAGGTTTAAAGTATATCGGTTCTATTTTGTATGAAATAAATATTTGGGGTATAAACATGATCGGACCAAATAGTACTGTTGATAACCAGACCAACTTTGATCCAACCAATTTACAAAATAATGCAAATACGCCTTCCAACACCTCTTCCAGTATGCAAGGATCTGTAAAACAAAAAAGTAATAATGGAATGCTTATAAAAGCTATTGCAGCACTTATAATAATTGTTATTGTGGTTTATCTTGCTTATTCTTTTACCAAGCCGACGTACAGCAATCCTGTTATAGCACTACTTTCTACTAATAAACCTGTGAGCATGGTTGCTGTTGTAAATGCAATGATTAATACAGTAAACGCAACGAATAAGCTTAATGTTTC